>Ga0160461_1001297_pt1 | contig 10342 bp, 8 predicted proteins | sample HID1975I_E6MG_FD_108266 | JGI IMG/M metagenome (GOLD analysis project Ga0160461, IMG submission 108266) | Enriched soil microbial communities from UW Madison campus, WI, USA - HID1975I_E6 MG | ecosystem: Environmental > Terrestrial > Soil > Unclassified | place: USA: Madison, Wisconsin...
CCACATCACCCCCTGGCAGGGCTGCTACGGCACCGCAAGGCTGTTTGGCGAGGACACCACCTACGTGCTGTCCAATGCCGGCCACTTGCAGAGCCTGGTGAACCCGCCGGGCAACCCCAAGTCGTTCTACTATGCGGCGCCAGCCGAAGCCGAGACCCCGGAAACCTGGCTGCAGAACGCCGGGGAGCGCCAGCAAGGCAGCTGGTGGCCGCATTGGCGCGAATGGATCGCAGAGCGCTCGGGCGACAGCCGGCCGGCACCGAAGAGGCTCGGCTCGCGCAAGTACCCGCCCCTCTGCCCCGCACCTGGCACCTATGTGATGGAGCGTTGAGGCTGCCCTCACCTCCTGAAGCCGACCCCACGCCAGTCGTGGGGTCGGCGCTTTGCGAGCACGCCGTGCGACGCGGTAGCCGTCCACACCGTGGGCCTCCAGCCTGGCATCGATATGCAGCCCTTTGGCCGTCCCGAACCAGGCGCGTCTTTTTCAGAGATCCAGTTCATCCCTGATGCTCGTGCTGATGTGCGAGGGGCCGTTCCGTGCGCAACTCCATGCTCATCACCGCGCTGGCCCCATCGCTGGCATCTGCACCTGAATCAACATGGACTCAAACATCGCCCGCAGCGCTTGCACTTCATGAATCGAAGCCATCAAGTGCAAGTCCAATCACCATAATTGCAGCGGTATATTGATCACGAACCGTACCTCATCATAACTACCGTCGATCTGCCCACCCCGGGCACGATGGTTATAAACGATTGTTCGCAGGGTTGTTTTACACAAGCTACCGGACTGCACTACGTAACTCAGCACCACACCATTTTCCTCATGCCCGGCATTGTACAGACCGCTCACCGCATAACCGGCGTGACGACCATTGCGCCCGCCGCGGTAGTGACTACCATCGATGCCCCAACCCTTGGCGTGCCATAACCCAAGCGTCAGACCAGGCATTCCATAGGGAGCAGCATCAAGGTCGTAACGCAATTGCCAGGATCGCTCATTGGGCCCGTTATAGTCGGAGTAGAGCGAGTTGGCCATGTAGTTGCCACTCGACTCCCAGACGTAATCGAAATACTCGTTACCTTCGATCTGTTGCCAGGCCAGGGTCAGACCGTGCCCCTGATGAGACAAGGTGGTCGCCAAGCTGTAGGCCTGGTTATCGATGTAGCCCAACTGCTGCTCGCCAATGTCGTGTGTCCGGTAGTAATGCAGCGCATTGCGCAAAGACAACGAACCTCGATCACCCAGCGTGCTGGATATGCCCACGTAGGTCTGCTGCCAGGTATCGGTGAGCCGTGATGCGTAGATGCTGGCTGACACCGCGCCGGTATAGCTGGCGCCCACATAGCTGAGCGAGTCAGCGTTTACGTTGCGATCACCGAAAGTAGTGGTCAACCGCTCGCTGCCGCTACCGGTACGCGGGATTGCCCGGTCGAAACGTCCAGCATCCAACTGCAACCCGCCGAATTGCCGGTTTGTCAGGGCGAAGCCCTGAAAGCTCGATGGCAGCGCGCGATTGTCCTTGTAGCGCAGTATCGGGTTGCTGAGTTGCTGCCGTCCGATGCGCAGAGTAGTTTCAGTCAGCCGTAGGCGCAGCGCACCGATGCCCAGGCGACTCCACGTAGGAACTGCGTCGCCAGCACTGTCCACCAGTACTCGGTCACCGCCATTGGCTACCCGACCGTGACCACGCTGAAGATTGACGGCACCGTACAGCGATGCATCAATGCCCACGCCCAACACGCCTTCGCTGTATCCGGAGGTGTAGTCGAGCATGGCAGCTTGAATCCAGGTTTCGCGCAAGCGCGTCGGTGACAGTTCGCCATCCTTGCGGATCGCCAGATAAGTACTGCCTTGAGTGTGCTGATTGGAGTAGTAATGCCGCAGGTTGAGATCGAGATGACCACCTTCGATCAGACCTGCTTCGGCCAGGGACAAGCAAGGAGTGGCAAGAATCAAGCAGAGCATTGAGCGTTGATACATGAACAAATGGTTTCCTTTCCGCGTCCAGAGTGTGTCACCGCGCCTGCCTGGCACGGAAATGTCGTCTTGATCGGTCGGGCCAACAGCAGATCGCCCCACACCAGGCTTCAAAGACTTTCTGGCTGTCAGGCCTTTGCATAAGGGCGATCATTCGCCACCTGCCGAAGTTGCGACCAGCGCGGTAACCTTGCCAGGGCGGCCATACATCCACACACAGACAACCCCACCCAGCCCCACCAGCGTACTGAAGACAACGACGGACCAGGCGCTCCAAGGCATCAGGCCGATCAGTAGCAGTGGCGTAGCGCTCGCCCAAAGCGCATAGGCGATGTTGTAAGTAACCGAAATCCCTGATACCCGGATGTGCGCAGGGAACAACCCGACCATGATCGACGGCACCACCCCGACTACACCGCAACACAGGCCTGCCAGCGCGTATGCAGGGCCCACCGCCGGCAGGTCGAGGATCAGGCATCCGTACAGGGCCAGCACACCGAGCGGCATCAGCGCACTGTGAATCGCGAGCGCCCGCCAGGCGCCTAAGCGGTCAGACATGTGGCCAGCCAGCACGCAACCGATGTTGAGAAAGACAATCCCCAGGCTGCTCAGCGTGAATGTCTGCTCCGGCAGTAAGCCGAAGCGTTTCTGCATGACGGTGGGCGTGATCACTACCAGTACCACCACCGCCGATGTCAGCAGGAAGGTCAGCAAAAATGCAGGTGGTATCGCGGCACGATGCTCACGCAGCACCGTCCGCAGAGGCACCTCGACATCCGCTGCACGGCGCGCCTGCAGAGCAACGAACACCGGTGTTTCACTCAGCCATCGCCGCAGCCACACACCTACCAGGCCAAATACCCCACCGAGGATGAATGGCACGCGCCAGCCATGGTCGAGCATTTGCTCGGGGGTATACACACGCGCCAGCAAAGCTGCAGTCAACGCTCCGAGCAGGTAACCAAAGGTCAACCCAGCCTGCAGCATGCCCAGCGCGAACCCGCGATGTCCGTACGGCGCATGCTCGGCAATGAACACCCATGCGCTGGGTACTTCACCGCCCACTGCCGCGCCTTGTACGATGCGCAGGGCCAATAGCAGCAAGGGCGCCCAGTAACCTATCTGCGCATAGGTTGGCATCAACCCGATGGCCAGACACGGCAGGGCCATCATGAGGATACTCAAGCTGAACACCCGCTTTCGGCCCAGGCGGTCAGCGAAGTGCGCCAGCACGATGCCGCCCAACGGCCGCGCGAGGTACCCCGTCACGAAAATGCCAAAACTCTGTAGCAAGCGCAGCCATTCCGGCACATGCGGCGGGAAGAACAACTCGCTGAGTACCAAGGCGAAAAACACGAAGATGATGAAATCGTAGATTTCTAGCGCACCACCCAGTGCCGCAAGACCCAAGGTCTTGTAGTCGGAACGGCCGAATCGGGGTGCAAAGGTCTTGGGATGTGCCGTCATTGGCAGTCAGGTTCCTATGAGAGATAACGATGCGAAGCCGTGCGCCATGCTGCTCGCGGAGCACCGGGAGAACAATCGAAAAGCGCATCTGAGTCGCTTTTCTTAGAAAAACTGTGCATTGAATTTTGATGGCGAAATTCAATAATCGGACCAACTTTCTCCTGTCGATGAGCCCAACATGGACGACGTTCAATGCCAGATAGCTGCATTTGATCACCTGGATATCGAAGCAGTGGCAATCATTCGTGGGCGCATGCTGCACGCCCTGCAAAGCTTTCTGCTCGACCGCGACTTCCGGCAGTTGCTGCCAATCCTCATGTCGCCAATAACCGATCCGCTCAACCATTCGGTGTACCCGGCCGAGATCCAGTATCAGCACCGGCGCCTTAAACTCACCGCCAGCATGATCTTCCATAAGCAGCTGGCTCTGACCGCTCGCGGACACGAGCGGATCTTCATTGTTGCGCCGAACATTCGCTTGGAAAAACCCGAGATCAAGGACTCGCCTCGCCACCTGCTGGAGTTCTCGCAGTTCGACTTCGAAATCCGTGGTGGCACCATGCAGGAGGCCATGCAACTGATCGAGCAGATCATCAAGCACACCTTGGGCGAAGTTCAGACGCACTGCGCCGCGCAGCTGGCCCAGCTGGGCCGTGAGCTACCGAGGTACGAAACCGCATTCCCTGTGTACAGCACCGAAGCACTACAGGCGGAATATGGCGAAGACTTCGAACGGATCATGTCGGAGAAGGCGCACACGCCGTTTTTCATCACCAACCATCGGCGCGAATTCTACGACCGCGAAACGCCGGGCAAGCGCGGCCACTACAACAATTACGATCTGATCTGGCCGGAAGGCTATGGCGAGGCACTGTCGGGCGCCGAACGCGAGTACGAGCACGGTCAGATCCTCTACCGCATGAAAGAACTGGGCATGGACCTGACGCCGTTCGGCAATTACCTCGAAGCCGCCCGCCTGGGGCTGTTGCACCCTAGTGCAGGAGGTGGTCTGGGTATCGAGCGGTTGCTGCGCTTCATTTGCGGCAAGCGCCATATCCGTGACGTGTCTCTTTTTGACCGCAGCGTCGGTTGCGACTTCCTTTTCTGACCTCTACCCACCGTTATCCAGCCCGCTCCATCGGCGGGCCACATCGGGAGAATCCGCATGCCTCCTCTGCGCATCCATTGGTGCTCGCCCCTCGACAGCGGCCAGCAGAAAGCCTCCGAGAAGTACAACACAGGGCGACTGGATTTTGCCGGTATCGTCGACTTCGCCCAGGAAGCTGATGAGCTGGGTATCGACTCGCTGCTAATGGGCATCAGCTACCACATGCCAGACCCGTTGCCGATGATCGGTGCGCTGGTTCGCGAGACCCGCAACGTCAAGTTCATCCTTGCCTACCGCCCGGCTCTGCTACACCCAACGTTGTTCACCCAGGTGGTGAACACAATCTCGTGGATGTCCGACAAGCGTATCTCGCTGAACCTGGTGGCCGGCATATCCCCCGACGAACAGGCCTTCTATGGCGCGGTGCTGGCCCAGGCAACCGGATGTGAACGCCTGATCGTCAAGACGATAGCGGAGGCCCGGCAAATCCCCTCGTTACGCGACAACCTGCAGGCCCTAGAGATTGCAAGCGAAAGCGCTGCGATAGCCAGCCCACCCCTTGAGCCGGATAGCCAGACCTACTTCGAAGAGATCTTGCTGGAGGCCCAGCAGTTGGTCGGTGCCGTGCTAAGCCTGAATGGCAACCTTGGTACTGCTCTTCTCCAAGCCTTCTCCCGCGGATTGTTGGACATCCCCTACTGTCTGCATCCAGACAACCTTGGGCGTACTCGCACAGTCATCGACGTACATGGAGCACTGCGCTGGGCCAGTACCGGCAACCTACCGTTGAATCCCCCTGCAGAGCACAGCCGCCCAAATACCCAGGTGCGCGCCGATGAGTTGTTCCAAATGCTGCACTACATGGCGAATCGATATGACCAATCCTTGCACTGACGCTGGCAAAAACCCGCTGGTGCTGGTGGACGCCTATTCCACCGGCGCACTACTCGCCCGAGCCCTGGCTGAACACCGCCCACTGATACATGTAGCTTCTCGCTCCAACATGCCGGCAGCATTCGCGGCCACTTGTCCAGCAAATCTGTTCATTCAGCACTACAACCTGCATGAACTCGGCTTCGACCCCTTGTGTCAGGCACTGGCTACCCAACACCCAAGTGCCGTGCTTACCGGCAGCGAGTTCGGCGTGGAGCTCGCCGACAGCCTCGCCGCCGCTCTTGGCCTGCCAGGCAACGACCCGGGGCTATCGGCCTCACGTCGCGACAAGGCGCAGATGGCCGAGCGGGTCGCAGCTGCGGGGCTGCCGGTGGCGGCACAACTGCGCACAGGCGAAGTTGACCAGGCCTGCCAATGGTTCCTCACTGAGGGGTCGAGCCCAGTTGTGCTAAAGCCGCTTGACAGCGCCGGCTCCGACCAAGTGTTCATCTGCAAGAACGTTGCCCAGGTGCGGGAGGCAGCAAACTCCATTCTCGGCAGCACCAACTTGATGATGCGTCAGAACCACGAAATGCTCGCGCAGGCTTATCTGGAGGGCGATGAGTACGTCTTGAACACCGTCAGCCACCAAGGCCGTCACTGGCTGACCGATGCCTGGATCTGCACCAAGACTCTCAGTGCCGACGGCCGCAAAATCTACGACAGTGAATACCTGCTACACCATGACGATCGCTGTCTACCGGCGCTGATCGAGTATGTCGAGGGCGTGCTGAACGCACTTGCCATCAGCGAGGGACCAGCACACACCGAAGTCATCCTCACTGCCGACGGTCCACGTCTGCTGGAAACCGGCGCACGTCTGTCGGGACTGGCCAACCCACCAGCGCTCCAGTTAGCCACAGGTGCCGACCAGATTGACCTGACAATAGAAGCTTGCCTGAAGCCCGAACACCTGCGTCAGCGCCCAGGCCGCTACCAACGCCTGCAGGCGGCCTGCACACTGAACCTTATCGCCCGCAGCCGTGGCCGGTTCGATCTCGACCAGGTGTCGAAGCAGCTCAACCACCTGACCTCCTTCCACAGCGCCCGCTGGCGTTTCCACGACGGTCGCGCACTCGTGCCGACGGTCGATCTGAACAGTTCGCCGGGGGCCGTTTTCATGGTTCACCCGCAACCCGACTGCATCCGCCAGGACCAACTGGCCTGGCGGACGTGGGAGCAACACTGGCTGTAAACGGGAACCCCGCAACCAGGGGTCGCTTCACCTCAGAGGAGACACTAATGAGCTCGCATATCCGCAACAGACGACTGACGGTCCCACAGCTGGTGGCCATGAAAGGCCAGCAAAAGATCGTTTCGCTGACGGCATACTCCAGCGCGATCGCCAGGGTGGTCGACCCATTGGTCGACTTCATCCTGGTCGGTGACTCCACCGCCATGGTCGGCTATGGCCGCCCAACCACCCTCGGCATGCGCCTGGACGAAACCATCGCCCATACGCGAGCGGTGGTCGACAGCACGCGATTGGCCTGCGTGATCGCCGACATGCCGTTCGGCAGCTACCAGGAATCCCATGAGCAGGCGTTTCGCAACTGCGCCCAGGTGCTAGCCAACAGCGGCTGCGACGCGGTCAAGCTGGAGGCCAACCAGGCCATGGCAAGCACCGTGGAATTTCTGGTCGCACGCGGCATACCGGTCATGGCGCACATCGGCCTGATGCCGCAGTTCGTCAACGTCATGGGTGGCTACAAGGCCCAGGGAATGTGCTCAGAGAGCGGCGCAGCGCTAGGTGCCGATGCTCGCGCCAACTTGCTGGCGGGTGCTTTCAGCCTGCTGCTGGAAGGTGTGGCCGAACCTGTAGCTCGGTCCATTACCGAAAACACCGACAAACCCACCATTGGCATCGGTGCCTCGCCCGCTTGCGATGGCCAGGTGCTGGTCACCGAGGACTTGCTGGGGCTTGGCGGCGAGCATGTACCGCGCTTCGTCAAACAGTATGCCGATGTCGCTGAAGTGATCCGTGAAGCCTGCGTCCGCTTCGGTGACGAAGTACGCGACGGGACCTTCCCTGAAATGCGCCACTGCTATGGAACCTGATCTTCGTCCTGGATCGCCTTGACCAGGTGTTGCAGCGCCTGGGGAATGTCCTTGCTCCAGTCCAGCGTGTAGCACAGGCGCAGGTGATTGCGCCAAAGGCCACACTGGCTGAAGATTTCTCCAGGCGCGATGACGATACGTTGGGCCAACAGCCGCTCGAACACCCGAAGCATTTCCACGGGTCGGGTCGCTTCCAGCCAAAGACTTGCCCCGCCCTGCGGCTCGACGATGCGCAGCCAACCTTGGCCGTGGGCTTCCAGCAAGCTTTTCATATGGCGCATGCGCTCGCGCAGCATGGCGCGCAGCACCTGCACATGCTGCTCGACCCGCCGTGAGGTAAACAACTTGGCGATGGCCTTCTGACGAATGGGCGAAAGGCGGAAGGCGCGCTCCAGGAACAACTGCTGCATCCGCTTGGTGTGCCGCCTGCAGAGTAGGTATCCATAGGGCGCTTCCGAGCCAATTATCTTGTCGAAGGTAGAGAAGACCACCAGCCGGTCAAGGTCGGCGAAATCGCGATAGCGTGGCACGTGAGCGTGGAAGCAAAATTCACCATAGCCATCGTTCTCGAACAACCACACGCCGTGTTCGGCCAGCCAGCGGCAGATTTGTTGCTTGTCCGCAGCCGGCATCAGGCTGCCTTGGGGCACATTGATCGTTGACGACAGCACTGCCACACTCACAGATCCGCCGCGCAGAACCTTGTGCAATTGGTGCAGATCGAAACGGCCGTCTTCGCCCAATGGCATTTCGATGACGGTCATGCGCGCGGCCTTCAATTGCCTGAGCACCGCCCAACTGCAGGGTGACTCGACCAGCGCCACCTTGCCGTCAAGTTCCAGGGCGTGCAACGAAAGTTCAAGGATGCTGCGCAGATCCGAGCCGACGAACACATGCTCTGCCTGCCAGCAGCGGTATGTCGAACGCGTATAGAGGTCGGCCAGCACACTGCGTAGCTCAAGCTCACCAAACGGTTGGTACAACGGTGCGTGGGAACGCGGATACTGGCGCGCCAGTTCGCGCTCGATCATCAACAATGGTTTCTCCAACGAAAGGAGCATGGCTGGCGCATCGCTGCTGAGGGCCAACATGCCTGGCTGGCGGGCGCTGGAAAACACCATGTCGAGCAGAGTCGGCGAACGCTCTGCCTGCAATGGCGTACTGCGAGCCCGAGTGAAGTAGCCCAGTTTGGGCCGTGCATACACCCGCCCTTCGTCCTCGAGCAACGAATAGGCGTACTTGGTGCTGGACACCGATACGTTCAGACGCTGGGCCAGTTGGCGCAGTGACGGCAAGCGCTGTTCAACATCCGAGGGTGCCGCCTCGATCCAGTCGAGCAGATAGCGGTACACAGCCTGATAGGTGTAGCTGGATTTACTGGTTTGCTTGGCATCCATACTCAATCGTCAGTAATAAGAAGCTGCTCCTGGTCCACGAGCCTCCCGCACACCGTCCGACCTGAGCGATTCAGAAACTGCCATTATCGTGTGCGTGTACTAGTCGAGCCTAGAGTTCCGCCAGCAAGCCCACAATAGCCAACGAACCGCTGCCTTCAAATTCGGATAAGGCCTACGACATAAATGACTTTTCCGATTACTGAGAACCGTAGAAATTGACTTCAAAGCCAATAGGATTGACAGACCGACGGTAAGTAGCAAAATTCCGGCGCACGCAAGCGTGCTCGCACGTACAGCCGCCATAGCGGCAAGCCGTACTCTATTCACCGTCACAGCCTGTCAAAGCTGTATCGTTGATAGGCAACGACCCACCGAGCCCAGGATCCTGCCAGAACGACCGCAACGGAAAAATGGCGGCAAGAGTATCTTTGGGAAATGCCCTGCAAGTACGTGATTAAAACTGATTTTCTACCGCGCAGAACTCCTCAGCCATTCCCGGCAACGCTCGACTCGTTCGGCCCTTGGCAACCATTGCGGCATGCACAGTCGAACTCAGCCTCGGCGCGCGTCGAATAATTCACGCACAGGCGGACCTTGTCTTGCGTGTCGTACAGGTCGTAGCCCTCGCCAAGCACGCTGGGAAAACCAATACGTCGAGGAAAAATTTCTTTCTGGCGAGGTACGGCGGGAACCACAACGTAGCGCGTCTGCATGATCATCCCTCTTCCGGCAGTCAATTAGTATTAGTCTGACTATCTGAAAGACTCAAGGCGGCTCATACAATGTTTTTTCAGGGTGTGTTTGGCTGGCGCCGCTCACAGCCCTTACCTCGGGGCAAACGAGTCGATCAATGCCCCGAATCCCGCAGCACCTGCTCGACCACTGCGCGCAGCGCCCCGCGTACATCCAGGAAGATGCCCTGACGCCCATAACGATAAGCCCAGTAGTTTTCCTGGGTGACCCAACGCAGTTCCCGGGTCATCGGCCGCGAACTGTCGCGAGCGTGCGGCGCCTGCTCTGGATTCGATTGGCATGGCCAACGGGACCAACGGTGCTCGCGAAAAAAATCAAACCTTTGCGGGTTGGCGCGGCTCAACCGATTGCGACACTGAGGTCGCGCCCCTGAAACGAAGGAGTGAACGATGAACAATCCATTTCTGAAGCTCGCCGGCGTTACGCTGTGGGTGAGCATGGCTTCCTTCCACGTACAGGCCGCAAGCTCCGATGATTTCGTCGATGCTGCCATCGAGGCGGGGATTGCCGAAGTGGTCACCAGCAACCTGGCCCAGGAAAAATCCCAGAGCGCCGACATCAAGCAGTTCGCACAGCAGATGGTCACCGACCACACCAAGGCCAACCAGAAGCTCGGGGATATCGCCCGCAAGCTGGACATCAGCG
>Ga0160461_1001299_pt1 | contig 10332 bp, 8 predicted proteins | sample HID1975I_E6MG_FD_108266 | JGI IMG/M metagenome (GOLD analysis project Ga0160461, IMG submission 108266) | Enriched soil microbial communities from UW Madison campus, WI, USA - HID1975I_E6 MG | ecosystem: Environmental > Terrestrial > Soil > Unclassified | place: USA: Madison, Wisconsin...
CCAGGGCTGCGCGAGCGGGCTTGCCGGAACCGCGAAGACCAGCACCGCCGACGCCCCGAGCGGCGCGACGATCACGGGCAGGTCGGCCGCCCGAAACGGCAGGGTCGCGCAGATCAGGATCGTCAGCGCCAGGCACACCGCCGCGCCGAGGCAGGCCACAAGCCGATCGTCGATCCGCGCGCCGGCCAGCAGGGGCCGGAAAAGTCGCCATGCCATTCTGGATCGCTCCTTCGCGCGTCAGGCGCGTCTTGCTGCGGGATCGACGGTCAGCGCGGGTCGGTCGCGCCGTTGAGCACCTTGTCGAGCAGTCGCGTGGCGATGAGGACCTCGTCGTCGGTCATCCCCGCCAGGACGGCGCCGCGCGTCGGATCGAGCACTTCCTGCACGTCGGCGACGAGCTTCTGGCCGGCATCGGTGATGTCGATCAGCCGCGAGCGGCCATCGTCCGGGTTCTCGCTGCGGCGGACCAGCCCCTCGGCCTCCAGGCCGTTGAGCGTGCGGACGAGCGCCGGCCACTGCACGCCGACCCGTTCCGACAGTTCGAGCGTGGTCAACGGCCGCGCCGCGAAGGCGAGCGCGAACAGCGTCTGCCATCCGGCGCGGCGTTGCCCGGTGCCGAGCCGGATCGTCTCGTCGATCAGGTTGGTCCAGCGTCGCGCCGCCAGGATCAGCTTGCGCGACAGGCGGAACTCCAGATCCTTGCGCGAACCCGCAGGGTAATAAAGGTCATAGACCTGAGCCCATTCGTCGAAGCGGTCGACGCCGGTGCCGGCCTGGCTGTCCCCTTGCGCCATCAGCCGCGCTGGAAACGCTCGCGGATCGAATCCGGCACGCGCTCGGCGCGCAGGCCGCCGGGCCGGGTGGAGTCGGGAACGGTCCACACGCGCTTCTCGGTGCACTCCACGCAGACCACGTCGCCCAGCAGCAGGCGGTGCGCGATCGTGAAGCTGCTGTTGCCGAAATCCGGCGCGGCGGCCTCGATCGTCACGTTGTCGCCATAGGCGGTGGGGCGCTGGAAACGCGCCTGCAGGTCGACCAGCGGGAAGCCGAGGACGTTGAGTTCCTTCAGCATGTCACGCTTGCGCGGGAGGCCCGCCGCCTCGAACAGCATGATCGTGCTTTCGCTGAAGAAATCGAAATAACGCGGCGCGAAGACGATCCCCGCCGGGTCGCAATGGCCCCATTCGATACGATAGCTGCGCTGCAGGAAGGGGGTCATCCAAGGGGCTCCTGATATTTCGATCGGTGATCTTGATGTTGCTTCTTCGTTGCCCCGGGCTTGACCCGGGGTCCCGCTCATTTCCACCGCCGCTAGAAGCGGGACCCCGGGTCAAGCCCGGGGTGACGGAAAAAGGGAGGGCGTGACGTGGATTTCCTTTCTACTCCGCCAGTCCCATCATCTGGCGCGCCTCGCCGGGCGTCGCGAGATCGTTGCCCAGCTTTTCGATGATGTCGACGCCCCAGCGGACGAGATCGGCGTTGTCCGCCGCCTTGCGGCCGCGACGCAGATAGATCGTATCCTCGAAACCGACGCGCATGTGGCCGCCCAGCAGCACCGCCTGCGCGGCCATCGGGAAGCTGTGGCGGCTGACGCCGAAGCCGGTCCACTGCGCGCCGCGCGGGATCTGGTTCTTCGCATACATCATCGCTTCGGTCGTCGCCGGCAGGCCGTATTTGGTGCCGAGCACGAACGAGAAGGGCACGTTCTTCGGGATCGCGCCCTTGGCCATCAGATCGTCGGCGAAGACGAAGTCGCCCGCCTCGAAGCACTCGATCTCGGGCAGCACGCCGGCGTCCTGGATCATGTGGCCCATCTTGGTGATCATCGGATCGAGGTTGATCGCGACGCCGCCCCACAGGTTCATCGTGCAGATGTCGAGCGTGCACATCTCGGGCTTGAGGTCGAGGATGTGCTCCAGCCGGCGCTCGGCGGTGAACATCAGCGTGCCCGGCCCGCAGACCGAGGGATCCTCGTCGCTCTGCTTCCAGGTGCAGCCGGGGCCGGTGGTGACGTTGAGGATGACCTCGTTATTCTTCTCGCGGATCAGGCGGACGACCTCGCGATAATGCTCGAGCTCGGTCGAGGGGATGCCGGTCTCGGCCTCGCGCACGTGGATATGCAGGATCGATGCGCCCGCCTCGACGGCGGCGAGCCCCTGGGCCGCGACTTCGGCGGCGCTCTTGGGGAAATTGGGATGGTCGGGGACCGGCGAGCTGCCGGTGACCGCGCAGGTGATGATGACCTTCTGGGGCATGATACGTCTCTCGCTTGTTCTTTCCGCCCCTATGGCGGAGGCTGGCGGCTTCGTCACGATCCGGACCCGCGTGATCGCGAACAATCTATGCCCATTCTCACTCCCCTCCCTGAAAGGGAGGGGGGCGGGGGGTGGGTGCGCGCGTCTGCGCGCCGAAAAGACTCTGCACCGCCTGCGGCAAAGCACCTCCGGGGGCATTGAGCCCCCATCGGCGCTGACCCACCCCCCAGCCCCCTCCCTTCCAGGGAGGGGAGGCAAAATAGGTCCTAATCCTCGGTGATGCGGCTGTGGGCGCGGGTGTCGCGCATCCGGATGTAGATGACCAGAGAGATCGCGATCATCACCGTGACATACCAGTAGAAGCCGCGTTCCATTCCCGCCGACTTGAACCACAAGGCGACGTATTCCGCCGTGCCGCCGAAGATCGTGTTGGCGAGCGCATAGGGCAGGGCGACGCCCAGCGCGCGGATATGCGCGGGGAACAGTTCGGCCTTCACCACCGCGTTGATCGAGGTGTAGCCGGTGACGATCACCAGCGCGCCGAGCACCAGCAGGAACGCCGCGACCGGGCTCTTCACCGTCTCCAGCGTCGAGAAGATCGGATAGGTGAGGAGCACGCCCGCCACGCCGAAGCCGATCATCAGCGGCTTACGCCCGATCCGGTCGGACAGCGCGCCCGCGACCGGCTGGAGCAGCATGAAGAGGAAGAGCGTGCCCGCGTTGATCTGGCTCGCGGTCTCGCGGCTGAAGCCCGAGGTGTTGACCAGGAATTTCTGCATGTAGATCGAGTAGGCGTAGAAGGCGAGCGTGCCGCCGGCGGTGAGCAGCATCACCGTCGCGGTTTCCTTCGGATGATGGCGGATCAGCTCGCCGAAGCCCGATGTGGGCGCGCCGGCCGCCTTGGCGTTGTGGAAACTCTCGGTCTCGGCGAGGCCGCGCCGGATGTAGAACACCGCCACCGCGAGCACGCCGCCGATCGCGAAGGGAATGCGCCAGCCCCATTCGTCGAGCGCGGCATCGGGCATCACGCTCTGCAACACGAGGAGCACGCAGATCGCCAGCAGCTGGCCCGAGATCAGCGTCACATACTGGAAGCTGGAGAAGAAGCCGCGCCGATCCCGCCCCGCCATCTCGGAGAGATAGGTGGCACTCGCCCCGTATTCGCCGCCCACCGACAGCCCCTGCATCAGCCGCGCGAGAACGAGGAGCGCGGGGGCGGCGACGCCGATCGTCTCGTATCCCGGCGTCACCGCGATGAGCATCGATCCGGCACACATCAGAGTCACCGACAGCGTCAGCCCCGCCTTGCGTCCATGCCGGTCGGCGTAGATGCCCATGATCCACGCGCCCACGGGTCGCATCACGAACCCGACCGCGAAGATCGCCGCCGCGTTGAGCAGCTTGGCGGTCTGATCGCCTTCGGGAAAAAAATGCGGCGCGAAATAGAGCGTGAAGGCGGCGTAGACATACCAGTCGTACCATTCGACCAGATTGCCGGTGGAGCCGCCGATGATCGATTTCAGCCGATGTCGGCGGTCGATGGCGGCGGCGGGATCCTTCACGCTCAAGATAGTTCTCCGACCCAGGCCCGCGGCACGACGCGATCATGGTTACGATATCTTCACCATATTCGCGCAATTGTCTTGTTGCCGCCTTAGTGGCCCGGAGGGTTACATCCAACCGACAACCGCGCGGAAGACCCGCGCACAGGACGACCATGCATCTGACCGAAAGCCTGCCGCCCGAACTGCGCCCCGCCAGCCTGAGCGGCCGGATGATCCGCCGGACCGCCGCCGCCGTGTCGCCGCGCGCCGGCCATTCGCCGCTCACGCCCAGCGAACTGCGTCGGATCGTCGCCGACTTGATCGGCTGATCTCGTTCCGGGGCCGGTAGCCCCATCGACTTTCGCGCGAGGCGGTCATAGCTTCGCGCGCATGACGCCTCCCCGCTATTCACGCGCCGCCATGCTGCTTCACTGGAGCATCGCCGCGCTGCTCGCCTTCCAGATCGGCCTTGGCTGGCGAATGGAGGAGCTGCCCCGGGGGGCTGCCCAATTCTGGGGATTCCAGCTGCACAAATCGATCGGCATCACCTTGCTGGTGCTGACGCTCGCGCGGATCGCGGTCCGCCTCGTCGCGCGTCGCCCCGCGCCGGAAGCCGATAGCGGCTGGGCGAAGGCGCTGGCGGGGCTGGTCCATTTCCTGCTCTACGCCTTCATGCTGGGCGCGCCGCTCAGCGGCTGGGCGCTGGTGTCCACGTCCACCCTGCGCGTGCCGACCCTCGTGTTCGACGTGTTGCCATGGCCGCATCTGCCGGGGCTCGAAGGCTTGCAGGGTGCCGCGCGCGAGGCTGCGCATCAGGGCGCGAGCAACGCGCACGGCCTGCTCGTGTGGATCGGCATCGCGCTGTTCGTGCTGCATGTCGCCGGCGCGATCCGCCACCAGATCCTGCTGGGCGAGCCGCTGGTCGAACGGATGATCCCGATCCGGCGGCAGAGCATCTCGGGCTCGATGCTCGCGATCGGTGGTGCGATCGGCTTCGTCGCGCTGGCCTATGCGCTCGCCTGGCTGATCCCGCCGCCCGCCTCATCGCCCGCCCCGGCCGCGGTAGCGGTCGAAAGCCCGGCCGATCCCACAGCCGATGCCCCCGCCAATGTCGCCGAGCCGGCCGAGGCGAATGCGGTCGCTCCGGTCGAGGATGACGCCGACAACGCCATCGCCGCCGTCGAAGCGGAGGAGGAAGCGGCACCCGCCGTGCTGCCGCGCTGGGCGGTGCAGCCCGGCGGGCGGCTGGGTTTCACCGCGCGATGGAACGGCGATCCGATCGCGGGGCGCTTCGCGAACTGGACTGCCGATATCCGCTTCCACGAAAAGGCGCTCGACCGCTCGACGATCAAGGTGACCGTCGATCTCGCTTCGGCCTCGACCGACGACGGCCAGCGCGATGCCACGATCCAGAGCGATGCCTTCTTCGACACCGCCAGCCACCCGCAGGCGGTGTTCACCGCCACGGGCCTGCGCGCGCTGGGTGGGGACCGCTATCGGGCCGACGGCCGCCTGTCGCTGCGCGGGGTGGAGAAACCGGTCAGCCTCGCCTTCCGGCTGAAGATCGATGGCGACGCCGCCGATGTCCGTGGCGACGCGACCCTTACCCGAACCGCCTTTGGCGTCGGCCAGGGCGAGTACGCCAGCACCGCCGAGATCGCGGGCGAAGTCGCGGTCGATTTCCGGTTCGAGGCGAAGCAGGGGAATTGAACCCGGCTATCGGCCGCGCTTCGGATTTCCTGTTCGCCTGAACGATTTCCGCTGGGTCGGATCCGCCGCGCGGCCTTCCGGTCGCGGGCGCGATCTGTTATCGCGCGTGCCGGGTCGCACCACAAAGATACCTTCCGCGTATGGAGAAATCTCATGGTGTATTATCCCGGCACGCCCGGCAACGACACGTATCAGGGCGGCCTCGAGAACGATTCGATCTATGGTGCCGATGGCAACGACACCCTGCGGGGCGGTTGGGGCCATGACTATATCCTGGGTCAGGTCGGCAACGACAAGATCTACGGCGAAGCCAATGACGACAACATCTACGGCAACGACGGCAGTGACCAGCTGTACGGCGACGACGGCGAAGACCGTCTGTTCGGTGGTGCGGGCGCGGACCGGATGTCGGGCGGCAATGGTGACGATTCGCTGTACGTGGACAGCCTGGCCGAGGGTGTGGGCGACATCGTCGACGGCGGCGAGGGCATCGATACGCTCTATGTTACCGCGACGGACGCGACGACCGCGATCGTCTTCAACGGTGCGGATACGCTGACCAATGTCAGCTTCCATGGCACCTTCACGCTCAAGGGGATCGAGCGGTACAATATATACGCCGGATCGGGCAACGACCGCATCAACGGCTGGCTGCTGGGCGACCTGATCTCCGGCGGTGCTGGGGCGGACGTGCTTCGCGGTCTCGGCGGCAATGACTATCTGGTCGGTGGGGACGGCGACGACGGTCTGGTCGGCGGCAACAACGACGATACGCTGGATGGCGGCGCGAACAATGATCGGGTGCTCGGGGAGTCCGGCAACGATTATCTCAACGGCGGCACCGGCAATGACGAGCTGGACGGGGGCACCGGCAGCGACGTGCTGTACGGGGGCACCGGCAAGGACTCGCTGACGGGTGGGGCCGGCAATGATTCGATCTATGCCAACGAATATACCGATGATCTGGCTGAAGACGCCGATCGCGTCTTCGGCGGCGACGGGGATGATTTCGTCGCGATCAACGCTTTGGACGCCGCCAACGCGGGAACGGGCATTGATCGGCTGAATCTCGATTTCGTGGCCAGCACCGTGGCGGAGAATTTCGTCTTCACCACCGGGTTGATGCGCTTTGCCAATGGAGCCCTGGCGACCGGATTCGATTCACTCGATTTCGAAGGTGGCAGCGGCAACGACCGCGTGGTCGGCAGCGCCGTATACGATTCGCTCGAAGGCAATGACGGCAACGACACGCTGAACGGCGCGGGCGGCGACGACGACATCTATGGCGGGGAGGGCAACGACGTCCTGGCCGGCGGCGCTGGCGAGGATTCGCTGGACGGCGGCGATGGCGACGATACCGCGCGCGCCGGCGATGGCGATGATACCCTTCGCGACGATCGTGGCCGCGACTTCCTCTATGGCGATGCGGGCAACGACGTGTTGTACGCATCGTCATACTCGCCCGAGGCGGATCGCTTCGATGGCGGCGCGGGGCGCGATATCGTCTACTTCAACGGCTCGGGCTATCTCGATCTCGGGAACCAGCTGCGGAACAACGGCTCGATCAAGGGCGATGCCTTCATCAGCATCGAGGAGTATCACGGCTCCAGCTATGACGACGTCATGCACGGCGGCACCGGGGCCGATTACTTCTATGGCGGCGACAACGACGACATCCTGAACGGTCGTGCCGGCAACGACTATCTGCAGGGCGGCGACGGCGCCGACACGCTGTATGGCGGGGCAGGGGTCGACACCTTCGATCTCAACGACGGCTATTACAGCTATTCCAACCGCGGCTGGCAGGGGGATGTCATCGCCGACTTCACCCGTGGGGAGGATCGCATGCGGATCAGCCTCTACGAGTTCAACTTCGCTTCGGCCGGCGATTTCCGGCTCTATGTCGGCAACAATCCGACCGCGACGGCGGTGGGCTCCGCCTTCCTGTTCGACACTGCCACCAGCCGGCTGTGGTGGGACACCGACGGGCGCGGCGCGGACAATGATCCGGTGCTGGTCGCCACGCTCAACGGGGTTAAGACGCTGTCGGCGGCCGACTTCTCCTTCGTCGCCTGACGAGAGGGTCATCGGTCGACGGAGCGGGCGCGATCCTTCGGGTCGCGCCCGTTTCCGTTCATGCGTCCTGCGCATGACGATTATTCAGGATATCCTGAAAATGGACGCCCTTGTATCGTTACTGATCCAGTCAAAACTTGATCGGTAACAGTGCCCCGTTAGATTTATCCCTTCGCAGGCATGGCGATTTGGACGCCTCTGCTTCATCGGGGGGTGAAATGGCGTATTACACGGGAACGACGGGCAACAACACTTACCAGGGCGGCATCGACGCCGACCAGATCTTTGGCCAGGGCGGCCATGACACGCTGCGGGGCGGATGGGGCACGGACCTGATTTTCGGCGGCGAGGGGAATGACAAGCTCTATGGTGAGGCCAATGGCGACACCATCTACGGCGAGAGCGGCAACGACCAGATCTTCGGCGATGACGGCGCGGACCAGCTGTTCGGCGGGATTGGCGGAGACGCAGTCAACGGCGGGAACGGGGACGACATCGTCCATGTGCTGTCGATCGCGGAGGGCCAGGGCGACGTCCTGAACGGCGGCGAGGGCGTCGACACGCTGTATTTCCAGGATTTCGGCTTTAACCCCGCCACCGCGGTGATCGTCAACATCGTCTTCACGGCGCTCGATCCGCTGCGCACCCAGACGGTCGCCGGCGCGTTCAGCATCACGGGCTTCGAGCGCTACATCATCCAGGCAGGCGAAGGTGCCGACCGCCTGACCGGCTATGTGCTCGAGGATCAGCTCCTAGGCGGCGCGGGCAACGACACGCTGCGCGGCATGGGTGGCGACGACACGTTGCACGGCGGTGCGGGCAGCGATGCGCTCTATGGCGATGGTGGCGACGACTATATTCAGGCCAATGAGTACTACTACAATGTAGACGGCGTCAGGCTGGCGGACGCCGATCGCGTTTTCGGCGGCGATGGCGACGACTACATCACGATCGGCGTGGGTGACACCGCCACCGGCGCGACGGGCACCGACTATGTCCAGATCGACTTCAGCCAGGAGACGATCGGCGAGACCTTCGTCTTTTCGAGCGGCCTCATCACACTGAAGAACAAGGTGACTATCAACGGATTCGAAGCCCTCGGCTTCTTTGGCGGCAGCGGCATCGACCGCGTGACCGGCGGCGCGCTGGAAGACTTCCTCGATGGCGGTGATGGTGCCGACACGCTCAACGGCGGCGGATCGAGCGACATCCTCTATGGCCAGGACGGCGATGATCGGCTCGACGGCGGCGCGGGCGACGACGAGATCATCGGCGGCGACGGCAACGACACCATCCTGGGCGGTATCGGCGACGATGCGCTGTGGGGCGAGGAAGGCAACGACCGCATCGACGGGGGCGACGGCATCGACGAGATCGTCGGTGGCGAAGGCGATGACACGATCACCGGTGGCGCTGGCGACGACAGGCTGTGGGGGGCGGACGGCATCGATCGGCTGAGCGGCGGCGATGGGCATGACACGCTGTGGGGCGCATACGGCAATGACATTCTCGCCGGCGGCCTTGGAAACGACAGTCTTCAGGGCGAGTCCGGCGACGATGTTGTTCATGGCGATGACGGCGATGACATCATCACCGACAGCGATGGTGCCGACCAGCTCTTCGGAGACGTGGGCAACGACATGCTCATGATCAGCGCCTTCTCGCCCGAAGCCGATCGCTTCGACGGCGGCGCGGGGCGCGACGTTGCCTATTTCAACAGCTTCAATGGGCTCAGCGCCTATCTCGACCTGACCACCCAGTCGCGCAACAATGGCATGATCAAGGGCGACATCTTCGTCAGCGTCGAGGAATTCCGCGGCAGCATGTTCGACGACGCGATGCATGGCAGCGCGGGAATCGACTATTTCTACGGCGAAGGGGGCGACGACATCCTCAACGGCCGCGCCGGCAACGACTATCTGCAGGGCGGTAGCGGAGCCGATACGCTTTACGGAGGCGCCGGTATCGACACCTTCGACCTGAACGACGGCTATTACGAGGAATGGGAAGGCGAGATCTATAGCGATCCCGGCGACCTGTGGCAGGGCGATGTGATCGCCGACTTCACCCGGGGCCAGGATCGACTGCGGATCAGCCTGGGCGAGTTCGGCTTCACCTCGCGGACCGATTTCCAGCTGTTCGTGGGGGCCAACCCGACGGGTGCGGCGGGCGACAACGCCTTCCTGTTCGACACCGCGACCAGCCGGCTGTGGTGGGATGCGGATGGCAGCTCGGCAGGCAGCGATCCGATGCTGATCGCGACGCTGACCGGGGTGAAGACGCTGGCGGTCAGCGACTTCGTACTGGCGGCCTGACACCAGGATTACTGCAATCAGGGGCGTGATCGGCTGGCAGCCGGATCACGCCCCTTTTTCATGCTGCACTGCCGTTCATCCCTTCCTTCGGTCGGTCCAGCCTGACGGCGATCGGTCATGCTTTCGGTAGTCCGCCGCCACTGATATCCATTTGCAAAAGGTCGCCATCAAACAGAATCGCCTGATCATTCCCCCTGCAGCGCATGGGAGCACGATATGGCTGTCTATTACGGTGATAGTGACAACGAACGCGTCCGGGGCACGAGCGTAGCCGACACGATCTACGGCGGCGGCGGTGACGACACGCTGGAAGGCCTGGGCGGCGCCGATATCCTGAATGGCGATTCCGGTCGCGATACGCTGGAAGGCGGCGACGGCGACGATCAGCTCAATGGTGGGTCCGATGTCGATCTGCTGACCGGCGGGGCCGGC
>Ga0160461_1001300_pt1 | contig 10319 bp, 13 predicted proteins | sample HID1975I_E6MG_FD_108266 | JGI IMG/M metagenome (GOLD analysis project Ga0160461, IMG submission 108266) | Enriched soil microbial communities from UW Madison campus, WI, USA - HID1975I_E6 MG | ecosystem: Environmental > Terrestrial > Soil > Unclassified | place: USA: Madison, Wisconsin...
CGCCGGTCGAATCGATGCGCCCGCGCTGAGCGAACCACGTTCCATTCCCCAGAAAGGCCCTGCATGCACGCCCGTTTCCGCCCCGCCCTGGTCACCGCCCTCGCACTGCTGGCCCCCGCCATCGCCCTCGCCCAGACGACCGCACCCGCAGCCGCCCCGGCGCAGGATCCGCTGCTGACCGCCCTGCTCGATTGTCATTTCGGCTACGCACAGCGGCATTTCCGCAGCAGTGCCAGCGCCACCGAGATCGCCACGGCGGCGGCCTCGTATTGCGACCCGGCGTTGCAGGCGGCCGGCCTGGATACCCTCCAGCGTGCCCTCGCCGCCGGCCTTCCCGCCGACGCCGCCGAACAATCGCGGCAGCGCATGCTGGCCGAACTGCGCGCGATGCTGCCGGGCTTCACCCTCGACAAGGTGATCCAGTTCCGCGCCGACGACAGCGACACGCGGTAACGCACTGGCGTTGCCAGATGGCTGGCGCCGCGGCCCGCGTCCGACATATCCTGCGTGGCAGACGATCACGGATGATACGGCGATGACCAACCTGCTCACGTTCCATGTCCCCAATGTCCACTCCAAGGCATCCATCGATTTCATGCTGGATGCGTGGTCCTTCTTGTCCACGCAGTTCCAGCCGATTGCACCCGCAGAGACGCTGCCTGCACCAAACAGTGTCGAGATGTGGGCTGCAGCGCATGACTGTGGCTACGGAGTGAGCTGGGACAAGCGCGTCGTGTGCAGCGGCAAGGAATGGCAGGCACTTCATCGGCATCTGTACCAGCGCCTGCGGTTTCATCTCACCCTGCTGGAGAACGCAAGCCCCTTGGGCACACCTGCCGCCTGGAAGCGCGCTGCGTACGCCTCGCTGCTGGAAAACACGGAAAGATCGGCACTTTCCTACGCCTTGGGTACGATCTACTGCCGCATCGCCACCGGACGCTGGCGTACCCGCAGCCATGCCAGCCACCCCGGATACCTGCGGCGATTCTGGCATTACAAGATAACCGCCCATCCAGCGGTCACCCTGGGAGGGGGCGGACCATCCATGAAAGGCATACAGAACCCGGACTACATGGCGCAGTGCAGTTGCGGTGCATGGTCAGCCGTGGAAGCCAAGGGCACGCTTAAGCAACTCGATCCTGGCGAATTGAAAAGGGGATTGGGTCAGGCGATGAAATTCCCGACCCTCTCACTATATTCGGCCGAGGAGTGGTCACCCTCGACCGAGCCGATCGACTCCAGCGTGTGCGTGGCCACCTATTTCGACAGCAACGCGTTGCTTCAGGTCCTCCATCTGGACCCACCCATTCCGCAGGCTGCTGCACTGCCAGAACGTGAATCGGGCCCGATGGTCGTCACCGAGTTCGCCGACCTGGTGCACTTCGAACACGCCCTGCACCAGCACCAGAGTTATGAAGCAGGCACCCTCACAGACGACGATCACGGGTCCGAGTCCGTGGAATGGCGTGGCACGCCGGACCTTCCCGAGCTACGGTTCGGCATGGCAGTGCAACAGGTGGAACTGCAGGCGCGCTTGACGTGGGCAATAAATGCGCTGGGCAGGATCATGCCGGTGATCGCAGCCGCGCGTACAAAGGGCTGGTCTGGCTCGCGGCTCCGTAGTGCACTGCGACGGCAAGCAAGGAGGATTCAGTACGACACTGCGCGCACGGGTGATCCTGTCGACGCTGCGGACACCGCATGGAAGGAATTCGCGCTCTGGATCAAGCAAGAAGCGCTGGGCGAACAAAGGGACTGGAGCGAACTTCTCACCCGCCTTTGGGAGGCCCCCATTCTCTCCGTATTCGGAGCGGGCGCGAAATCACTGCAGGAGATGTGGTGGGTTCTCGACACTCTGCGGCGTGCGGGGCAACTGGATGCCAGGCTTCCGCAACCCGCCGGATCGGCATCTGAAGGTCATTCCCCGTCGATGGCGATCACGACATACGGGCTCATCGTTGCTTCTTCGGATTTCAGTCCACCTCTCCCAACGCTCTCCGGGGTCAGATTCTAGGTTGCCGTTCGCGAGCGTGGCCACGACGTGCGGCACATCCCCTTATCGGCTACCTTGACCGATTTCCCCGCGGAAGATCGCCGCACATCGCGCAGGTGCCGGGTGCCCGGGTTTCGGGTGATGAAGCGACGCATCCGGCGCTGACGGCCAGACGGACGCTACACCGGAGTGACTGCGCCGCGCGCCTTCACCCACAGCCCGAATGTCTGCATGACCTCCACCACGGGCTGCAGCCGCCGCCCATCGTCGGTCAGCGCGTACTCCACCTTGACCGGCACCGTCGGAAACACGGTCCGACTGACCAGCCCGGCCTCCTCCAGTGCCCGCAGGTCCAGGGTCAGCATGCGCTGGGAAATGGCGGGAATGTCGCGGCGCAGATCGTTGAACCGCCTCGGGCCATCCAGCAGGTAAGAGGCGATCAGCAACCGCCAGCGCCCGCCGAGCAGGCGCATCGCTTCTTCCACCGAGCAGCCGGAGACGTTGTCTTTCATCGAAGGGTTCAGGAGGTGGCAGGTAACCATTATGTACCTACACCACAGGATAGTGCCTTCTTCCGTTTTTATACCGCGCTCCTAGAATGCGCCAGGACGCCTCACCTGGAGGCCCCTCCCGTCCTGGACACCGCAATGAAGCTCTATTATCTGCCCGCCGCCTGCTCGCTCGCGCCGCACATCGTGATCAATGAACTGGGTCTCGCCGCCACGCTGGTCAAGGTCGATCACCGCACCCACCGCACCGTCGACGGCGATGACTACCTGCAGGTCAATCCGCTGGGCTACGTGCCGGCGCTGGTACTGGACGACGGCAGCGTGCTCCGCGAAGGGGCGGCGATCCTGCAGTTCCTTGCCGACCAGCATCCGGCCAGCGCCCTGGCACCGCCGAACGGCACGCTCGCGCGCTATCACCTGCAGGAGTGGCTGAGCTTCCTCGCCACCGAGATCCACAAGGGATTCATCCCGCTGCTGTACGCCACCGCCGCCGGCAAATACGTAGACACCGCACGCCCGAAGCTCGCGCAACGTTTCGCCTGGATCGACGCGCAGCTGGCCGAACGCGCGTACCTCACCGGCGACACCTTCAGCATCGCCGACGCCTACCTGTTCGCCCTGGTCGGCTGGGGCCAGGCGGCGTGGCTGACCTCCTACTACAAGGCCGATATCCACTTCGACGCGCTGGCCAATCTGCAGCGCTGGTACCAACGCGTGCAGGCGCGCCCGTCGGTACGTGCCGCGCTGGAGCGCGAGGGACTGACGCGCCCCGCTGTGGCCTGATCCGCAGCCGCCGGCCAACCGCCACGGCCCCTCTGGTGCGGCGCGCGGCGCTCGGTTACGCTGCCGCCGGCCCGGACGCATCCGGGCTGGATCCTGGGGGAGGATCTGCCAGTCGCGGGGGCGGCTGGTCTTGCGTAGCCATGCATGGCGGGCTCTCTCCGGGCAATTTCATACGGGAGGGATTCGTCCATGAAGTTTGCCGCTTTCCAGCGTGTGTGCGTGGGCCTGGCCATGATGGCCGCATTGACCGGCTGCGTCAGCCTGCCACCCCAGCAGGCGTACAACCGTGACGCCACGCCACCAATCAAGACCATCGTGGTGCTGCCCGTAACGCCGATCGAACCGAACGTGTTGATGATGAACCACCCCGGCGCCAACTTCGGCCTGATCGGCGGGCTGGTGGCCGCCGCCAACATGGCCGGCAAGCGTGACCGGTTGCAGGCCGCATGCGACGCGGCCAAGTTCGACCCTGCGGTGTACTTCAGGGAAAGCCTGACCCAGCGCATGGCCGAACGCGGCTACACCCTGGTATGGCCCGGCGCGATGGTGGAACCCAAGGGCAGCAAGACCGCCCGCGGCGTGTTCGGTCTGCGCAAGGCCTATACCCACCAGCCCCAGGCCGATGCCCAGCTGGACCTCAGCGTGAACTTCGTCGGTTACGCCGCCGCCGGCGCAGGTGACGATGCGCCCTACCGCCCGATGCTGAGCGTGGCCGCGCGCCTGGTCAGCCAGGACGGCAAGCAGAACTACTTCACCGACTTCGTCGTCTACAACAACGTACTCAACCAGGCCAAGGTCATCACCCTGGAACCGGAGGCGCAGCGCTTTGCCTACGCCGATTTCGATGCCCTCGAAGACGCCGGTGCCGAAACCGTGGAAGGCATCAAGCTGGCCATCGACCGGACCAGCGACGCCCTGGTCAGGCAGCTGTGAGCCGGCTGACCACCATGGTCCTGCTGGCGATGGTCGCCAGTGGACTGCCGGGGTGTGCCCACCAGGCCTACAAGGCCACGGTGCCCGATACCCGCCTGCACTGCGTGGGCAGCCTGCCGGAAGTGACCAGCCGTCCACTGAATTACCTGGCGCCCGGGGAAGATGCCGAGGACCGACGCCTGGAGTTCGCCGAGGTGGCAGCCTGCGTCACCCTGGCCGGCGCTGCGTTGCCGGTGGCGTTGTACCGGCTGGACGCGTTGGAAGGCGCCTCGGAGATCGACATCCGCGTGTCGCTTTCCGAAGGCGGCACCTTCGCCGCCAGCGCCGAACTGCTGGATGCGGGCTTCCAGCCAATCAAGCAGTATCGGTTCACCGACTTCGTCCGCCGCACCAACGAGTACTCGCTGAGCGTGTTCGTTGACCGCAGCCGTCCGACGCCGCCGGTGTACCTGCTGCTGCGCACGGATGCCAGCCACGTGGGCAAGCAGGACACCACGATCACCTCGCAGTCCTCGGCCTTCATCACGCCCGGCGGGGGCGCCTATCGGGTCGGCACCGAGGTCAGCCGGATGCTTCCGTTGCTGGGTGCGGGCAAGCTGCAGGTAGTGGCCTATCGCGCCCGGCGCGCGGCCTTCGAGGAAGGCGCAACGCCGCACGAGTGAGCCTCGCGGGACACCCACCGATACCCGCACGCTCGGCAACCGGTCGTCAGCACTGACGACCGGCGTGCTCAGCGCGACTGCACGGCAACCGCCACATCGTCGCGGCCGCGTGGCAGCGGTGCGATCGCCAGGGTATCGCCGGTGCACACATCCACCCCGTGATAGATAGCGCGCCGACCATTGCGGAACTGCAGCCGTATGTCGAACCGGCAGCCGGCCTCCCCCAGGCGCACGGTGATTGCGCCGCCGCCCCCGTCGAGCCTGTCGATCGGTCGGGCGACGTAGGCATCGCTGCCGGCCGGGGCCACCGCCAGCGCCACGACGCTGTCATGGGCGCGGTTGAGCAGGCCGAGGTAACGTGCCTCGCCGGCCTGCGCCGGGGCGGCCGCCAGCAGCGGCATCAAGCACAGCGAAGCGATCAGGACAGGGCGGATCAGGAACATGGCGGCGTCTCCGTAGCGGTGAAGGACGTCCGCATCAGGCACCGGCCATCGCCCCCCGCCAACCGATCCGGGACCAATCGTCGCCACGCGCGGGCCAATCGTAATGGGCCATCATGGCGCTTCCCGCCCGCCCGGGGCCTGCCTAAGATGGGGCTCGCCAGCTATGCCTGGCCCTGGACGCCCGCATGAACATCCGCCTCGGCAGCACGCAGATCCGCCTGTCACGCTACATCGCCCTGTGGACGCTGGTGGCGATGGTGTTCGCCATGCAGAACGCGATCAACGTCGGCCTGCCCCGCACCCACTGGCCGTTCTGGGACCTGGCCCGCTGGTCGCTGATCCAGTGGTACACCTGGGCCGCCCTGGCCCCCACCGTCTTCCGCCTCGCCGAGCGCTTCCCCGTGCGCGGCACCCTCCGCTTCCACGGACTCGGCGCGCAGGTGCTGGCGAGCCTGTGCGTGACATTCGCGGCGATGGTGCTGGGCGCGCTGGTCTCCACGCTGTTCGAGCCCAGCGGTTTTGCCGAACAGCTGGGCTACTTCCTGGAACAGCACTTCGCCATCGGGCTGCTCACCTACTGGACGCTGTTTGCCATCCAGCAGGCCATCCACTTCCACGCTGAAAAGGCCCGGCGCGAACTGGAAGCGAGCCAGTTGGCCACCGAGCTGGCGCAGTCGCGCCTGCTCGCCTTGAAGTCGCAGTTGCAGCCGCATTTCCTGTTCAACACGCTGCACGCGATCATCACCCTGCTCGACGAAGACAAGCTGTCGGCCGAGGACATGCTGCTGCGCCTGAGCGAGCTGCTGCGCGCCTTCCTGGAGGATTACGACGGCCAGGAAATCAGCCTTCGCCAGGAGCTGGACCTGATCGAGCTGTACCTGGGCATCCAGCGCGTGCGCTTCAAGGACCGACTGACCACCCGCACCTATATCGCCCCCGATACGCTGGACTGCGCCGTGCCCAGCCTGATCCTGCAGCCGCTGGTGGAGAACGCGCTGCGCCACGGCATCGGCCAGCGCGTGGGCAGCGACACCATCGAGATCGACGCGCGACGCGACGGCGATGTGCTGTGCATCGAAGTGCGCAACCGCAACAGCACGCTGTCGGCCGAACCGACCGCCTCGGCCGGCCACGGCATCGGCATGGCCAACACGCGGCTGCGCCTGCAGGAACTCTACGGCGATGCCGCCGAGGTGCGCCTGGACATGATCTGGCCCGAAGGCGTGGTGTGTCGCATCCGCGTGCCGTTCCGCGTGCTGGAAAGCGCCGAAGACGCGCCCGAATTCACCCCGGGACTGTCGCCGGCATGAGCCTTACCGCGCTGGTGGTCGATGACGAACCGATCGCGCGCCGCGCGATCGTGCGCCTGTTGGCCGATGACCCGGACATCGAGATCCTCGGCGAATGCGGCGACGGCGTCTCGGCCGTGGCCGCCATCCGCAGCCAGTCGCCGGACCTGGTGTTCCTGGACATCCAGATGCCGGCGATCAACGGCATGGACGTGGTTGCCACCATCGGCGCCGAACGCATGCCCGCCACCGTGTTCGTCACCGCCTACGAGCAGTATGCGGTCAAAGCCTTCGAGGCCAACGCGGTGGACTACCTGGTCAAGCCGTTCAGCCGCGAGCGCTTCGCCGCCACCCTGCACCGCGCCAAGCAGCGGCTGTCGATGGCCGGCGCGGTCGGCAGCCAGGCCTCGGTGCAGATCCTGCAGGCACTGGACGCACTGCGCCAACGCGAGGACTACCTGCAGCGCATCCCGGTGCGGGTGGACGAACACGTGGTGCTGATCGCGGTGGACGACATCGTCTGGATCAAGGCCGCGCGCAACATCGTGGAGATCCACCTGGTCGACCGCGTGCACGAGCTGCGTGAAACCATGGCCACGCTGGCCGCCCGGCTGGACCCGCGCCATTTCGCCCGCGTGCACCGCTCGGCGATCGTCAACGTGCGCCGGGTCAAGGCGATCCATCCATGGTTCAACGGCCACCACGTGATCACCCTGGATACCGGCCAGCAGCTGCGCATGAGCCGCTACCAGAACGAGGCGTTCCTCAAGCTGGTGTCCACGCGCAGCGGCGACATCGGGTAGCGCCGGCCATGCCCGGCCGGGTTGCCGTCAGCGTCCGGACTGCTCGCCCGCACGCAGCGTCAACACCTCCACCCCGTCGGCAGTGACCAGCACCGTATGCTCGGCCTGCGCGGACAACTTGCCGTCGCGGGTGGTCACCGTCCAGCCGTCCTCGCTCATGTCGATGGCCGCCCGGCCCTGGTTGATCATCGGCTCGATGGTGAAGGTCATGCCTTCCTCCAGTGCCAGTCCATCGCCGCGCCGACCGTAATGCAGCACCTGCGGCTCTTCGTGCATTTCCCGGCCGATGCCGTGCCCGCAGAACTCCTTGACCACGCTGTAACCGTGCGCCTTGGCATGCTGCTGGATCGCAAAGCCGATATCGCCCAGCGTCGCGCCCGGGCGTACCACGCCGATGCCTTTCCACATCGCCTCGCGGGTGACCCGCACCAGGCGTTTGGCCGCGTAGTCCACTTCGCCGATCAGGTAGGTCTTGCTGGAATCGGCGATGTAGCCGTTCTTTTCCAGGGTGATGTCCAGGTTGACGATACTGCCGCTGCGCAGGATGTCATCAGCCGATGGCACGCCGTGGCAGACCACCCGGTCGATCGAGCTGTTCAACACGTAGGCAAAGCCATACTGCCCCTTGCTGGCCGGGCGCGCGTGCAGCTCATCGACGATGAAGCGCTCCACCCAGTCGTTGACCTGCAGCGTGCTCATGCCTTCCAGCGGCAGCGTGTCCAGCGCCTCGAACACCTGGGCCAACAGCCGCCCCGATGCGCGCATCAACGCCTGCTCTTCGAGGGTCTTGATCATGCCTCGGCCACCCGCAATGCCCCCGGCGCGACCCCGGCGGCACGCAGCTCGCGGCTGACGATTTCCTGGTAGCTCATGCCGGGGTTCATCTCGCACAGCATGCCGATCTTGATCCAGAACCCGGCCTGGGCATTGATCGAGCGGCCGGAGACGCCACTCGCGCGGCGCAGATTGTCGTGCAGTTCGTCGTCGATGTTGACGATGCCCATGGCGATGCCTCGGTCACAAAAGGTATACACATCATATACGCTTCGTATATTCCACACCAGCCGCCCGGCTCACTCGCGGTACGCGGTGGCTTCGATCTCGAACAGCATGCCGTCCAGCGCCAGCCGCGGCACCGGGATCAGCGTGCAGGTCGGGGCGCGGCCCAGTGGCCAGCGCCGACCGATCTGATCGGACAGGATGCCGAGCCGGTCCTGGTCATGGTCGACCACCAGCACGGTCAACTTGGCCACATCGGCCAGGCTGGCCCCGGCGGACGCCAGCGCCAGGGCCAGGTTGTCCAGTGCCTGTGCAACCTGCACCTCGAAGCGCGGCGACAACGCGCCATCGGCGGTCTCACCGCCCTGCCCGGCGATGTGGATCACCCGCGCCGGCAGGCGCACCACGGCTACGTGCGAATAGCCGTTCGCGCTCGGGTCGTATAGACCGGACGGATTGATGAAACCGAACAGGCCGGTCGGCGCAACAGGGGCATCGGTCAACATGGGGCGGGTGTCGCTTGGGGAGTGGACGCGCAGTGTCCGGCCTCAACCTTGGTTGAGGTCAACGCGACGCGATGCAACGCTGCGGTGCGTGCACGGCCCTACTGCCCGCAGGCCTCAGGTCCAGGCCGGGTCGGCCGTGAAATCGATCGTCAACCAGAACTCACTGCCGCGCGCGTCCAGGCGTTCGGCGATCTCATCACGCAGCCGGTCCACGTTGCCGATGTTGCCGATGACCGTTTCCGGATGGGTCAGGATGTGGATCTCCACGAAACGCATGCGTCCCATCTTGGCCACGTGGCTGGTGAAATCCAGATAGCCGTGTTCGGCCACGAAATCCTGCATGACCGCCTGCACGCGCGCGTCCAGCGTGTCCGGCGCCACCTGCAGCACCTCGCGCATGGCCTTCCAGGCGCTGCGCAGCGGCACCGGCAGCACCGCCACGCTGATCGCCGCCAGCACCAACGGGTCCAGGTACGGAATCCAGTGGGCGTGCGCGCCGCCGCGCAACAGCAGGGCGATCACGAATGCCAGCACCACCGCCAGGCTCATCAGCCCGCTCAGCAGCCAGGCCCGCACATCCAGCCACAGCAAGGATGATTGCAAGCGCAGCGCGCGGGTCCGCACGAACGCCGCCATGCCGAGGTTGCTCACGCACAACACCGCTGCCCACAGCAGCGCAGGGCCCGCCTTGACCTCGTGGCCGCCGGTCGTCAACCCGATGACCGAATTGGCCAGCGCATAGATGCAGGCCAGCGACAGGATCGCCCCGCCGAGGGCCTCCACCATCGGCTCCAGGTGCCAATACCCGTACTGGAAGCGCGGGCTCCCTTCCCGCGCCACCAGCCGCAGCACCGCCAGCGCCACCAGGGTCAGGGCCACGTCGACCAGGCTGTACACGCCATCAAACAGGATGGCCTGCGACCCCACCAGCAGGCCGCCGATGAAGCCGATGGCGCTGACCGCCACCGTCACCCCGATCGACAGTTTCAGGACCCGCTGCTCGCGTGCTGTATCCATCGCCCGCCGAAGGTCCTGCGCGTGGGCGTCAGACCTTCAGCACCTCCACCTTGTAGGTCGGCACATCGCCGTCGCGGTCGATGATAAGCCCGTGCACGTCCGACTCGAAACCCGGGAAGCGCGCGTTCTGCTCGCGGGCGATGCGCAGCGACTGGATGATCGGCTCGTCGCTGGCGCCGAACCGCTCGCCGGGCATGATCGTCGGGATGCCCGGCGGATACGGCACCAGCATGGTGCCGGCGATACGGCCGCTGATCTGCTCGATGTCGACCCGCTCGATCTGCCCGCGCACCAGGTGGTCGTAGGCCTCGGCCGGGGTCATCACCGGCTCGGGCAGGTCCACGTACATCGCGCGCATCACCTGGGCCACAGCGAACTCGCG
>Ga0160461_1001305_pt1 | contig 10303 bp, 9 predicted proteins | sample HID1975I_E6MG_FD_108266 | JGI IMG/M metagenome (GOLD analysis project Ga0160461, IMG submission 108266) | Enriched soil microbial communities from UW Madison campus, WI, USA - HID1975I_E6 MG | ecosystem: Environmental > Terrestrial > Soil > Unclassified | place: USA: Madison, Wisconsin...
AAGCGCCAGGCCCCCGTCGTGAAATCCGGTTCCCGGTCATAGTCGCCAGCCCCGCCCAGCAGGTCATCGCCGACGACGGGCATATCGCTTAGATCGTAGAACCCGCTTCCCGTCGCCCGCATTCCACGAACGCGCCATTGCGCAAGGTCGGTGCGATCCGAATCACCGGCGTCGGCGATGACGAGCCGTCGCGGGCCTTCCGTAGGCTGCGCGGTGACGATCGCATGCGCCAGGCCGCCCGCGCCCGTTGCGAAGGACTTGGCACCGTCCAGGCGCCAGCCGTCTCCTGAGGGGAGGAGGCGGACGCCCGGCGGCGGCTCGGTCGCCCAGACGCCATAGACCGCGCCCGCGGCGAGCTTTTGACGCAGCGCCAACCGCTGAACCGGGGTGCCGAACCACTCGAACAGCAGCATGGCATTCACATGACCCTCGTACAGGCGGCCGACGCTGAGATCGGCGCGGCCGACGATCCGCAGGACCGACATCATGCAGGCATATTGGCAATGCCGGTCGGCGAAGGGTTCTCCGCCGGCATCCAGCGGCGCGAAGCTGCGAAGCAGACCGGCATCCCGGAGCAGCTTCAGGCTTTCAGCCGGGAACACGGGGGCCGCATCGTAGCGCGCGCCCAGGTCGGCGAGCCGGTCGGCGATCGACCGGGCGCGGTCCTGCGGACTGGCGGCGTCAGCAAAGTCGATCTCGGCGGCGGTCATGCTGCCCGATCCCTCACTTTGCCGGCCGTTTGCGCCATCGACCTGATCCACCTCGCGGCGGCGTCTGCGCCGGCCGGATCGTGCAGCCGACGCCGCGCCTCCGGGCGCAGGGCCAATGCCTCCTCCATCAGCGCGGCCCAGCTTTCGGGCTTGGGCCATTGGGGCAGGACGACCGCTGCTCCCGATCTGGCGAGGCCCAGCGCCGTTGCTCGCTGCTCATCAAAGGGACGGCTTTCGGGGATGCAGACGAATGGCCGATCCGCAGCCAGGATACTTCCGACCAGCCCATCGCCGGCTGCTCCCACGACGACCGCAGCGGCCGCGATTTCACGGCCGGCATCCTGTACCCAGCCGAGGATCGCGAGATTGGCCGGCAAGTCACGCGGGGACGAGCATGGCCCGATGACGCGCCATTGCCACGACGGGCAGTGCCGCGCTGCGCGAGCGAGACCTTCGCCGTCGCCCGCCTCGCCACCACGACCGAAAGCGACCAACACCGTGCGCTGCGTATCGACGGCCTTGGGGGGCGGGGACGAGGTGATGCCCGGGAGGTAGCAAGTCTTCTCCGTGACCCAGCGCGGTGTCGAGGGCGTATCCAAATCCCTGTGGAACGGTGCCAGCAGCCCGACGGCCCCTCGAAAGGCTTCGAGATGCGGCGTGTCGCTTCGATCGCCGTTGAGCCGGACATAGACGACCGGCACCGAGGCAAGGCGCGCCAGCATCGCGATCTCGACGGAGACGTCGACGACCATCAGCGATGGCCGAAGCGCTTCGATCCATCGGGCGATCGTGGCGACGCGCGAACGGATGCCGGGATGATCCAGCGGCGCGTAGTGCAAGGCGTCGGGCCGGGTGATCGCGGCATCGTTCCCGTCGAACGCGCCCGAGCCTGATCGATCGTCGGCGAGATCGACGCCGAGTGCGCCGATCCCCGTTCCGAGCAGGACGATGTCCCCATCCGCCGCGCCGGCGATGGCGCGCGCCCGGGCGAGGTGCCCCGCGCCGTGATGGTGAACGTAATACCCGATCGGACGGTGGATCATCGGCCGCTCTCCAGCCGCATGTCGTGTGGCATGGCGGGCAGAGACGCTTCGATGCGGGCGATATCGGCATGCCCGTCCGGGCGATCGCGCAGGTGCCTGCGCCATGCCGCGCGCTCGGCCCAATGCCGGAAAGCTGGCGCCATTGGAGCGTCCGTGCCGCTTGCCGTATCGAACAGCTGTCGCATCGCCGCCGCCATCCCGCCATCCGCGCGACCATGGGTACGAGGCGACACGCGGACGTGGACATCGGCGGGATGAGCGAGCCGCCCGCCCATGGCCACCGCTGCCCGGACGAGCGCGAGATCCTCTCCGGTCGGCAGGACTGGCACGCCGCCGCAGGCGAGGTAAAGCCCGGCGCGGATGGCGAGCGACGCGCCGGTATGGTCGCCGTGCCGGGGGGCGGGATCCCAGGCCACTGGATCGATGCTGTCCTCGACCTCGCGCACCTTCGCCCAATAGTCATCCCAGGCACGGCGCAGGCGAGCGACTGATTCCGGCAAGGGCTCTCGTTCCTCGTCGATGACGATCCTGCCCCCGACAAGATCGGCCCCCCGGTCGAAGGCGGCCGCCATGTTGCGCAGCCAGTCGGCGGGTGGCCTCGCATCGGCGTCCGTGCTGACGAGGATGCCGCTATCGAGATCGGGCAGGTGCCGCAGGCCCTCGGTCATCGCCAGCCGGCGGGCGGATCCCGCATGGGCCAGCTCGACCGGGAAGGTTTCGACCGTGACCCGGATGTGGAGGCGATCGGCATGACGCGCCCGCGCGGTCTCGATCTTCTCCAGGCTGTCGTCGGTCGTGTTGTTGACCGCGATCGACACGCAGATGCTGTCGGGCCAATCCTGCGCGGCCAGGGCGTCTAACAGGGCAGGGAGGCGCTCCGCTTCGTCGCGGGCGGGCACGCACACGCAAAGCGCGATCGGTTGAACGCCATCAGCCATGAACCGGGGCATCCGCCACCGATCCGGACCCCATGAAGCTCGGCAGCGCGGGGGCCACCGCCAGTCGCTCGTCGTCCCCCGATCGGACGACGCGCAACTTCATGTCGCCCTGCGCTGCCAAGCGGTAGTAAAGCGCTTCATAGGCGTCGATCATTCGGCGCGCATCGCAGACGAGTTCGGCGCGCCTGCGGCAAGCCCGGCGATCGAGCGCCAGCGCCGCAAGCGCCGAGCGCGCCAGCGAGTCGACATCGTCAGGGATAGCCAGCACGCCGCAGGTGGGATCGAGGATCTCCGGTATGGCACCGCGCGCGAAGGCGGCGACCGGGACACCGCAGGCCAGCGCCTCGGCCACGACGAGCCCGTAAGGCTCGTCCCAGCGAGGCGTGCAGAGGAAGGCGCGCGCGCCACCGACCAGTTCCGCCAACTTGTCATGGGCCAGATGGCCGACATGCACGGCTGCCGTGCCAAGATGCGGGGCGACCTGCTCACGAAAATACGCCTCGTCCAGGATCGGGCCGGCGATCTTGAGCGGCATCCCGACCTGACGCGCGGCGGCGATGGCGAAGTGCAAACCCTTTTCCGGAACGATGCGGCCATACCAGACCAGATACTGCTCGGCATCGGCGGCGGCGCGGAAGGCGAAACGATCCAGATCGATGCCGTTCATGATGACCGCGTCGGTTGGCATCACATGGCTCCACAGCACCCCGACGGAGTTGGACACCGCGACGAAGGCGTTGTTGCGCGCGCGGCAGAGCCGAATGCCGCTTTCCAGCCAGCAGAAGGGCGGAGTGTGGAGCGTGGTCACCATCGGCGTCGGCACGCTGTCCGCCATCGTCACCGGGATATAGTGGAGGCTGTTGTTATGGATCACGTCGAACCGGCGATGCCGAAGCTCGCTCATCAGGCTTAGATAAGCATGGTGCTCCTTGAAGAATGCCACATCCGGCGCTTCGGCGGTTCCGATGGTGCCGATCGCGGTTTCGGAGCAGATCGCCTCGAGGCCGAGCGCGGGTTCGGACCGGGATGAAGCGAAAACGGTGACGGCATGCCCCCGGTCGCGCAGCGAGCGCGCCAGAAGATGGGTGTGCATTTCGAGCCCGCCGGCGAACGGCTCGGCGATCGGGTATTTCAGATGGGCGATGATGCCGATCCGCATCCGGGATGATCCTCATATGCTGGCGACGAGGGTGGGACGAGAGCCCTTGTCAGGACGAACATCGTCCAGGACCGAAGCCTGTAGGAAACCGGCGCTGACACTCGAAGTTGCTCAGTGTTCGCGGAAATTAACCTGCGTCATCACGATTGTAGCGGAGCCGAGGCAACGGCCCGCCGCGCGGCCCGTTGTAGCGGCGCACAGACTTCCTGCTGATGTGCGTGGGGCAATTTCGCAAGGATCGAGTGCTCATGTTTACCGAGCGGTTTCTCAGGCACAGGCGCGGCGTTCATCTCGAACCGGACGAACGGGCGCGGCTCGAGGCGGCGATCAAGGAGATAAAGACGCTGCCGCCGCGTACGGATATCGTCGTGGCGGGGGACGAGCTGAGCCAGAGCATATTGCTGCTCGAGGGGTTCATGTCGCGCTATATCGACGATCGGAACGGCTTGCGGCAGCTGGTCGCGGTCCACGTTCCGGGGGACTTCGTCGATCTCCACGCCTTTCCGCTCAAGGTGCTCGATCACGACGTGGCGACGATGACGGCCGCCACCGTCGCGATCGTGCCGCATTCCGAGCTGGAGGCGATCACGCATGACCTGCCTGCCCTGACGCGCAAACTCTGGTTCTCGACGCTGATCGACGCGGCTATCCACCGGGCCTGGCTATTCCGTCTCGGTCGCCTCGATGCCGTCGGGCGGGTGGCGCATTTCATCAGTGAAACCAACTTCCGGCTGATGTCGGCTGGCCTGAGCGACGGCCGGCGGTTCGCACTCGGGCTGATCCAAACGGATCTGGCCGAGATCTGCGGGCTCACCAACGTCCATATCAACCGGGTACTGCGTCAGCTGCGCGAGGAACGCCTGTGCATATTCCGGTCGTCGCTCGTCGAAATTCTCGATCCCGAACGGCTGGCTGCGCGGGGGCAATTCGATCCCGCCTATCTCTATATCGATCTCCAACCCGCCGACGATCCTCATGCCAAGGGCCTGATTCATGACTGAATTATCGAGCACGCCGCACCCCCAGACCGAACCCGGCTTCGCCAGCGCCGAGGATGGCCTGGTGATCCTGGACGGGCCGGACGGCATTGCGATCACGATGACCGCCGATGCCGCATTGAAGACGGGCAATAGTCTTATTTCCGCAGCCGAAATTGCCGAGCAGCAGATCACGAAAAATCAGAGTATTTAACATAAGTGAGGATCGGTTAGTCGATCGAACGCGAATAATAGAAACGGTACGATCTACTGGAACGGGTATGCTCTTCAGGCATTGAGCACCCATCACGATTTGGAGATAATCTATGGGCGACGTGCTCGACCGCACGGGGCGCGACGATGCCCCTTTGACAACTTCCAAAGACGGTGACTTCGCCGGTGGTGACCGGGGCAACAGCCTGACCGGCAAGACTGTGACCATAAATCGCCCGCGAGGCGAACTTTACGAATTCTGGCGGGACTTCTCCAATCTTCCGTCGTTCATGGATAATATCGTCTCGGTCGAGCAGCTTGACGGCGGCCGATCGCACTGGGTGGTGAAGGCGCCGGGCGACCGGACGGTCGAATGGACCTCGACCATCACCGAGGACCGGGCGGGCGAGGTGATCGCCTGGACTTCGGAGGACGGGGCGGATGTCCCCAACAGCGGCCGGATCGAGTTCCGCGATGCGCCTGGCGGTCGTGGCACCTGGGTCAGCGCGACGATCTCGTATGATCCGCCCGGCGGGGTCATCGGCAAGATCATCGCCAAGATGTTCCAGCGCGAACCGGCGATCCAGGCGCGGCGCGACCTGCGGCGCTTCAAGCAGCTGATGGAAACCGGCGAGGTCGCCACAGCGGCCTGGACCCGCAAGCAACTCGACGAGGAGAAAGCCTGATGCGCGCGCTCACATGGCACGGCAAGCACGATGTCCGCGTCGATACGGTCGACGATCCCGAAATCCTCAATCCCCGCGATGCGATCATCAAGATCACCTCGACCGCGATCTGCGGTTCCGATCTCCATCTCTACGACGGCTTCATCCCGACGATGCAGGCCGGCGACATTCTCGGTCATGAGTTCATGGGCGAGGTGGTCGAGACCGGGCCGAAGTCGACGCTGCAGAAAGGTCAGCGGGTCGTGGTGCCCTTCACCATCGCTTGCGGCAGCTGTTTCCATTGCTCGAAGCACCAATATTCGGCGTGCGACAACGGACTGCCGGCCGACAATCAGGACATCGGCCAGGCCGCCTATGGCCAGCCGATGGCGGGGCTGTTCGGCTACAGCCACCTCACCGGTGGCTATGCCGGCGGCCAGGCCGAATATGTCCGCGTGCCCTTTTCCGACGTCGGTCCGATCGTCATCCCCGACGGCATCGAAGATGACAAGGTGCTGTTCCTGTCCGATATCCTGCCGACCGGATGGCAGGCGGCCGAAAATGCCGGGATCGAGCCGGGCGACACCGTTGCCGTCTGGGGCTGCGGCCCGGTCGGGCTGTTCGCGGTGCAATCGGCGTTCCTGATGGGCGCCGAACGCGTCATCGCCATCGACCATTTCCCACGCCGGCTGGAGCTTGCCCGCAACTTCGGAGCCGAGACGATCAACTTCGAAGAATCGAAGACCTATGAGGCGCTGATGGAAATGACCGGCGGCATCGGGCCGGATGCCTGCATCGATTCCGTGGGCCTGGAGGCGCATGGCTTGTTCGCCGACAATGTGTGGGACCAGATCAAGGTATCCACCTTCATGGGCACCGACCGGACCCATTCGATCCGGCAGGCGATCCTCGCCTGTCGCAAGGGCGGGCGGATCTCGATGCCCGCCGTCTATGGCGGCTTCGTCGACAAGTTTCCGCTCGGCGCGTTCATGGAAAAGGGGCTGACGCTCAAGACCGGCCAGACCAGCGTCCAGCACTATATGCCGGCGCTGCTCAACGCGATCCTCGAGGAGAAGATCGATACGACCTTCCTGATCTCGCATCGCTTGCCGCTCGAACGGGCACCCGACGGGTACCAGATGTTTCACGACAAGCAGAACGAGGTGACCAAGATCGTGCTGAAGCCCGGCATGGATCTGGCCGAGGCCGCCTGAACTCCCATTCGAAGGATTTCCAACATGGCGAATAAATTCGCGATCATCACCGGCGCATCGAGCGGTATCGGTGCCGAGCTTGCCAAGCTCGCCGCGGCGGACGGTTATGAACTCCTGCTCGTCGCCGATACTCCGTTCGTGGATGCAGCGGCCGGGCTTGCCGGTGCCCAGACGATCGAAGCCGATCTTTCGACGATCGAGGGCGTCGATCGGCTGCTCGACGCGACGGGCGCCCGGCAGATCGACCTGCTCTGCGCCAATGCCGGGCATGGGCTCGGCCATGCGTTTCTCGATCAGTCGGTCGGCGACTGGCGTCATGTGATCGACACCAACGTCACCGGGACGGTCTATCTGCTGCAGAAAGTCCTGACGGGAATGACCGCGCGGAACGCCGGCAGGATCCTCGTCACGGGTTCGATCGCCGGCTACATCCCAGGGCCGTTCAATGCGATCTACAACGCGACCAAGGCCTTCGTCGACAATTTCACCGAAGCCCTGCGCAACGAGATCAAGGATGTCGACGGGGTGACGCTGACGACCTTGATGCCGGGCGTTACCGAGACCGATTTCTTCCACCGCGCCGGCCTGGACGATACCAGCGTCGGGCAGAGCGACAAGGCCGATCCGGCCAAGGTGGCGAAGGACGGCTGGGACGCGCTGATGGCCGGCAAGGCCACGATCGTATCGGGTTTCAGCAACAAGGCGCAGGTCGCGGCATCGGGCGTGATCCCGCAGTCGGTGCTTGCGGCCCAGCATCGCAAGATGGCCGAACCCGGATCGGCGGAATAGCCGCCGAAAGCCGGTTCTGCTGAAGCCACAGGGCAGGCCGGCCAGGAAGATGGCCGGCCTGCCGGCATTGCATAGACGATCCCGCTATCGCCGGATCCTCACTGGCACCGACTTCGCCGCCAGCACATGACTTTCCTCGGCATGATGCTCGACCGGGATAAGGACGTTGCATTCGGGGTAATAGGCACCAAGGCAGCCTCGCGGGATGTCGTACGACGTAACGATCAGATCGGGGCGCAGGCGGGATCGACCGTCGTTGCAGTCGCCCTCCAGCGCTACGATCTGGCCGTCGACAAGGCCCTCGGCGGCGATGTCCTCGGCATTCATGAACAGAATGTCACGTGTGCCATCGATCCCGCGAAAGCGATCATGATAACCGTAGATGGTGGTGTTGAACTGGTCGTTTGATCGCAACGTCATGAGCCGGAACCGCCCTTTCGCATCTTCGAAACCGGTGGCCGAGAGGGCTGAGGGCGCGAGGAACTCGGCCTTGCCGCTCGGCGTGGCCCAGATGCGCGCGGCTGCCTTGTTGCCCTTCCAGAAGCCGCCGGGCGTGAACAGGCGCTGGTTGAAGTCCTCGAAGATGTCTGGGTAGGTCGCCTCGATCGCGTCGCGGATCCGCGAATAATCGCCCACCCAGCCATCCCAGTCGGCTCGGGGATTAGGCGGCAAGATGCGCTTGGCAATCTCCGCGACGATGGCGGGTTCGGACAGGAGGTGCGGGCTTGCCGGCTTCGCCTTGCCGCGCGAACCATGGATGCAACTGGTCGAGTCCTCCACCGACACCGCCTGCGGTCCCGTGGCCTGCCGATCCTCCTCGATCCTGCCGAGGCAGGGAAGCAGATACGCGATCCGGCCGGGCAGCAGATGGCTACGGTTGAGCTTGGTCGCGATATGGACGGTGACGTCGAGTCCGGTCCACGCGGCCTCCAGTGGCTCCGTGTCCGGCGCGGCGCGAAGGAAATTGCCGCCAAGGCCGACAAACGCCTTCACCGCTCCCGCGATCACCCCGCGACATGTTCCGATGGTATCCAGCCCCTTTTCGGTCGGCGGATCGAACCCATAGAGTTCGCGCAGCTTGTCGACAGGGGCGAGTTCCGTCTTTTCGGTGATGCCGACGGTGCGCTGACCCTGGACGTTGGAATGGCCGCGCACGGGGGTCGGCCCGGCACCAGGTTTCCCGATATTCCCGCGCATCAGCAGAAGGTTGACGACCATGCGGACATTATCGACGCCTTTGACATGCTGGGTCAGGCCCATGCCGTAGATCGCGAGGACTGCCTTGGCTTGCGCGTAGATACGCGCGGACGCTTCCAGTTCGGAGCGGGCGAGCCCGGTTTCCTCTTCGACCGCGGACCATGGGGTTGCGCGCACTTCCGCGAGGAAGGCATCGAGGCCGGTCGTATGTTCACGGATGAAGGCGTGATCGAGCACATGCGGTTCGCCGCGCGACAGGGCGTCGTCATCCCACTCGACCAGGAACTTGGCGATCCCCATCATCGCCGCGATATCGCTACCCGCCCGCAGCTGATGATATTGGGTCGAGATGCGCGTCTCCTGAAGCAGCGTCATCTCGACCGGATTCTGTGGATCGGTGAAGCGTTCGAGGCCGCGTTCCCTCAGCGGGTTGAAGGTGACGATCTCGACGCCGCGCTTGCGCGCCTTGCGAAGGTCGTGGAGCATGCGCGGAGCGTTGGAACCGACATTCTGCCCGAAAAAGAAGATCGCGTCGCAGGCATCGAAATCCTCGAGCCGGGTCGTTCCTACCGGAACGCCGATCGCCGCCTTGAGCCCGACCGATGTCGATTCGTGACACATGTTGGAGCTGTCGGGCAGGTTCTGGTTGCCGAACATTCGCGCCATCAGCCCATACATATACGAGGCCTCCAGGCTGGTCCGGCCTGAAGAATAGAATACCACCGCCGCGGGATCGATCGGCTTCAGCGCACGACCGATCGCGTCGAATGCCTCGCTCCAGCTGCAGGCGACATAGTGGTCGGTTGCGCTGTCGTAACGGAGCGGGTGGGTCAGCCGCCCGTTCTGTTCGAGATCGTAATCCTTCCAGCTTCTCAGCTCGGTGAGGCTGTGTTCCCGGAAGAAATCGGGCGTGCTGCGCAGCGTCGTCAGCTCCCATGCCGTTGCCTTGGCGCCTTCTTCACAGAACTCGGCGGGATGGTGATCTGCGGGTTTGGGCCAGGCGCAGCTGACGCACATGAAGCCATCGGGCTTGTTCTGGCGGGCCAGTTCCCGAAGAGTTTCGACAGGCACTTGCTCACGCGGGAGGATCTCCGCAAGAGACCGGACGGACCCCCACCCGCCGGCGGGACCGGCGAAGGGCTTGATTTCGGGCTCGTCCGATTTTTGTTCCGTCATTCGAATACCTCGCCGCGCCGCCCGATGAGCCTAACCCGCGTCGATTCCACAGGAATTAATCTTCGCATCGTCAGGCTGAACCGGAACGGTCCACCCTCGGATTGGTTCAGCCGGAAACCGATCGGAGACCAGACATGAACCAGCCCGTCCGCTATTCACCGGATGTCGAGCAGATCGAGCCCGACGAGCACGATACGATCGCGGGCCAGGAGGAGCAGTTCC
>Ga0160461_1001307_pt1 | contig 10293 bp, 9 predicted proteins | sample HID1975I_E6MG_FD_108266 | JGI IMG/M metagenome (GOLD analysis project Ga0160461, IMG submission 108266) | Enriched soil microbial communities from UW Madison campus, WI, USA - HID1975I_E6 MG | ecosystem: Environmental > Terrestrial > Soil > Unclassified | place: USA: Madison, Wisconsin...
CACCGTGCAGCACCAGGGTTGGCACCTCCAAGACGGGCGCGGGGGTGAGTCGGGCCGTGTCGGCCGCGTAGGCCGGATCGCCCTCGGCGTGCCCCCAGCGGTGCCGGTAGGAATGCAACACGACGTCGGTCCAGTCCGGGTTGTCGAACGCGCGGGCCGCTTCGTTGAAATCATCCGGCGTGTACCAGGCGCCGGGTGACCAGGTGTCCCACATCATGCGGGCGAAGGCCTGGCGGTCGTCGCGCACGGTGGCCGCGCCCCGGGGCGTGGCCATGTACCAGTGGTACCAATAGTTGCGCGCCTGCGTCAGCGGCAGTACCTGGTTCGGGTCGTTGGTGCCGTAGCCTACCGACAGCAATATCAGTTGCGTTGCCACGCCGGGCCGCAGGCCGCAGGCGTTGGCGGCGGCGCGCGCCCCCCAGTCATGGCCGACCAGGGTGGGGCGGTCCAAGGCCAGCGCGTCGATGAAGTCCAGCAGATCGCGCCCCAGCGCGGCCAGCTCGCCGCTGCGTGGCGTGGCGGCGTGCCGAAAGCGCGTCGGGCCGAAGCCGCGCAGCGCGGGACACAGCACGCGGTAGCCTTCGGCGGCCATGCGCGCCGCGACCGGGGTCCAGCATTCCGGGCTGTCTGGCCAGCCATGCAGCAGCACGGCGGTGCGAGACCCGGCAGGGTTCCATTCCAGGTAGGCGATATCCAGCAAGGGTGTTGGTACCAGGGCGTAGGCGGACATGTCGTTGGCTCCTTGGGTTGCGATGACGCTGTCACGATACCGGGTCAAGTTGTCATGATTCATGATGAATGAAAGGCTATTATCAACACTTCGTGAATTAACAGAAAGTGGCCATGGACACCCTCAACGACACGGCAGGCGCGGTGCTGGACCTGACCTTGTTGCGCACCTTTATCGAGGTGGTCGACTGCGGCGGCTTTGCGCTGGCCGCCGATGCGCTGGCGCTGACGCCGTCGGCGGTCAGCGGCCACATCAAGCGGCTTGAAATGCTGGCCGGCGCCACCCTGCTTGCGCGCACCACGCGCAGCTTCGAACTGACGCCCGCCGGCCAGACGCTGTACGCCTACGCCCGCAACATCGTCGACCTGGAACGCGAGGCGCGCGCCCGCTTGAGTGGCGCGCGTTTGAAAGGCCGCTTGCGGATCGGTTCGTCCGAGGACTTTGCGGGCGCCTGGCTGGCGCAAGTGCTGCAAGCCTTTCATCGGGCGCACCCGGATGCGTCGATCGAGCTGAAGGTGGGCATCACCGCCGACCTGCTGCGCCAGCAGGCGCGCGGCAAGCTGGACGTGGTCTTCGGCAAGCAATGTGCGCGGGTGCATGACGACGGCGAACTGCTGTGGGAAGAGGATTTGGTATGGGCCTGGGGCGAGGATCAACCCTGGGATCCCGATGCGTCCGTGCCCTTGGCGGTGTTTCCGGATCCGTGTGTGTACCGCGCGGCGGCCATCGCAGCGCTCTCTCAGGCCGGCAAGCCTTGGCTGCCGGCGTTTGAAAGCGGCAGCATGGCGGGCTGCCTGGCCGCGGCGCAGGCCGGCTTTGCCGTGGCGCCGGTGGCGCGTAGTCAGTTGCGTGAGGGCCTGCGCGCCTTGTCGCGCGAGGACGGCATGCCTGATCTGCCGGCGGCGCGCTTCTACGCCTATTTGCGTTCGGAGGAATCCGCGGTGCAGGGTTTGGTGGCGGCGGTGCGGCAGACCGGCCAGCGGCGGCGGTTCTCGCGCTGAGGTTCGCGTCCACCCACGTCCACCCCAAGTCAGCTCCACCTCGACTTCCGCGCCGCGCCTACCCCGGTGCGCCGCATCAACGTAGGAATAGGCAGGTTTCCAGCAAGAACGAGCCTGTACGCGCCCGCGCCTGATTCTTAATATCCCTTCCAGGCTTGGGGTTGATGTTCTCGTCATGGAAAGCGTTGTCCCGAGCCGGCCGCCAGGCATCTTGCCGGAGGCCGCAAGTACGACAAGCAAGGGAAGGGAATCGCATGAAATCCGAAAAAATCTGGTTGGTGACGGGCGCATCGACGGGCCTGGGCCTGGCATTGGTGCGGATGCTGCTGGACCTGGGACACAAGGTGGCGGCGACGTCGCGGGATGGCGATGCATTGCTGGACGCGGTGGGCGCGAAGCTGGAAGGCCAGTTTCTGCCGCTGACGGTGGACGTGGCTGATGAACGCAGCGTGCGCCGCGCGGTGGCCGCCACGCTGGCGGCCTTTGGCGGGGTGGACGTGTTGGTGAACAACGCGCGGGCGGCGTGCCCGGGCTCGTTGGCTGAGCTGTCCGACGCCGATGTGCGGGCCGCGTTTGATATCAATGTCTTCGGTGCGCTCAACATGATCCGCGCCGTATTGCCGCGCATGCGGGCGCAGGGCAGTGGGCATGTCATCAATGTCTCGTCGATCCTGGGCTTTGATGGCAGGCATGCCGAGTGGGGCGCCTACAGCGCCGCCAAGTTCGCGGTGTGCGGCATGACCGAGGCGTTGGCGGCGCAAGCCGCGCCGTGGGGCGTGCGCGTGTCGCTGGTGTATCCGGGCGCCATGCGGGCGGTATCGCCGCGTGATGGCGGCGGCTCTCCCGAACGGGCCGCGCGCGCAGTCCAGGCGCATGACGGCGGCGACGCGGCCAAGGCGGCGCAGGCGCTGATTCAGGCGGCCGAGGCGCAGTACGCGCCGCTGCACCTGTTCCTGGGGCGCGATGCGTTTGACCAGGCGCGCGGCAAGATCCAATCGGTGCAGCAGGAACTGGCGCGCTGGCGCGACATGTCGGTGTCCATCGGCTTCGTGGACGAGCGGCGCCTGGCGGCATGACGAGTGGTGCGCATTGGGCGCGGTAGGCCGTCAAACCGCGCGCCACGCGTGGTTTACCTGATCAGGCCGCGCGCCGAATGCGGCTTAGCCCGCCCAGCCTTGGGCCACCTGCCACGCGCCCAGCAAGGCCAGGCTGATCATGAAGCACAGCTTGAATGTGCGGGCTGACAGTTTTTCCCGCAGCCATTGCCCCAGCGCCATGCCGGCCAGCGCGGGCAGCAGCATTAGCAGCGATGCGCTGGCGGCGCCCGGGCTGTAGCCGCCGTTGAGCCACAGGCCCGCCGCCAGCGCCACGGTGGACACCGTGAATGAAATGCCCATGGCCTGGATCAATCCGTTCTTACCCAGGTTCAACGCTTGCAGGTAGGGCACGGCGGGAATCACGAACACGCCGGTGGCCGCCGTGATCACGCCGGTGATCGTGCCCACCAGCGCGCCGAGCACGGGCTCGTGCCGGCGCGGCACGCTCGGTGGCGATCCGAACAGGCCCCAGGCGGCATAGGCGACAAGCGCCAGCCCCAGGCAAACACTGGCCCAACGCCCGCTGGGCGCGCCCAACCCCATCGCACCGGCCAGCGTTCCCACGCACACGCCGACCTGCATGGTGCCGATGCGCCGCAGGGTAGGCGCCAAGGTGGGCCAGGGGCGCGCCTGCCACAGGTTGGTGATCAAGGACGGCACGATCAGCAAGGCGGCGGCCTGCGCGGGCGCCATCACCAAGGCCAGCAGCGCCATGGAAATAGTGGGTAGCCCCAAGCCCACCACGCCCTTGACGACACCGGCCAGGACGAACACGGCCACGACGGCGGCCAGTATTGCCGGGGTGCCTCCGGGCAAGAGATCCATTGTCGTCATGTCGCCACCGTGTGTCGGGCATGGCTATGGCCTTGCCAGATGCTGGAGACGAATGGGCGGTGGCGAGCCGGGCAGGCGTGCTTGCCGGCGGGATGTCGGCTTGGCAAGGAATTCATCATTTTCTAAGGCGGTTTAAGTCGTCAACAGACGAATTCTGCGCCGCATTGCAGCGCCATCGATATCGGGATCTTGCATAGTCATCCTATGGCTGAGCCATAGGTCTGCGTGCTACGCTGGCCGCATGCGATTCGACCTGACCGACCTTCGTCTTTTCCTCAACGTGCAGGAATCGGGCTCCATCACCGCGGGCGCCAAGCGCACCCATATGACGCTGGCTTCGGCCAGTGAACGCATCCGGGGCATGGAGGGGGACCTGGGCGTGCCGCTGTTGCTGCGCGCGCCTCGCGGCGTGGAACCCACCCCGGCCGGTCAGACGCTGGCGCATCACGCGCGCGTCGTGCTGGCGCAGATTGACCGCATGCGCGGCGAGCTTGACCACTTTGGCCACGGCCTGAAGGGGCATGTGCGCGTGCTGTGCAACACCACGGCCTTAAGTGAATACCTGCCGCCCGTGCTGGGCGATTTTCTGCGCGACCATCCCCGTGTATCGGTAGACCTGGAAGAAAAAGCCAGCCTGGAAATCGCCGATGCCTTGCGGGCGGGCACCTGCGATATCGGGGTGCTGGCGGACTCGGCGGACCTGCACGGCCTGCACACCCAGACCTTTCGCCATGATCCGCTGACCGTGATTGTGCCGCGCGGCCATGCGCTGGCGCAGCGGCAGTCCGTCACGCTGAGCGAGGTGGCGGACGAGGATTTTGTTGGGTTGGTCGAAGGCAGCGCCTTGCAAGACCATATTGCGCATCATGCGCGGCGTAGCGGCAAGGTGTTGTCGTATCGCGTGCGTTTACGCGGCTTCGATGCCGTGTGCCGGATGGTGGGGCAGGGCGTGGGCATTGCGATCGTGCCGCGCGTGGCGGCGGTGCGCCTGGGCCGGGCGGCGGGCGTGCAGCGCGTGGCGTTGGCCGATGCGTGGGCCGCGCGCGACCTGGTGCTGTGCGTGCGCGAGGCGCTGCCGGCGTATGCCGCCGAACTGGTGGCGTACGCGCTGCGCGATGCGCCGCTTACGAACGCGCCAAGGGGCGGGTCTTTGGCAGATGGCCCGGCGCAAACCAAGAGCCGGAAGCGACCGCGGCCAGAATGATCAAGCCGTACAGGCACATCGCCACGGCAGCCACCAGGAAGAACACCGTCAGCGATCCGGTCAGGTGCAGCGCGAGGGCGCCCGCGCCCACCGCCGTCACCAGGCGCAGGCCGCCGGCCACCAACGGCCACTTCAAGCGCCCCGCGCCTTGCGAGGCGAAGTACATCGAAAACCCCAGCGCAAAGAACCCATACACGGGACCGACGGTGCGCAGGTAGTCGGCGCCGGCTTGCAGCATGTGGTCTTCGGCGCCGAACAACCGCAGCCAGGCTTCGGGGAAAAACGCCGCCGTCAGCCCGATGGTTTCGGCCAGCACGAAAGCCATGGCGCCGCCGGTCAACGCGATACGCATGGCGCGCTCGGGCCGCCCCGCGCCGATGTTGGAGGCCACCATGGCGACCATGGGCGCGCCCAGCCCGAAGGCAATCGGCATCAGCAAATATTCCAGGCGCACGGCAATGCCGTAGCCGGCCACCGCCGCCGTGCCGGCATAGGCGCCGACCAAGGCCGCCGTCAGTGCCACCACCGCGTTGGTCAGCAGCGGATTCAGGGTTGCCAATGCGCCCACGCTGAGAATGCTGCGCATCAGTGTCCAGTGCAGCCGGCTGAGGACCAGCCGCGCGGGGTTGCGGCCGCTGGCGCAGTAAAGGCCCAGGATGAGCGCGCCCACGCCGTAGTAGATGACCAGTGCCCAGCCGCCGCCCGCCACGCCCAGCGCGGGAAACGGGCCCCAACCGAAGATCAGGCAGGGCGACAAGGGAACCAGCAGCAAGGCCCCGCCGCAGATCACCGCGCCTGGCACCAGCATGTTGCCCGTGCCCCGGATGACGCTGGCAAAAGCGTTCATCAACCACATCAGGACGATGCCGCCGAAGATCACGTTGGAATACGTCAGCGCGGCGTCCAGCGCTTCGCCTTGCGCGCCCAGCGCGCGATACAACTGCGGTCCGAAGGCCAGCATCAGCACACAGAACAGCATGCCCAAGATCGCGTTGAGCACGACGGCGTGCAGCACCAGTTGGTCGGCTTCCTGCCGGCGCCCGCCACCCAGCGCGCGCGCCACGGCCGCTGAAATGCCGCCGCCCATCGCGCCTTGGGACATATTGCCCATCAGGAACAGCACCGGCACCACCAGCGCCACGCCGGCCAGCACCGAGGTGCCCAGCCGCGCCAGGAACCAGGTTTCGATCAGGCTGGTGGCGGACTGCGCCGTCATCATCAATACATTGGGCCAGGCCAGGCGGGCCAGCGTGGGGGCAATGGGCGCTTCAAGCATGGCTTGCAGGCGCGGGTTGGCGGCGCTTGCCGTGGGGGAGGGTGAAGGGGGGCTGGCTGACATGGACGTGCGCCGGAATGGGGTGCGATAAAATTTACGTGCATATGCCAATATCTGTCAAGAATGCGCTGGACGCGAGCCAGCCCCGGCAGTAGGGTATTGACCTGCCTGATCCGGTTTGCTGCTGCTGCTTTTGCCTTCGCCTTTTGCCCTTGTCCTTGCCGTTGTTCTATTCCTGCCCCCATGTCCGACGTTGAACCCTCTGCCCCCGCCACCATCACGGACCCCCTGGTCTGCAATGGCGCCGCCTTGCGCAAGGCGACCCGGCGCGTGTCGCAGTTGTATGACACGGTGCTTGCGCCCTGCGGCTTGAAGGTGTCGCAGCATTCCATCCTGATCCACATTGCCCGCGCGGGTTCGCCGTCAATGACCGACCTGGCGCGCGCGCTGGTGCTGGACCGCTCGGCGCTGGCGCACAACCTGAAGCCGCTGGAACGCGACGGCTATGTGGAAATGTCGCGCGACGAGCGCGATGGGCGCAGCCGCCGCGTGGCGCTGACCGACGCTGGCCGCGCCAAGCTGGCCGAGTCCAAACGCCTGTGGAAGGATGCGCAGCGCCGCTTTGAAGCGGCCTATGGTACTGAGCGCGCCGCCGCATTGCGACATGCGCTGGCGGACATATTTTCCGACGAGTTCGCGCTGGCCTTTAGCCGCGGCTAGTGGCCAGGCCCTGCATCAACACGCCGCCCAGCACGCAGCCCATGCCGGCCGCTTGGGCCAGCGTGACCGATTCACCCAGCACGCTGGCGGCCAGCAGCACCGCGCACACCGGCGCCAGCGCGGTGAACAGCGCTGCTTCCGATCCGCGCACGCGCGCAGCACCCGCATACCAGAGCAGAAATCCCCCCACCGTGGGCACCAGCGCGTAATAGCCCACCGCCATCACGGCGTCGGTCGACAGGCTCAATGTCCAAGGCGACTCGGCCACACTGGCCAGCGCCGAAAACGCCAGGCCGAACCCTGCCATCACCGTCGACAACGCCAGCGGTGGTACGGGCACACGCAAGCGCTTGTTGAGCAGGATGAACAGCCCTTCGCACACGACCGCGCCCAGAATCAGCGCATTGCCGGTCCACGACGTGGCCCGATCCGCGCTTGCCCCGTCACGAGTCATGAGCCAGACGCCGAAAGCCGCCATGGCGATGGCGCCCAACGTGGCCTTGCCTGGGCGTTCGCCCAGCACCAGCACGGCGATGGCGGCGGACACCAGCGGCAAGGTGCCCAAGATGATGCCGCCATCCACGGCCGAGGCGCGTTGCAAGCCGGCGATCAACAGCGTCGTGTAACCCACGCTGCCGGCAATGGCCTGCGCCGCCAGCAGCAGCCAGTCACGTGTTTGCAGGCGCGGCAGGCGTGCTCCGGTAGCGGCCATCAGCACGGCGAAGCAGGGCAGCGCAATGGCGAAACGCAGGGCAGTGGCCGTAAAAGGCGGCATGCCCGCTCCGATGATCTTGCTGGCGATGACCGTGCTGCCGACCAGCGCCATGGCCGCTGCCAGAAATCCATAACCCCACATCCGTGCGTTCGTGTCCATTGCCGTGCCAAGTGTGGAAAGCATGCAGCGTAGGGCGCGCGGGCGCGGCCGGTCTTGAACGAAATTGCAGCGGGTGAGTGCAGGCGCGGCTTTAGATCAGGCGCTGATCCACGCGCTGATCCACGCGCTGATCCACGCGCGAATCCAGGCTTCGGTTCGGGTCCAGGTCCAGCTCCAGGTCTGGGAGCAGGTCCAGGCGCGGGGCCAAGCTCAGATCCGGGTTCAGGCCGCGCGGGCCGCGATCGCGTAGTGGGCAGGCGACACGCCGTAGGTGCGAACGAACAGGCGTGTCATGTGGCTTTGGTCGGCAAAGCCGCTGGCGGCGGCGGTGTCGGCCAGTGTCATGCCGCGCCGAATCAACTGGCGCGCCAGCAGCAGGCGTCGCTGTATTTGATACGCATGCGGCGTCAGGCCCGTGGCGCGGGCAAAGGCGCGCAGCACCTGATAACGGCTAAGCCCGCTGGCGGTGGCCAGGTCCGCCAGCGACAACGCGGCGGCGGGGTCGTCGTCGATCAGGCTGCGCGCGTGGCGCAGGGAGGCCGGCGCGCTCAGGCCGGCCTCTAGCGCCAGGACCCCCGTGCCGTCGCCACGCGCCTGCGCCAGGATGCGCAGCAATAGCGCGTCGCAGGCCAGCGGGGCGGGGGCGCTGAGGGCGTGTGCGTACAGCGCCAAGACGTCGCGCGCCAAGGCGGGCTGGCATTGCGCGGGGTGTTCGAATTCGTAGGTGGCGCCGGCGCGGCCGTCCTCATTCAGATCGCTTGCCGCTTGCGCCACCACGTCGGGGTCCAGGTACAGCATTTGCCAGGCGCGCGGCGTGTCACCAATGGGCGCGCCGTCATGGACCTCGCCCGGGTTGACGGTGATGACATGGCCCGGGCCGGCGCGAACCTGGCCGCGTCCGCTGTGCGACACCTGCGCGCCCTGGCGCATCACGCCAATGCCGAACTGGTCATGCGTGTGCCGCGCAAAGGCATGGCGGCTGCGCGCGGCCACGGCCTGCACGCCGGCAAGCGCGCTGCGATGCATCAGGAATTGGCCAGAGGGCATGGGCGAGAGCCGGAAAGGTCAGACGGAAAAAGGTTGGCGAGAAAGGTTGGCGAGAAAGGTTGGCGAGAAAGGTTCGGCTGGAAAGAATGGGATTCAGGCCGCAGGCCGCGCTCCCTTGGTATACACCTCGCGCAGGGCGGACGCAAAGAGCGCGTCCACGTTGCGCCGCAGACCGTCGGCGCGGGTAAACAGCGAGATCGGCGGCAAGGTCCAGTCAAACGAATAGGGCACGATGGCGGCGCCGGCAATCCGCACTAGCTCGTCGGCAATGTCGGCGGGCAGGATCGATACCGCGCGGTCGCTGGCGACGATCATTTCGCCGATCAGCTTGGACGAATCGCTTTGCACCGACGGCGGGGGCGGCGCCAGTCCGGCGCGCAGGAAAATATCGGCCACCTGCTCGCGGATGGGGCTGCCCGGCGTGCCCAGGATCCAGTCCAGGTCCGCCAGCCGGTTCCATTCCAGCCGCGACCGCCCCAGCCGCGCCGCCAGGCGCCGGCTGGCGATCAAGCGAGGTTGCTGGTGGTAGAGCACTTCAAAATCGATATTGCTCAGGTCCACCGACGGCGTGGCCCAGCCCACCACGATATCCAGCGTGTGGTCGCGCAGTTGGCGCAGCAGGGCAGGCCCCTGGCCTTCGTGGATGGTGGCGGTGATGCGCCGCCCTTGCGGCAAGGTCCGGCTGATGGCGGCCGACAGCATCTGGCCCGACACGAACGGGATGACACCGATATGCAGATGGGCGGCATGGCCGGCCGCCACGGCCTCCATTTCCTGCACCAAGTGGCCCAGGTCGTGGACCAGGCCTCGCGCGCGCGCCAGCACCACCGCGCCCAAGGGGGTCGGGGTCATGCCCCGGACCGAGCGGTCGAACAGCGGCACGTCGAACATGCTTTCCAGTTCGGCCAGGGCATTCGTCACGGCGGGCTGGCTGGTGGCCATGTGCTCGGCCACCCGGGTCAGCGACCCATGCTGCTCGATTTGCAGCAGCAGCATCAGGTGGCGCATCTTCAGCCGCGAGGTCAGTTTCCGGATAACGGCATCCGGGTCAAAGGCCGTCATAGACACGTCATAAGGTAAAGGTAATGGGACGATATTAAATCCGAATCATCACCTTATGCCTGTCCGCCTAGAATTTTTCCCATATTGAAGCCCGGCCTACACGCCAGCATTCCCGTCACCTATTCAAGTCAAACGAGGCTACCGCCACATGAACTCGCCCTCCGACCGCCAAGCAGCACTGGACTATCACGAGTTCCCGACCCCGGGGAAGATTTCTGTGGTGGCGTCCAAGCCGCTCGTCAACCAGCGCGACCTGGCGCTGGCCTATTCGCCGGGCGTGGCGGCGGCCTGCGAGGAAATCGTGGCCGACCCCTCCAATGTCTACCGCTACACCGCGCGTGGCAACCTGGTGGGCGTGATCACCAACGGCACGGCGGTGCTGGGCCTGGGCAATATCGGCGCGCTGGCTTCCAAGCCGGTCATGGAAGGCAAGGCGGTGCTGTTCAAG
>Ga0160461_1001308_pt1 | contig 10289 bp, 3 predicted proteins | sample HID1975I_E6MG_FD_108266 | JGI IMG/M metagenome (GOLD analysis project Ga0160461, IMG submission 108266) | Enriched soil microbial communities from UW Madison campus, WI, USA - HID1975I_E6 MG | ecosystem: Environmental > Terrestrial > Soil > Unclassified | place: USA: Madison, Wisconsin...
AAGGCCCTCGACCAGGCTGGCCGGTTGGGCGAAGCCTCGATCACCGTGGTGCTGGTCGGCGATGAAGAACAGGCCGCCCAGCCCAGCTCGATTTCGCGGCAGGCCCTGCGCGATGCCGCCCAGCAGAGCGAAATCGCCTTGGGCCTGGAATTTGCGTCGACAGCTCAGGGCCTGGTGACCGGGCGCAGGGGCATCAGTGCCTGGCAGTTGAGCAGCCATGGGCAGGCTCGGCATTCATCGTTGGTGTTCGGGCCGCAAGCCGGCTTTGGCGCGATCTACGAGACGGCCCGTGTGCTCGAAGCGATGCGCATCGCTTTCTCCCAGCACCCAGGCCTTACCGTCAACCCAGGCATCCTCGCAGGGGGGCGCACCGCCAACCTGGACGCGCGGCAAAACACGGCCAGTGCCGAGGGGCTGAAGAACATCATCGCAGGCGAAACCCAGGTCCATGGTGATCTGCGCTTCTTGTCGCAAGCCCAGCAGCGCGAGGCTGAGCAGGCGCTGCGCGACATCGCTGCAGCGTCGCTGCCGGGTACTTCCAGCACGCTGCAGTTCAACGACATCATGCCGGCCATGTCCGAGACGCATGGCAATCGACAATTGCTCGCGCAGTTCAGTGAAATCAACGAAGCACTGGGGGGAGGGCTGTTGCAAGCGGTCCCTGCCGTCGAGCGCGGCGGGGCCGACATCTCCTATGTCGCCGAACTGGTCGATGCCGGACTGGACGGGCTCGGTCCCTGGGGGACGGGGGCGCATAGCGTGCAGGAAACCCTGGAGCTTGCAGCGCTTCCCATTGCGACTCAGCGGCTGGCCATTTTCATTAGCCGCTTCCAGGAACGCTGAGGCCCAGGGCTCAGAGGAAGATCACTTGCCGGCGTTTTGCCGACGCACCCGGCCCCGTGGTTCAAGGGTCGGGTTTTTATGCATATGGCATTAAGCGCAAGTAAATTCTCCCGCTACGCTGACGCGGGAAACGAAAGTTAAGAACACTGGCGGTGAACAATTCGGGATGTTTAACTTTTGATGCCACGCTATGCAGTTAACGTTTTTACGGGCAATCGCCTATTCGATTGCCCATGACCTTGCCTGCCTTGCTCTATCACACTGTGAAGCCGCGCAGTTTCCCGCTGCTGTCCAATGCCTGTACAGCAGTTTCTACAGTTTTGATCCGTGTTTTGTAGGTGGGCCAGCCAATTTTCTTAAGGGCTGCTTGAGCGTCGTTGGCAAGTAGCGCGGTGGCGATTTCGTCATAACGCCCGCGCCCCTGGTGCAAGATGTCCATGATCCAGAGCGCCGTATGCCAATCATTGCCGCTGAAACCTACTTTCAATTTTGCCTTGTCCAGCTTTTGTTTGGCATTGTCGATGAACAGGCCGATCTGCAGTGCCTTGGCTTGGGGGTCGGTGCGTAACCAGTTCATGAGCCGAGCGGCCGCAGAGAGCTCTGCTGCATCGATGTCGGTCGGAGAGTTGTTCAGGTACTTCATCAACGCAGCCAACTGTGTTTCTTTTTTGCCATTGGGCCGGGTGACCACGCTAGCCTGTTCCAGATCCACGAAGGTTCCGCGTTTGTTCAAGTGCAGGGTTTGCTTCCCGGCCGCATTGGCGCGCAGGCTCAACTCAGGGAAATGCTGATTGGCCCCAGGCAGATCAAGCAAAGCCCGCAAGTACAGAATCAGGTTGTCGCCGGGTGTGTGTGCGGCAAACTGCGGGGCGCCAAAGGTGAACGCTGCTCTGTCGTAGGTGTTCAGCGTGGCAAAACGGCCCCCACCCTCAGCTTTCAGGGTCGGCTCGATGAAGTGTGCCCATTTGCCGAACGAGGCGACGAAGTGCTCCGCCTGATAGTCGCCAAATGCAGTCAGGCTGTCCCTGATCGCGCGGCTGCCCTGAAACAACCCCGTGCGATTCATGTCATCGGTAAAATGTGTCGCGGTGCCGACCATGAAGGTGAAGCCTGAAGCTGTGGTGGCGTAGAACGACCGTTCCCTTTGCACGATATCGACCACCAGGTCGATACCTCCGGCTGCGGCCGGTAGAGAGATCGCCCCGGGTCCCTGTGGCTGTTGTGCCCTCGCGAATGCTTGTTGATCGCTGGTGCCGGGGGAAATTGGAAAGGAAAGACCCAGCGCAGCAGCCGTCTTGGGGCCGACGACGCCGTCGACTTCAAGCCCTTTGATCGCCTGCAAGGCGCTGACTGCAGCGACAGTCATTGACCCGAAGACACCGTCAATGGGACCTGGATCTATACCCTTTGCCTTTAGTGCCTCCTGTAGCGCGACAACGGCTGCTCCCTTCAGCGCAGGGACTTTCAACCACAGGTAGCCGTCTGGTAGGGGGGCCGGAGACGCTACGGTGGTCATCACCGCCGGCTGGACAGCATTCAGGGCGTACTCTACGCCAGGGAGCAGGCAACCCATGCTCCAAGGCCGCCCGTTTGCGCCATTGAATACTCCGACCCCGAAGGCCGCACCCCTGGCTTCTAGGGTGCGGTCATTGTCACCCATCGAAAACGCGGTGTGCCCGATCCGCCCTGCCGCGGGTGCCCTTATGAGGGCTGCACCGGGAATCTTCAGCGCGTCCTGCCAGGCAATGATCCTCCCTTTAGCCTTTGCCTCGGAGTACCAATACCCTGAATAAGGTTCGGCCTTGTCTATTCGCGCAGGATTGCCAGCACCAAAAATTTGCCCGTAAGCCTGGTACGCACACCAAGAGGTGAACTCGGCACAATCCCAGGGACCTTTCCAGTTTGGGTTGTCCAGCGGTACTCGCGCACCCAGTATGTACTTCTGACCGACACGGGTGAGGCCGACATCCAATACATCTTGACCAGTGTTTGACATGATGACTTAGCTCCGGATTCACATGCTTGAAATTGCCTGTACATCGGGCTAATCCCGCCACACGAGGCACTGCTTTTGGTTTTTCCAAAAAGTTATCTTGTTGGCATTATTCTTAAAGTACTAGGGGTGTAAGTATCAAGCAAAGCACGCGTCGCAGGCACCGGCGAGCTCACGGCGACAAACAGTATGATCCGGGTGCGTGCGCGTGCTGGGGGAAGTGGAATTTCATCATCGTCCAAGCAGCGATTCCAGCACTATGTCTCATACGGTTTACACGTTGCCGAGTCACCTGTTGCAGCTGTTTAACACCCCGCTGAACTTCAAAACCGTTTGATCTAATGTGATTGTCGAAAAAATATAAAGAGCCCTGCACTCGCGCCTACTCTCAACATGGCAAGTTACTTCACGTTTTGCCCGAGGGCTAACTAATGAACATATCGTTTGTTGTTTCCGGGCACGAACAGACCCCTTCAAGCTCGGGCGAACTATTACCTTTGCCTGGCGGGCTGGCGCAAGGCACTGTCAAGTATTCTGTTCAGGTCGCGGTACGCCGTGGCACGGGCAGCGAGGTGACCCTCAGCGTCGACACGAGCAAAGATGTAATGGCGGTACATATCGCCAACGGCCCCGTGCTGGTACTGCACCCTGAGACCGCCCGCGATCTGTTCGAGGCCCAGCAGAGCCAAGCGTCCCGTAGTGCGCAAGGAGCTGATAGCGTGCGCATACCGGCCCAACTGGCATGGGACGGACAGGCTGAAGCCCAAGGGCTGACCCGGGGGGCGTCACGTGGACCAATAGGTGTGGTACTTGTGAAGCTGATCCAGGTTATTACTGGGATCGGCAAGGATGCTGTCGCCGATACGGTGGCCGGACTGGCGTCCGAAAGGATCGACAACCAGGTTGTCCCTGGTCTCTACTCGCTCAACGACAGGGCGCTTGACTCACTCAAGGGCCCCACGGTGACCTCACCCAGTGTCATCCCAGGCAAACCGATGTTGGTGCTGTTGCATGGCACCTTTTCCAGTACCCAGGGCACTTTCGGCAAATTTTGGACCGATCATCCAGTCAAGGTCGCGAACCTGTTCAGCGCTTACAGCGGTGTTTATGCCCTGGACCATCACACGCTGACGGCGAGCCCGATCCAGAATGCCCTGGAGTTGGCCGAGGCATTGCCGGTGAATGCAGTACTGCATTTGCTTTCGCATTCACGGGGCGGGTTGGTCGGCGAAGTGCTGGTCAAGGTCTGCAGCGGTGGTGACGACCTGTTGCAAAGATTCGAAGAGCAGGCAGGTGGCGATGACTACAAGATCCAGCGTGAACAGCTGCAACGGCTTATCGAACTCGTCGCTGGAAAGCGCATCAAGGTCACCCGCTTCGTCCGCGTAGCTTGTCCGGCACGCGGTACATTGCTGGCCTCGAACAGGCTGGATGCGTACCTCTCGGTGCTCAAATGGAGCATGGATCTTAGCGGTGTGCCGGTGCTGCCAGCGCTGGTCGATCTGCTGGCCGAAGTGGCACGCCGTCGTAGCAACCCTTTATTGATGCCCGGGCTCGCTGCACAGATGCCCGATAGTCCACTGATCAAGTGGCTGCACGAGACAAGTACGCCGGTCGACAGTGAATTGCGGGTGATTGCCGGAGACATGGAAGGTGATTCGCTGACCAGCTGGCTGAAGACTTTGCTTTCTGACACGTATTTCTGGACTGACAACGACCTGGTAGTACAAACGAGCTCAATGTACGGAGGGGCTCCCAGGGCGGGGTCGGCGCTTTTCTTGCTCAACCAAGGTGGCGCAGTTTCACACTTTTCCTACTTCAGTAACGAACGCACCGCTGCGGCTATAGTCGAGGGGCTACTGATCGATCAGCCCAAGGGGTTTCGCAGCATTGGGCCATTGTCCTGGCAAGGTAAGGACTCCGGTGGGCAGCGTGGCGCCGCCAGCGACATACCCGCAGCACAAAAACCAGCGGTGTTTGTATTGCCTGGGATCCTGGGCAGCAACCTGAAGAAGGATGGCCGGCGCATCTGGCTGGGGCCTTGGTTGATCAATGGTCTGGACAAGTTGAGCTACGTGGAGGGTGGCGATCAGGTTGAACCGGATGGCGCGGTGGGGCTGGTTTACGACGACCTGATCGACTACCTCGGTGCAACCCATGAAGTGATCGAATTCGCCTACGATTGGCGCGTGCCGATGCAGAAAGAGGCAAAGCGTTTAAGCGAAGCCGTCCAGAGCGCGTTGAGTGCGCGCACCGAGACGCGGCAACCAGTGAGAATGTTGGCGCACTCCATGGGTGGCCTGCTGGCGCGTGCGATGCTGCTTGGATACCCACAAGTGTGGGCGCGCATGATGGACAATCCACAGGCCAGGCTGGTGATGCTGGGCACGCCGCACGGCGGCTCTTGGGCGCCGATGCAGGTATTGTCTGGAGACGATACGTTTGGCAATAGCCTGGCATTCGCCGGTTCACCGTTTGCGCCGCAGGACTCCCGAAGGCTGATGGCCACTTTTCCAGGCTTCATCCAGTTGCAGGCCAACCTGCTCGATCCTGTCTTGAAACTCTCCGATCCCGCTGCCTGGAAGGACCTGGCCGAGAAGGACGCGCAGTGGCTCGAGGAGCACAGTATCTGGCACTGGCTACCGATGCAGCAGGATTATTACAGGTGGGGCTTGCCAGGCAAGAAAGTGCTGGATGAGGCCGTAGCGCTGCGAAAAGCACTCGATGCGCAGGACCTGAGTGCCTGGCGGAGCAAGCTTGTGATGGTGATCGGGGACGCTGAATTCACTCCGGACGGTTACAGCGTAAGCGACGAAAAGGGATTCACTTACCTGGATGCGGTGCGCGGTGGGGATGGCAGGGTGCCCTTGCACAGCGCTCTGTTGCCAGGCGTGCAGACCTACCGATTGAACAGCGAACACGGTGATCTGCCCAAGCAGACAGCGGCGTTTCCTGCACTTCTTTCGTTGTTGCAGACGGGGAGAACCGCTGACTTGCAGCCGCTGCTCGATGGGACGAGTCGCGGTGGGGCTGTGCAGCGATCGCAGACTTACGTGTCGAGCCGCCCGGTGCGCACCCCTCGAATCACACTGCCTGTCACCGTCAACGATGTGTTCGGCCTCTACAGCCAGGTCATTGCACCTGCAGCAAGGGAAGAACTGCCAGCGCTACCCGTGACGGTGGTGAACTGTAACCTCAAATTCACTCGCGATCCGTTGATCGTCGGCCACTACGCCAGTGCCGGCCTGACCGGCAGCGAGCGGGTTGTGGATGAAATGGTCGGCGGGCTGCTCGGTGATGCCTTGGCAATGAGCCTTTATCCCTCGGCCCCCTGCAGTAACCAGGTGTTCATGAACATTTCTGCCAATGGTGAAAACCCTCTGCAGTTGCCGCGTCCTGAAGCGGTTGTCGTGGTGGGACTTGGGCAAGAAGGCAAGCTGAGCTCGACTGATTTGATGGATACGGTGCGTCAAGGGGTACTGGCATGGGCTCAGCGGCTGGCTGAACAATATCGCGGTGCGCCCGTACAGTTCGAGATCGCGACCGCGCTTATCGGTAGCGGTGGGGCAGGGATGTCTGCGGGACAATCAGCAGCGTTGATCGCACAAGGTGTGCGCGACGCGAACATCAGGCTCAGGCAGAAAGCATGGCCAACAGTCAGCCAGCTGCACCTGATCGAGCTGTATCTGGATCGTGCCACCGACGCTTGGGGCGCCGTTCGGGCCTTGGGCGCTTCTCGGCCATTGGACTTTCAGGTCACGCCGTTGATCCAACGCGGTACGGGTTGGTTGCGTAGGCCGCTGGAAGGCGGGTACCGCAGCACTCGTTATGATTTCATCTCGGTGGTCACCCAGCAGGACGATAACCAACTGCCGATGCTTGCCTACACCCTTGATAGCCAACGTGCGCGCGCACCGGTCCGTGGTCAATCGACCCAAGTGGCACTACTGCATGAGCTGGTCAGTGCCTCGTCGAATCAGCCAGCGGCCGCCCGTACTATCGGGCAGACCCTTTTCAAATTGCTTGTACCGCTGGAAATGGATGCCTACCTTAGCGGCACAACCGAAATGCAAATCGAACTGGATGCCTCCACGGCGGCCATTCCATGGGAACTGCTCAACACTGAGCGTGATCCGGACCGGTCGACGCCGGAAGCGCAGGTCCCTTGGGCCATTCGCAGCAAACTGCTGCGCAAGCTACGTACAGAGAGCTATCGTGAGCAGGTGGTGGATGCCACCACCGACGCCTATGTGCTGATCATTGGTGAGCCGGCCACCGACCCCAGCCGCTATCCACGGCTGCGCGGTGCCCGCGAGGAAGCTCGCGCCATTGCTCGACTGATGGAAGGGGCACTGCCGCAAAGCAGGGTGCATGCCTTGATTGCCGAGGATGACGATGCCTCCAACGTGGATGCCCTGGCGGTAACCAGCGCATTGCTCGCCCATGATTGGCGCATTGTGCATATTGCTGGCCACGGCGAACCACCGGAGTATGAAGGGGTGTCTGCACAGGACATCGATGCTTTGAGTCATTCAGACGCCTCACGCAGGCGGATACGCAATCCACGGGGCATCGTATTGTCCAACGGTATTTTCCTTGGGCCGCGGGAGATGCAAAGCATGCGCATCGTGCCCGAGCTGGTATTCATCAACTGCTGCTACCAGGGGATGATCGACCCGGCCCGGTTACTCAACAGCACACACTTGAGTTATGACCGAACCCGTTTCGCCGCCAGTGTGGCCGAAGAGCTGATCGCCATTGGCGTGCGCTGTGTGGTCGTCGCGGGTTGGGCCGTCGATGACGGCCCAGCCTGTGTATTCGCCACCCAACTTTATAGTCAACTGCTCAATGGCAGCCGGTTCATGGACGCGGTAGCTTCGGCGCGGCGCGATACCTTGCGTTCTGACTCTCAAAGCAACACCTGGGCAGCGTTCCAGTGTTACGGCGATCCGGACTGGGTACTGCAACGTTATCCCGGCGATGCCAACCAGCCCAGCTCTGCCAAGGACCTGAGCCTTGATAGCATCGCCTCGCCCCAGGCGCTGGTGCTGGCCCTGGAGATTGCCATTGACGACAGTCGTTACAAAAAGATTGCCAAGACGCAGGTCATCGACATGATCGAGACGCTGGAGCGCCGTTTCGGCCGGCAGTGGATCGAGATCGGTAGCGTGTGCGAAGCGTTCGGCCAGGCGTGGGCTGAAGCCGGAGAAACCCGGCGAGCAATCGAGTGGTTCGAGCGTGCCATTGGCGCTAACGATGGCAGTGCCAGTCTCAACTCCAGCGAGCAGCTGGGAGATTTGCAGGCGCGTCTGGCCTGGATGGAAGTTAAAGCAGCCGCCAAAAAGACGGCTAGGGAGCTGGGGGAAACACTCAGTTCGTCGCGCAAGAAGGCACGTTCGGCGATCAATCTGCTGACTCGCGTATGCAAAATGCATCCGACTTTGCGGCGCACCAGCCTTTGTGGAGAGGCTTACAAGCGCCTCGCCTGGATCGAGTTGCAGGCCAAGGATCAGTTGGCCGAACACAAAGCCCTTGAAAAGATGGAGGCCTATTTCTTCGATGCTGAACAGCAAGCCAGCCTGAATGACCCAGTCCGTGCTTGCGAAGCAGCACTGGAACAGGTTGCTGCGCGGCTGTTCATTGCCGAACCCGATTTGGTCAAGGCCAATATTTTGCGTTTGCAGGAACAACTCAAGCCCCAGGTGAAAAATAACCCGGATTTTCGCGGCGTCGTTGCGCTGATCATCGCGGGTCTGTACCTGGCGCTGCATAACGGAAAGCTGAAGGCCAACAGCGCTCGGCTGCTCAACGAATTTGCCAATCTGAAGCGACGAGTTCCAGCCGTGCTCAAATGGCGTGAAGTACAGATGCAGGTCGACTTTGTATTGGACCGCTACTGGGTGAAGGCCAGCAACGCCGAGAAAGAGGCGGTGACAGTGTTCAAGGAAAAGATGAGCGAGTGGGTCAAGGCACAAGGATGAGACGGTTTCCAATGCAAGGCATCAATGCGTGCGAGGCGCCATGAAACGCCCATGTTGCAGATGCCTTGTCGAGAGGGAGGTCATGTTCGATGACTCGACACTTCATACACTACGTGCCGCGGCGAATCGTTTCGCGCTTTCCCGATGACCCGAGTCATCCATGGTTCGCTGAGGCTCAAGCGTCCAGCGCAGGATTCGAGCAGCCACTTTTTCACACCAGTCGCCGCAAGACCGGCCCTACGCGACAAATTAGAGAGGGCGATACCCTCTGGATTGTCGGCCAGATCTTTTCGCCATGGGGCGTGCTTGCGCCGGGCATCGATGCCTCAATCGAGGTTGAGCGAGTCGAAGAGGCGGGTGACGGGAAGCTGCGCTTCGTAGCATCCGAACAATCGCAATGGTATGCACTAGGTGATGTGTCCCGGGTCCTTCCGTTGCTTCGGAGTGTCACAGCGGCGGGCCGGTCCAACCCCTTGTGCCAGAAGGATGTGACTACCGTTGGCCAATGCTTGCAGAGCATCCGTCAGTTGGAGTCGGCAGATTCGTTGCAAATGCATGTTGAGGCATTGCGCCGTCAGCCACTGAATTTCATCAGTTACCGGATTTGTGATGGCACCCGGGCGGCCTTCGAAAAAACCAAAGCGCTCATGGCTGCAAGGCAGCCCGTCTTCTGGGATCGATGGTGCCTGCCGCGCAGGCTGGCCGAAAGGCGTGAACTGGTCAGTAATGAGGCGCTTGATCGACACCTCATGAAGCAAATTGCATCAGCAGGTGTGGTATGGGGTATCGAATCCCCGGCCTACTCGGCACCAGGCAGTTATTCTGAAAAAGAAAAGCATCAGGCGATGCAATTGGGTATCTACCAGCCCGTGCGTTTGGCATCGATCAGCTGAAAACGCGGTGCAGGTCGCAACGATCCGGCCACTTGCATGCCCCTGGCCCGAGATCGATGGCCCAGTCGGCCTGCGCCACCCTGCGCGGGCCGTGCTCGATCATCGCCACTGTTTCCGGCATCCGCCAGCCACTGGGCACGACACCTCGTTTCCAGGTCGTGCTTGACCTCAGACAAACCCTCTATTGATCAACGCGAACTTCAAGCAGCGCTTGAGCTTGCTTGCTGCCTGGTCATCAGTGGTGATAAGCCGTGATTATTCAATGATAGAAATGCATTGAGTATTTCGCTGATAAAAGACAAAATACACCTGTAATTACATAATACGTATCACGGTACGAAATCGTAGGAGCGACCATGGCCCGGGGCGGCATCAACAAGGCGGTAGTACAACAAGCAAGGCAGGTGCTGATCGCCCGGGGCGAACACCCAAGCATCGATGCAGTACGTATCCAATTGGGTAATACGGGCTCCAAGACCACCATCCATCGCTACCTCAAGGAGCTCGAAGAACTGAAGCCGGCCGCACTCCAGGGCACGGCGGCGCTCAGCGAACCCTTGTCGAAGCTGGTGGCACAAC
>Ga0160461_1001310_pt1 | contig 10286 bp, 12 predicted proteins | sample HID1975I_E6MG_FD_108266 | JGI IMG/M metagenome (GOLD analysis project Ga0160461, IMG submission 108266) | Enriched soil microbial communities from UW Madison campus, WI, USA - HID1975I_E6 MG | ecosystem: Environmental > Terrestrial > Soil > Unclassified | place: USA: Madison, Wisconsin...
GAATGGATCGATAGGAATTTTTAATGGGTAGGATGGGTGTGGCGCGCACGACGGGTCAAAAGAACACCACCGCCGATCGCGCGAACCCATCAGACGGCGGTGCCTGAACGGCGGAATCGCTTATGCCAAGACAGTGATATTGCCGTCGACGGCAACGTTCGTAGGATGGGTGGAGCGCGACAGACCCGTGGCAAGGACCCCTCCGTTGAGCGCGCGCAACCCATCGAACCACCGCCAGGATGTGGCCGGATTGTTTCGGGTTTCGGGGTTGCTTGATGGGTTTCGGCGTTGCTTGATGGGTTTCGCGCGAACGGCAGTTGGGTTCTTGTGCCTTTTCTTGCGCGCTGCACCCATCCTACGATGGTCGGCGATCCATCTTGCCGCCAATCCTCAACCGTTGCAGTCCGCCCAGCAATTCGGGGTTTCATACAGACGCACGCGGGACAGGCGCAGGTCGGCGCCGTAGTGGCCGTGGTAGTGCGGGGCCAGCGTGTCGAACACGATTTTGGCCAGGTTTTCCGCCGTGGGGATGCGGTCCAGCACGACGGTCTTGTGGTCGGGCAGGGTGTCCAAAAAGCCGCGTACGGCGGCGTCGCCTTCGTACACCAGGAAAGCATGGTCCCAGACGTCCACGATGTGGGTCTTGGCGATGTGCTTGATCTCGGAAAAGTCCATCAACATGCCGTTGTCGGATTCGCCGGGGGCTTGCACCACGTCACCCGTCAGGGTGATTTCAAGCACATAGCGGTGGCCATGCAGGTTGCGGCATTGGCTGCGGTGATCGGGGATACGGTGGCCGGCGTCGAATTCCAGCCTGCGGGTAACGGAAATCATCGCGCGGTCCGCCGCGCGTGGGGGGTCATCATGGAATGCCTATGTATTTGTGGGTCTGCAAACTCAGCCGCCATTGCGGATGCTGCATACAGTACTGAACGGCACGCTCGGTATTGGCCACGCGCGCGGGGCCGTCCATGGGTTGCAGGAAAAAGTGCTCGAAATCCAGGTGCGCGAAGGTCTCGGGCAAGGCGTTCAGCTGCGGGTAGACCAGCTTCAGCTCGTCGCCACGTTCAATGACAAGAGGCGCCGTGCCCTTGGGGCTGACGCAGATCCAGTCGATGCCGGCGGGCGGCTTGACGGTGCCGTTGGTTTCGATGGCCACGGTGAAGCCGCGCGCATGGATGGCGGTGAGCAGCGCCGCGTCCAGTTGCAGCAGGGGTTCGCCGCCCGTGAAGACAACGTAGCGGTCTTGCGTGCCCGGTCCCCAGGTGGTGGCGATGGTGTCGGCCAAGAGGTCGGCCGTGGCGAACTTGCCGCCGCCTTCGCCATCGGTGCCGATGAAGTCGGTGTCGCAGAATGTGCAGGCGGCGCTGGCGCGGTCGCTTTCGCGGCCGGTCCAGAGGTTACAGCCCGCAAACCGGCAAAATACCGCCGCGCGGCCTGCGTGGGCGCCTTCGCCTTGCAGGGTCTTGAATATTTCTTTGGCGGAGTAGGTCATAAGGTTGCTGGCGGCCGGAGGCGCCGCGAAAATCGGGCAAAAGCGGATTATTTTACTTGGTATAGACTCCCGCCCTATGTTTCATGTCCAAGATTCCCTGTATATCGACGAACGCGACCTGACGTTCAGCATGATCCGCGCCCAGGGCGCGGGCGGCCAGAACGTCAACAAGGTGTCCAGCGCCGTCCATCTGCGCTTTGACGTGCGGGCCTCGCGCCTGCCGCCCGAGGTGCAGGATGCCGTGTGCGCCGTCAGCGATCACCGCATTTCGAAAGAGGGCGTTATCGTCATCAAGTCGCAGTCGTTTCGCAGCCAGGAAAAAAACCGGGCCGAAGCCATTGAACGGCTGGTAGCGATGGTGCGCGCCGCCATCCAGGTCGACAAACCACGCCGCGCCACCAAGCCCACCCGATCTTCCCAACGCCGCCGCGTGCAACGCAAAGTCCTGCACGGCGAGGTCAAGCGCCTGCGCGGCCGGGTGCAAGGCGACTAGGCAAAACCCCGCAGCCCAAAGGGGCATGACCATATATCGAATACTTTCGATTTAAGATTCGATAAATTGCGATATACCAATATGACTCGCTCCGCTTCCGCTTTGTCCTCCGATCAGACCGGCGCAGAACCCGGAATTGATACCGACGCCATCATCAAGGCGCTGGCCAATCCGGTGCGGCGTGACATCCTTGCGTGGCTGAAGACGCCGCATGCGTATTTCGAGGAACGTCCGGGCCACTCCTTTGAACATGGGGTGTGCGCGGGCCACATCGATGACCGCTGCGGACTGTCGCAGTCGACCGTGTCTTCGCACCTGGCCGTCTTGCAACGCGCGGGCCTGATTACGTCGACCAAGGTGGGGCAGTGGGTCTTTTTCCGTCGCAATGAAGCCGCGATTGCCGCGTTCCTGCGGCAGTTGAACCAGGATATGTAGTCAGCCGGCAGGCGGGTGCCTAGCCACGCCACGCTGTATGCCGCTGCGCACCGCGCCCCATTACCCCGGGGCGGAAAGGACTTTGCATGAGCACCCTGTTTGAACCCCTGCGCGTTGGCGCGCTGACGCTGCGCAACCGCCTCGTCATGGCCCCCTTGACGCGCCAGCGCGCCAGCGAAGGCCGCGTTCCCAACGACTTGATGGTCGAGTACTACACCCAGCGCGCCGGCGCGGGCCTGATCCTGACCGAAGCCACCGCCGTAACCCCGCAAGGCGTGGGCTACGCCGACACCCCCGGCCTGTGGTCCACCGAGCAAGTGAAGGGCTGGCGCAAAGTGACGGCGGCCGTACACGAAAAAGGCGGCTTGATCGCGGCCCAGCTTTGGCACGTGGGCCGCATTTCCGACCCCATCTTCCTGAACGGCGAACTGCCCGTTGCGCCCAGCGCCATCGCGGCCGGCGGCCATGTCAGCCATGTGCGCCCCAAGCGCGCCTATGTCACCCCGCGCGCGCTGGAAACGGCCGAGCTGCCCGGCGTGGTCGAGGCCTACCGCCATGGCGCGCAAATGGCCATGGAAGCCGGTTTCGACGGCGTTGAAGTGCACGCCGCCAACGGCTACCTGCTGGACCAGTTCCTGCAAGACAGCACCAACCACCGTACCGACCAATACGGCGGATCGCTGGAAAACCGCGCCCGCCTGCTGTTGGAAGTGGTGGATGCGTGCGTGGCCGTCTGGGGCGCCGACCGCGTGGGCGTGCACCTGTCGCCGCGCGGCGATATCCACACCATGGGCGATTCCGATCTGGCCACCACCTTCCTGTATGTGGCCACCGAACTCGGCAAGCGCGGCATCGCCTTCATCTGCGTGCGCGAGCATGAAGCCGAAGACAGCCTGGGCCCGCGCCTGAAGGCGGCCTTTGGCGGCGTCTACATCGCCAACGAGGGCTATACCCGGGAATCCGCCGAAGCCGCCATCAACGCCGGCCGCGCCGACGCCGTGGCATTTGGCGTGCCCTACATCGCCAACCCCGACCTGGAACGCCGGTTTGAATCGCATGCCGAGCTGAACACGCCGGTGCCGTCCACGTTCTACGCGCAGGGCGCGCTGGGGTATACGGACTACCCGGCGTTGGCTTAAGCCGCACTAGAACACCGCGCGCATCGGGTAGGTGAACAAACCGAAGTGCGCGGCGTTCAGGCCCAAATGCGCCAGCACCGCCGCCGCCAGTCCGCCATGGCGGTAAGCCACGCCATAGGCGGCGCCGGCGATGGTGGCCAGCAGCATCCATTGCCAGCCGCCCGCGAAATGCGCCAGCCCGAACAGGACAGCGGCCACGCCCAGCGCGGCCCACGCACCCCACGGGCGATGCCGCCAGCGCGTGGCCAACTGCTGCTGCACATAACCGCGAAACAACGCTTCCTCGGCCAGCGTGACCAGCAACGCATTGTTGATGAGCCAGATCCAGCCCGAGTCCGGCCACTTGGGCGCCCAGCTCACCACGCCCAACGCCATCGCGATGCCCAGGCAGGCCAGCACCGCCGCGCCACACGTCAGCACGGCCGCCAGCAAGGTGCGGCGCGGGTCGGCGCCCGCCATGGGGGGCGCCAATGCCAAGACCACCCAGAAGGCAACCAGCGGCTTGTCCAGGTTCAAATACATGGCAAACGCCACCGCGTCCACGCTCAGCGCAGCGGGCGCAATCACCAGCGGGTTGTGAAAGCCGGGCGCCAGATGCAGGAAGAGCGCGCCAGCCAATAGCAGGAACAAGACGTGACCGGACACGCGCGCACCGTGGCCCGAGCCGGGGCGGACCCAGGCCGCCGCCAGGACCAGCAGCGCCGGCGCGGCGAATGCCACGGGATCAATGACTCCGTCAGCCCATGCCCAGCCCCACGCAATCGCCAACGGCGCCAGCGCCCAGCGCCGGGTGGCGGGCGGCCAAAGCAGGGCGGCGGCAAGGAATAGGGCGGGCCAGGGGCTGAACAAGGTCATGAAGCAAGCGGGCTCGGAACTCGGAGCGCAAAGTGTAAGCGCGCAAGCCCGCTCTACCCACGCGCCAGGCTTTTCATTTCGGCGCTTTCAGGCGACCATGCCGCAGCGGCGGCCAAATGCCCGTCACCCTGTCCGGCCCAGCTTTGGGCGGCGCTCCAGGAGCCAGTATGAAAATGATCGCGTGGTTGATGTTGGCAGCGGCGCTGCTGCCGTTGGTGTCGACAATCATCGCCAAGGCGGGGGGCAACAAGTTTGACAACAATGACCCTCGCGCATGGCTTGCCCGCCAGGAAGGCTGGCGCGCGCGCGCCAACGCGGCGCAGATCAATGCCTTTGAAGCGCTGCCGTTCTTCTTCGCGGCGGTGTTGTTTGCCCTGTACACGCAGGCGCCGCCCGCCCATGTGGCCACGCTGATGGCGTGCTGGATAGGCGTGCGGCTGGGTTATCTGGCCATGTACTTGGCGAATTGGGGCGCGCTGCGATCGCTGGTCTGGGCGATCAGCGTGGGCTTCGTGATCGCCATCCTGTTTTCAGGGGTCTGAGGGGATCAAACCCTTAGGAATCAAACCGCTGGGGCTCGAGCCCCAGCGTCATTTCCATTCAAAAACGGCGCGCGCGGTGCCGGTGCCTTGCACGGTTACTTCGCGTTCCTGCGCCTTGCCTTCAAACGTGGCCGACACCTTGTAGGCGCCGGCGGGCAGCTTGACCAGCATGTATGGGCCTTCGGACGTCGCCTTCAAGACTTCCTTGCCTTGCGCGTCGTGGATGGTGACGGCGACGCTGGCCACATAGTCAGCCGTGCCGTCGCGCTGCGCCGCGAAGGTCAGCGCCAGTGGATAGTCTTTCGCGGCGGCTTTCATGGCTTCGGATTCATCGATGCCGATGCCGCCGCTGACGTACTGCACCGAGCCCTGATGCTTGACCGGCGGCAACGCCGCTTGCACGGTGGACAGCACGCCGGCGATGGCCATGCTGCCCAAGGCCATCATGGCGGACAGGGTGCAGCGTTCAATGCGTTTGTTCATCTGATTCTCCAGACGTGGATGATTGAGCTTCGACCCGGGCGACGGCACGGAGTTCGCAGCAGCGCGTCTCGGAGCTCAACCGTTTGTTTCCGCCGCGCCGCGCCGCGTCGCGCCACCCAGCATATCCCCGCGCTTTCACGCTTGCCAGGAAAATGCCAGCCGGCTTTCGCCGCTGACCGTGCCGTCGGGCGCAAAGCGCCGTTCGTCCAATTGGCCCGCGCCGCCCTCGCGCAGCACCAGCACGCTGGAGCTGCGGGTGCCGTAGTCGGGGCTGACGATGAACGGGCTGCTCAACAGCCTTTCGCGGTCGGGGGGCAGGCCGGTGGCGGGCATGTCCTCGTCCGTGGCCGTCTGCCGGTCCGCCAGCGCTTCGAACAAGGCGGGTAGGTCGGGTTGCGGGGTCCGGCCCAGCACCTCGGTAAACGCCGTCTTGGTGCGGGCCAGCTTGGGCCAGGGCGTGTCCAGCAAATGGTTAGACAGGGCATAGATGCCGGGCGCAAGCGGGCGCGGCGGGCCGTCGCGGTTGCTCAGGTACCAGGCCTGGCGGGAGTCGCCCACGATCAGGTTGAAGCCGTTGTACGCCTGATCCGATTCGTGCGTGCGGGCCAGGTACGCCTGCGGCGAGTCGTTGCCGCGCAGGTAGTCCTCGACCAACGCGCCGCGCGACGGGGCGGGGGCCAGATACCGGCCCGGTTCGCGAAAGTTGGTGACCAGCGCAAAGCGTCCTTGCGCCGTCACGCCCATCCAGGTGCCGCCGGCCAGGCCGTCGCGCCCCGCGTACAGGCCAGGCGCATCGGCCCATTGCGCGGCCGGATGCGTCGGACGTGCGTGGAATTCGTCGCGGTTGGCGGCGATCAGGACGGGAATGCCCGGCAAGGCGTGCAGGGCCAATACGGCAAGACACATGGTTCAGACCTGGTTGGGTGGAGGGGTAAGGGGATGGGTGGAGCGGCGCTTGGGCAAGGCGGCGAGGGGCGCGGCGGCAAATTCCGGGCCGGCCAGCACAGCGCGCAAGTTTTCGATTTCGGCGGCCACGTCGGCCAGCGCGGGTGATGGGGCGGCGATGGGCGTGACAGGCGGGGCCGCGCCTTCCGCCACCGCGACGCTCAAGGCGTGCAAGGCGTGCGCCAGTTGCCCGACCTCGGCGGCGGTTGGCGTGGCTTGGTCGGCAGGCAGTGACCAGGCCGTATCCGACACGGCGTTGGCCACGCGCTCCAGCGCCACTTCCACCGGCCACCAGGCCAATGCGCGGCGGCTGACCAAACGCGGCTCGGACAGGCCGCGCTGTAGCGCGATGCGCAAGTCCGACAGGCTTGCATAGGCGCGGGCGCGCAGGGCGTGGCGCTTGGCGGGGTCCGCCTGGAACACGGTGTTGACGTAAGCGGCCAGCGTGTCCATCGCGGTGGCGACGGCGTGGTCCAGGTTGTTGCGCTCGATGCGGATCCACGGCAGGTACCCCACCAGCAGCACGATGCCGGCCGCGACGCCCACATCAAGCAGGCGCGCCAGCGCGATGGCCCAGGTGCCGGGCTGCAAGGCTCCGATCAGCAGCATCAGGATGGGTACGAGGATGGCGGAAAACAGCCCGTAGTTACGGCGGATGGACCAGGGCAGCAAGGCCGCCAGCGCCACCACCGTCAACACGCTGGCAATGCCGTTCTGGTCCACCGCCAGCACGGTGGCGCTGATGGCCACGCCCACCACGCTGCCGCCGCAGCTTTGCAGCGCGCGCGCGAATACCGAGCCGAAATTCGGCTTGAAGATCACCACCACAATCAAGGGCACCCAGTACGAACGCGGCAGCGACGCGGCCAGCGCCACGGCCTCAGCGGCGATCAGGCATAGCCCCAACCGGATCAGGTAGCGCACGGTGGTCGGACCGGGGCGGTAGGTGCGTGCAAGCACCCGCCATGGCGTGCGCGGGGGCGCCGGTGCAAGCAGGGCCACGGGGTCCGCGTCGGGCGTCTTGGCGCCCGTCAGCAAGGGTTCGGCTTGCGCCAGCGCATCCGCCAGTTCCGGCATGTCGGCTTGGCGCAGGGCCGCGATGTCGTCGCCGGGGGCGGGGGCTTGATCGTGCTCTACACGGTCGGCCAGATGGTTCATGACGCGCGCGCAGGCCGGCGGCAGGACACGGCCGGCGCGGGCCAGCGCCAGCGCGGTATTGGCGAGCGGCGTGCAGGCCTGGAGTTGCGCCGCCAGGCGGGCCAGGCGCGGCGACGGCCCGGCCGCGCGGCCACGGGCCGCCAACACCGTGTCGTAGGCGGTGGTCATCGCCGCTTCCATGTCGCGCCGGGCCACCATGGTGCGTGATGTACCGATGGCGGCGAGCAGGGCGGCCAGCTTGCGGTAGGCCAGCGCGACGGCGGCGCGTTCAGGGGCAATCGGGTGCACCACCCAGCCCACCAGGGTCAGCGCCAGGCCGAACAGCCCGCCCATGCCCACCAGCACCGACGGCAGCCACGGCGGCAGGGTCGACGTCAGGCTGGATCCCACGATGACGTACACCGCGAATTGCAGCGTGGCGACCGCCGCGATGTTGTTGAAGGTGCCCACCAGGCTGGCGACGAGCACCAGAACCGTCATGGCGGCCGCCGTCCACAGCGCGTGTCCGGCCACCAGGTTGCCCAGCAAATAGCCCAGCGCGCCGCCGAACACGGTGCAGCCGATGGACAGCGCCCGGTTGCGGTAAGGGCCACCGTTGTCGCCGGTGATGGCGGGCAGCGCGCCCAGCGCGACCAGCGCGGCGGGCCCGCTTTGCTCCAGCGCCAGGCCCACGGCCGTCGGCAAGCCGATGGCCAGCGCCGCCCGCGCCGCCACCCAAGGGCTGACGGGTGAGGGCTCCATGTGCGCCAGATTCATCAGCCAGCGCATGTTGGCGCCGCGTGCGATCTTGGAGCGGAACACGGCGGGCTTCATGGTGATTGGGGGCGGCGGAGGGGGTGGGGTCAGGCCTTGATCAGCCGCGCTTCTTCGGGCGCCGCCAGCCGGAAGTAGTCTTCCGTGTTCAGCAGGATGGAAGCGTCCAGCCGTCCGGCGTTGAACACGATTTCATCGTGGCGCGTGCGCAGGCTGGGGTCCACCAGCAGGTACAGGTCGGGGTTGAAGGAAAACGGCGGGATGGCGCCAATTTCGCAGCCGGTGAGTTCGCGCGCCAGTTCCTGCGAGGCCAGCGACGCCTTTTTGCCGCCCGCGGCGCGCGCAATGGCGTCCAGGTCGGCCTGCTTGTCCGCGGGGAAGACGGCCAGCACGTGTTTGCGCACGTTCGACGAGATCTTCACGCGGCAGACCAGCGCCTTGGCGCCCTGGCTAACTTCGGTGCCACGAATGGCGGCCACTTCCACCGAGCGGCCGGCGGCGGGATGGTTGATCAGGCGGTGGCGCGCGTGGTGCTGGGCAAGCAGCGCTTGCAGGCGTTCGAAGACTTCCATATTGGTGGCGGCAGCGTAGAAACCAAGAAGGGGGGGCGAACAACGGGCGCCGGACGTGGGATGTCGCACGTCGGCCCCGCTACGCATGATACGCCCGCCAGCCGCCGTCAGATCTCGCCCGTGAAGGCGTAACCCCAACCCCAGACGGTGCGGATCGGCAGTTCCACGTTCAGGTCCTGCGCCTTGCGCCGCAGGCGGCTGACCACGACATCGGTGCGTCGGACGGATTCTCGGCCGGCCTGCGCATCGGCGCCGGAGGCATCGCCGCGCGGCAGGCGCTTGTCGGCCGATGTGGTCAGCTTCAGCAGGAATTCGCGTTCGGCCAGGGTGAGCGACACGCGGGTGCCTTGCGGGCTGACCAGCGTCCAGGCGGCGTCGTGGAATTGCCATTTGCCCGCGACTTCTGCTGCCAGCGGCACGGTGCTGGCACGCAAATCGGCCTCGGGCATGGCAGGGGGGCGGCGGCCCGTTGCCGGCACACGGCGCACCAGGGCTTGCAACGCGGCGGCGATTTCCGCGGTGGCCACGTCATGCTGAAAGCAGGCGTCGGCGCCGCAATGCAGGCCAAGAATGCGGTTTTCGGGCGAATCAAAGTTGGACACGGCGATGATGCCCGCGGTCGTGTCCATGGCGCGCAGACCTGCGACGGCCATGCAGAGATCGGTGAGGTCGGCCTCCATCACAAGCAATGGCGTGCGGCGCGCCTGGAACAGGCGGAACAGGCCATTGGAGTCCTCACAGCGTCGAGGCGAAAATCCCATGCCAGCCAGTGCGTCGCTGCGGCCCACTCGTTGGTCGGGATCGGGAGAGAAGACGATCAGGTCTAGTAGGTCATTCATGAAATCGTAGTGATCTGTGCAGCTTGAGCTCTTGCATGATCCTACGAAACGGCGGCTTCCCTTACCCCGCTCAACGACACTTTCGTACCCGAATTCTCAGACATGATTTCGGGCGGCCTATCACCGTGAAATATGGGCCGGTTACCGAACAATGTTTGAATCAAGGGATGCCGTGGCAACCCTGACACGCGGTTGAACGCGGAGGACAGGTTAGGGGCTTGCCGCGACGGGTGCCGACACGGTGGATGGGCCCATGGCCGGCGTGGCGGCGGGCTCGTTCCACCAACCGCCGCCCAAGGCTTGCAGCAGCGCGGCAGTGTCGGCATAGCGGGCCGCATCCGCCTCGGTGCGCGCAATCTGCGTCTGTAAAAGTTGGCGCTGACTGTCCAGCAGGCTTTGGTGGCTGATGCCGCCTGCCTGGTAGCGGCCTTGCGCGATGCGTTCGGCGTCCGCCGCGCGGCGCCAGGCGTCGTCATAAGCGGCGTAGCTGTCGGCATCGGTCTGCACCGCGCGCAGGGCGTCGGCAACCTGGCGGAATCCGTCCAGCACCGTTTGCTGGTAGGCGGCGGCCGCCGCC
>Ga0160461_1001315_pt1 | contig 10257 bp, 6 predicted proteins | sample HID1975I_E6MG_FD_108266 | JGI IMG/M metagenome (GOLD analysis project Ga0160461, IMG submission 108266) | Enriched soil microbial communities from UW Madison campus, WI, USA - HID1975I_E6 MG | ecosystem: Environmental > Terrestrial > Soil > Unclassified | place: USA: Madison, Wisconsin...
ACGAACGCCAGGCGCTCGCTTCCGCCGCGCTGACCGAACAGACCGCGCAGGGCGTGCGCCAGGTGTCGCTCGGCGGCGAGCAGCTCGCCCAGGCGATCGCCGCGATCCGCGCCAGCGCCGCTGAGACGCGCGGCCATGTCGGCGAGGTCCGCCGCCAGGTCGTCGACGGCAGCGATCGGGCGCAGGCGCTCGACAAGGTGGTCGCGGAGATCGCCGACGTGCTCGAATTCATCACCACCATCTCGGGCCGCACCAACCTCCTCGCGATCAACGCCACGATCGAGGCCGCCCGATCCGGCGAGGCCGGGCGCGGTTTCGCCGTGGTGGCTGAGGAAGTGAAGCAGCTCGCCCGCCAGACCCGCAGCGCCGCCGGTCGCATCGCCGAGCGGCTGGAGGATGTGCGCGGATCGACGCGCGAGGTGGCGGCGTCGATCGGCCGGATCGACCAGATGACCGCCGGTCTCGACCTCGCCGCCAACCGGATCGCCGCCGCCGTCGACGAACAGGGCCTCGCCAGCCGCGAGATCGCCACCGCGATCAGCCAGGTCGCCACCGGCAGCGGCGAGGCCGCCGAAAGCCTCGCCAGCCTGCGCGACGAAGCCGAGGCCGCCCGCCGCGACGCCGGCCAGCTCCTCTCCAACGCCGACGCCATCGCCATCCAGTCCCAGCACCTGCGCGGCCACATCGGCCAGCTCCTGGACCGCGTCCGCGCGAATTGAGGAGCTGCTGGTTGGGTTGCCAACCTTTGAATCTTATTCGTCATCCCAGCGCAGGCTGGGATCGTTTTCCGCAGTCGCGCGCAATACGGACAAAGATCCCAGCCTGCGCTGGACCTTTGCAAAGCTCCTCACCAACCGTTCGTGTCGAGCGAAGTCGAGACACCGGGGCAGCCGGCCCGCGTGGTGTCTCGACTTCGATCCGAAGGATCGGAGTTTATCCTGAGCACCTGCCTTGGCAGGCAGTCGAAGGGCTCGACACCAACGGGCTTTGCTTTCGCTGCTTCAGAGCAACGGGAGCCTATCCACCGCCCCCCCGATCAATCACCCCGACCCTCACAAGAAACTATAAGGGTCCACGTCCACCGCCACCCGCGCGCCCTTCGGCCATTCCAGCCCGCCCAGCCAGCCACGGATCACCTCCTGCACGTCCAGCGCGCGGCGGGCGTGGATCAGCAGGCGCTGGCGGTGGCGGCCGCGCAGCATCGCGAGCGGGGCGGGGGCGGGGCCATAGACGGTCATCCCGTCCACCTGCGGTGCCGCCCGCGCGATCAGCCGGGCCGTCGCCACCGCCTCGTCGCTCTTCTCGGACGACACGATGATCCCGGCATAGCGGCCGAAGGGCGGCGCGCCTGCCTGCCGCCGCGCCTCGGTCTCGGCGGCGTAGAAGCTGGCGGCATCGCCCGATACCAGCGCCTCGATCACGGGGGCCTTGGGCTCGTGGGTCTGCACGAACACCCGGCCGCGCTTCGCGCTCCGCCCCGCGCGCCCCGCCACCTGCGCGATCTGCTGGAAACTGCGCTCGGCCGCGCGCAGGTCGCCGCCCTGCAGGCCCAGATCGGCATCGACCACGCCCACCAGCGTCAGGTTGGGGAAATGATAGCCCTTGGTGACAAGCTGCGTGCCGATCACGATGTCGATGTCGCCCGCCTCCATCCGGTTGACGAATTCCGCCGCCTTGGCCGGCGACCACAAGGTGTCGGACGTCACCACCGCCGTCCGCGCGTCGGGGAACAGCGCCGCCACCTCGTCGGCGATCCGCTCGACGCCGGGGCCGCAGGCGACCAGGCTGTCCTCCGCCTTGCATTCCGGGCATTCGGCGGGCGGGGGCATCATGTGGCCGCAGTGGTGGCATTCGAGCCGCCGGACCAGCCGGTGCTCGACCATCCACGCGGTGCAGTTGGGGCACTGGAAGCGATGCCCGCAATGCCGGCACAAGGTCAGCGGCGCATAGCCGCGCCGGTTGAGGAAGAGCAGCGCCTGCTCGCGCTTCTCCAGCGTCTCCTGCATCGCCGTCACCAGCTTCGGCGCGAGCCAGCGGCCACGCGCCGGCGGATCGACGATCAGGTCGATCGCGGCGATATCGGGCATCTCGGCGGGGCCGTAGCGGCCGGGCAGCTTGAGCTCGCGATAGCGGCCGATCTCCACCTGCTGGCGGGTCTCGATCGCGGGCGTGGCGGAGGCGAGGATCACCGGGATCGCCTCGTGCAGCCCCCGGATCACCGCCACGTCGCGCGCGTGATACATCACGCCTTCTTCCTGCTTGAAGCTGGTCTCATGCGCCTCGTCGACGACGATCAGGCCGAGGTTGCGATAGGGCAGGAACAGCGCGGATCGCGCGCCCACCGTTACCAGCGCCTCGCCGCTCGCGATCGCGCGCCAGGCGCGCCTGCGCTGCGACTGGCGCAGGTCCGAATGCCAGGCGACCGGGATATGGCCGAACCGCGCCTCGAACCGCTTGAGGAACGGCTCGGTCAGCGCGATCTCGGGCAGCAGCACCAGGGTCTGCCGCCCCAGCCGCAGCGCCTCCGCCACCGCCTCGAAATAGACCTCGGTCTTGCCCGATCCGGTCACCCCGTCGAGCAGGAAGGGCTGGAAGGCGCGCGCCGCGACCGCCTCCACCAGCTCGCCCGCCACCGCGCGCTGCTCGGCCGAAAGCACCGGCGGCGCGTGATCGGGATCGGGCACCGGATAGGGATCGTCGACCGCCACCTCGATCGCCTTGATCGCGCCGGTCTTCACCAGCCCCCGGATCACCGCGTCGGTCACGTCGGCGATCGCCGCCAGCTCGCGCACCAGCCCCTGTCGCTCGCCGATCCGCTCCAGCGCCTGCGCGCGCTGCGGGGTCAGCCGGCCGGGGACGGCGCCGGTCGCGCGATACTCGATCACGGTCCGCCCGCCGTCGAGCGCGCTGGCCGACGCGATCGCCATCCGCAGCACCGCGGCCGGCGGCGCGAGATAGTAATTCGCGGTCCATTCGATCAGCCGGCGCAAGGGCGCTGCGAGCGGCGGCAGGTCATAGGCGGCGATCAGCGGGCGCAGGCGATTGTCGCCCACCTCCGCATCGGACGGCATCCGCTCCGCCTCCCACACCACCCCCGCCAGCTGCCGCGGCCCCAGCGGCGCGAGCACGATCGATCCCGGCTCGACCGTCATGCCGTGGGGCACCCGGTAATCGAGCGGGCCAAGGGCCTGGTTGAGCAGCAGGACACGAGCACGGGTCATCGCCCGCTAGCTAGGAGAGCTTGGGGGACGGGGGAAGGGGGAGACTTCGGCTGAGGCAATTGCGTACTACCGATCGAAAAATCATACTCAAAGTCGATATCAATGATTCTCTCAAATAATTCAGTATCATTTGAGATATAGATAGTATTTGAAGTATCTCTCACTCACCGATATCGATAATAAAAGTTATGTTAAAGCAAATTAAATAATCAATTCATTTTGATAATGCTGGATCGGTCATTATCCTGGTCTGTGCCTAGGGCCTCCAGGTGATGTGCAAATTATCGGAGTAAAGAAATCATGGCTGATCCCCGTATCTCTGCCCCGTCCGTTTTCCGTCCCAGCATCGGCGCGGCATGGCTTCAACGTCGCCTCGTTCAACGAAAATATGCGCTGACCCGAGACAACCGTTATTGCGGTGGATCGGAGGATACGGCGTGCAATCATTCGAACATCCGATTTGTTTGCTACTGGGCCGGATCGAATCACGCATCCAACGATGCCGTATCCTATTTCCGCCGATCCTATGACCGTGGGTTCAGCTGGGAGCCGGAGGAGTTGCTCGACGAAGACATCACGCCCCGGTTCACCGGGACGTTCGCAATGGGTTTCATGCGCGGTCGCCGCTTCCGTATCACCCGGAAGTCTTCTGAAGGCGGTAGTGTGGGAATGCACTCGCTCAAGATGTATTCCCAGCGGTTCATCGACCGATGGAATATGACGACGCCTTTCGTGACCACCATCGGATCTTCGACGATTACTGTCCACGCCAACGTCAACGGTACGCCGATCAAGCACGGCCTGCTGAATGGCGACACGATCCATTTCAACGGTGTCGGCTCCCTGTTCGGGACGCCCGCCGCCGGTCCCGTCATCAGCGCCGGCGCCTATGTCGTCTCCGACGTGACGGCCTCGACTTTCACCATCGTCGCGAGTTCCGGAGCGGTTGCACCGTCGGCGGGCGTGGTCGCAGGCAAGAATGCTTTCGCCTACGTCTACGAGACCGCCAACAATGAAGTTCAGTTCATGTATGGATCCGGGGGATCCGAAAATTTCGGTCAAGCGCTCTTGGCCGCCATCCCAGGGGCGTCCGGTCTCCCAAACATGATAAAATCGTTCAGCGTGCTTGACGATAACACGGTTGCGATCGCAGTTACCGGGAGTGGTATCCGAGGCTGGGCTCGCCTGAACAACGTGTTCGATGGAACACCGTCGATCAATTATTGGCCGTTTCCGTCGATCACCGGACATTTCCATGGAAATCTGTCGCGAATACCTGCTTTGCCAGACTCGCAACGATACCCCGGCCAGTTCCCCCGTGTTTACACTGATCGAGAATCCGCTCGCGACGACACCGACAATCTATCAGGTGTTTTGGCCGGAAGCGGATTTCGGAACGTACAATCCGTATCCCGGTCGATACCATGCGCGCACGAACAAGGTCGTTGTGGCGGTCATGGACCGCTATGGCGACGATGCGGCCCGGGCAGCGCATGACGGCGTCACGGCGTCGGGTAGTGTCACGCGCAACGCCATCTACCTTCTGATCGGTGATCTCGACGAGGTGGCGGTCGCGATCAAGAGCGGCGTTTCGACTAATCTTCGCGGTGCCTTCAAGAAGGTCTGGGTTCACGACAGCATGACCGGCGGCATGCAGGGTGGGGTGTCGGCCTCCGGTTCCGGAACGCCGACTCTGGATATCGATGGCGATACGATCATCCTGTACTACGGAGAGGAACGCCGTACCGCCTTCGGCTACGTGGAGAGCGGCATAGACACCCCGCTGACGCCCGACATCATGGCGATCGAAGTCGACATCTATGACCTGATCGAAGCGGCCGACACCGATGCGCCGATGTTCTTTGACAACTTCCATCGACCGAACGAGTCGGTGGGATCGCCATACCTCGTGACCGGCACCGGCGGCGATTTGAAGGTCATCGACAACAAAGCCTCCTGCGTGGACGGCACCACTGCCGGCAAATCGTATGTGGCGCCCGACATCCAGACGGTACGTCATTACGTCGAATATACGTTTGAGGCGCAGCCTTTCGCTACGTCATGGATCACTTGCCGTTACGTGGATGCGAATAATTTCCTCGGCGTCCGTTGGAATTCGACTGGTGCGAAATGGGAGGTCCAGGCCAGGATTGGGGGAGCGTTCGATCTTCTCGAAGACTTTGCCCCCGGATCGACACCGGCTTCGGGCACGGTGGTGCGGCTGGAAGTCGACACGGAGGCATTTGGTGGCGACAAGTTCCGACTTTACGTTGGCGGGACCATGGTGATTGGCGACACGCCTATCAACGAGCCAACATTGGCATCGGCCACGTTAGCCGCGATCTATAACCGCGGTGGCGGTCTGGTCTTCAGCACGTTCGCATGCGGCGCTTTGACGCCGGACTTCATCCCGCGTTGGAGCGGGCCAGTGACGTGAGCCGCAGTTGACCGCGTCTAAGGGGTGGTCGCATTTTGATCGGCAGCGCCGCCCGCCTACTCGGTAGCCAGGAACGCTGCCCGGCTCATTCCGCTGGCAATTACGGCTTTGGGCTCCAACGTCTGGGGCTCCCCGTCGAACAGCGCCAGCGCGGGTTTGCGGCCCAGTACGCGCAGTTCGCGCGCGCGCGTCTCGGTCACCGCGCGCGCGGCCACCCAGTCGCCGGTCAGCCAGTCCCAGCCCAGCTCCGCGATCGATCGCCAGTCGCGCGCGTCGATGCCGGCGACGTCGAGCCCGTCCTCGTGCCCGGTGATGAAGATCGCCTGGTAACGCTGCGTCAGCCCGGGCGCGCCGCCGACGCGGACATGATCGCGAAAGGTCCGCCGCCACGCCTGCCGCACCGCGCCGATCACCCGGCGGAAACGTCCCTTGCGCACCATCTCGCGCGGGCGGAACCAGTTGCCCCCCGGCCCCAGCACCAGGCCGACGAAGGCCCGATGCGCCCCCGCCTCGACGAAGGGCAGGGCGATGCGCCGCTCGGCGGCATGGGCGGCGTGGACGATCTCGGCGGGGCTGCGCTCGCCATGGAGCGCGCGCGCCAGCATGTTCATCGTCCCCCCGGGCAGGATCAGAAAGCCGCCGTCCCACGTCGCCAGCGAGCACAGCGCCGCGTTGATCGTGCCGTCGCCCGCGAACAGCACCAGCGTGTCCACGCCCGCCGCGTCCAGCGCCGCGATGTCGGGCAGCGGCTCGTCCGGAAATCCGGTCTTGCCCGCCAGTTCCAGCCCGCGCTCGGCGAAGATCGCTTCGATCGCCTCGCACCGGGCCGGCGTGGCCGATCCCGACGCCGGATTGGTCACGAACCACAGCCGCTGCATGATGCCTCCCGAAAATCCGCCGCCGTCCGACCTTCGCGCCGGACGCCGGGCGCGGTCAGCCGTTCAACTGCGCCAGAAATGCGTCATGCGTCATCGGGCGGGAGAACATCGGGAAATTCTTCTCGGTCGCCAGCCGCTGTTCCTCTTCGCTTAGCGTCGCGGTGCAGTCGGTCAGGGTCACGACCTGATAGCCGCGCTCATAGGCCGACCGCATCGTCGATTCGACGCAGCAATTGGTGAGGAACCCCGCCAGCGCGACGTTGGTGATCCCGCGAGACCGCAGGATGAAGTCGATGTTGGTGCTCGCGAAGCAATCAAGTCCGCGCTTGCCCTCGATCACGATGTCGCCGGCCTCGGGCTGCAGCTCGTCGATGATCTCCGCGCCCCAGCTGCCCTTCTTGAACGCGCCCGATCCGACGACCCCGGCCAGGATGCCATAGGGTTCGGGCGATACCTCGGGATAGCCGTCGGCGAAGGCGATCGCGGCGTGCATCACGGTCACGCCCGCCGCGCGCGCGGCTTCCACCGTCGCCAGGCTGTTGGCCAGCATGTCGGTGCTCGCCATCACGCCCTTGACCGCGTCGTGCTGGACGCCGCCCTCCTTCACGAAGTCGTTCTGGTACTCGATCAGGACGAGGGCGGTGGTGTTCGGGTCGATGGCCATGGGGCGTGCTCCGTGTCTGACAACGCAATCAGGCCACTTCTGGCAGCTTGTCGATGAACTTGTCGAGCGTGATCGGATAGCTGCGCACCCGCGCGCCGGTGGCGTTGTAGATCGCGTTAGCCACCGCCGCGCCCACGCCGCACACGCCCAGCTCGCCCACGCCCTTGGTCTTCATCGGCGACGAATAGGGGTCGACCTCGTCCAGGAAGATCACCTCCTGATGCGGGATGTCGGCATGGACGGGCACCTCGTATCCCGCCAGGTCGTGGTTGACGAAGAAGCCGAAGCGCTTATCGACCGCCAGTTCCTCCATCAGCGCCGCGCCCGCGCCCATCACCATCCCGCCGATCACCTGGCTGCGCGCGGCCTTGGGGTTGATGATCCGGCCCGCCGAACACACCGCCAGCATCCGCCGGATGCGGATCTCGCCGGTCATGGCGTGCACCGCCACCTCGCAGAAATGGCTGGCGAAGGTCGATTGCTGGGTCTTGTCCTCGTAACCGTCGGCATATTCGATGCCGTCCTCGGCGGAGAGCCCGGCCTCGCCCGCCGCCTCGGCCAGCGTCACGCTGCGCCCGCCGGATCGCACCCGTCCGTCGGCGAACTCGATGTCGCCCGCGTCGAAGCCCAGCTTGCGCGCGATCGCCTCGCGCAGCTGCACGCAGGCGGCGTAGACCCCGGCGGTCGAATTGTTCGCGCCCCATTGGCCGCCCGATCCCGCCGATATCGGAAAGTCGGAATCGCCCAGCAGCACGATCACCTTGTCGATCGGCACGCCCATCATCTCGGCGGCGGTCTGCGCCAGGATCGTGTAGGTGCCGGTGCCGATGTCGGTCATGTCGGTCGCGACCGTGACCACGCCCTTGGCGTCGATGCCCACCCGCGCGGCGGACTTGGCCAGCTGGTTGTTGCGGAAACCCGCGGCCATGCCCATGCCGACCAGCCACTGGCCATCGCGCACCTGGGCGGGGCGGGGGTTGCGCGCGTTCCAGCCGAAGCGCTCCGCGCCCTGCCGCAGGCAGCCGACCATGTCGCGATAGGAATATTTGCGCTCGGGCTTTTCGGGGTCGACCTGGGTGTCGTTGACGACGCGGAACTCGACCGGGTCCATCCCCAGCTTCTCCGCCATCTCGTCCATCGCGACTTCCAGCGCCATCAGCCCCGGTGCCTCGCCCGGCGCGCGCATGGCGTTGCCCTCGGGCAGGTCGAGTTCGGCCAGCCGCATCGCCACCATCCGGTTCGCGCCCGCATACATCAGCCGCGTCTGCTGCACCGCCACCTCGGGCTTGCCGTCCGGCAGGTTGCCCGACGTGCTTTCATGGCCGATCGCGGTGATCCGCCCGTCGCGCCCGCAACCCAGCCGTACGCGCTGGATCGTGGCGGGGCGGTGGGTCGCGTTGTTGATCATCATCGGCCGGGCCATGGCGACCTTCACCGGCCGCTTCGCCGCCTTCGCGCCCAGCGCCGCCAGCGCCACATCGGCGCGCACGAACAGCTTCCCGCCGAAACCGCCGCCGATATACGGCGAATCGATGCGGACATTCTCCTCGGCGATCCCCAGCGTCTTGGCGAGGTCGCCCTTGCCCCAGTTGATCATCTGGTTGGAGGTCCAGACCGTCAGCTTATCGCCCTCCCAGGCGGCGATGCTGGCGAAGGGCTCCATCATCGCATGGCTCTCGTCGGGGGTGGTGTAGACCTCGTCCACCTTCACCTCGGCGGCGGCGAACGCCTTGTCGAAATCGCCGAAGCGCTTGATCTTGGACGTCTCGCCTTCCACCGGCTCGCCCACCGTCGTCAGCGGCGCGCGCGGCGCGGCCGCCGCCAGGTCGAACTTGCCGGCGACGCGCACATCTTCGACGCGGATCAGCGCGGCGGCGGCGCGCGCCTGCTCGAAACTCTCGGCCACCACCAGCGCGATCGCCTGGTGATAATGGGATATGGCCGCCCCGCCGAACAGATGCGCGGTGTTCTGCCGGCCCAGCGGCAGCGGCTTGTGGTCCAGCGTCGATACGATCGCGACCACGCCGGCTGCTGCCCGGGCCTCGCCCAGGTCCATTGCCGCGATCCGCCCCTTGGCGATCGCCGAACCGACGATGAAGCCATAGGCCTGCGCCTGCGCGACGTCATGGCGCTCATAGGCATAGGGCGCGGTGCCGGTGGTCTTCAGCGGCCCGTCGATGCGGTTGGTCGCCTTGCCGACCACCTTCAGCCGGTCGATCGGGTTGGGGCCTGCGGGCTGGTCGAACTTCATGCGCCGGCTTCCTTTTCCGCCATCTTTGCTTCCGCCATTACCGCCGCGATCGTCCGTTGGACCAGCGGCACCTTGAACGCATTGTCATGGGTGGGGCGGGCGTTGGCGAGCAGCCGGGCCGCCACCGCCTTCGCGCCCTGCGGCGCGGCGCCTTCGGCCGCCTCGACCCGCCAGGGCTTCGGCGCGATTCCGCCCACCGCGAAGCGCGCCGTGCCGTCCTCGCGGATCACCGCCGCCACCGATACCAGCGCGAACGCATAGGACGCCCGGTCGCGCACCTTGTGATAGAGATGCCGACCGCCGATCGGCTTGGGCAGCGTCACCGCCGTGATCAGCTCGCCGGGGTTGAGCGCGGTCTCGACATGCGGCGTCGTGCCCGGCAACCGGTGGAAGTCCGCGATCGGGATGCGGCGGGTCGCGCCCGCCGGGTCCACCGCCTCCACTTCGGCGTCGAGTACCCGCAGCGCGTTCGCCATGTCGCCCGGATAGGTCGCGATGCACGCGTCGCTGGTGCCGATCACCCCCAGCTGGCGGCTGTACCCGCCGATCGCAGCACAACCCGATCCGGGCTTGCGCTTGTTGCACGGCTGGTTGGTGTCGTAGAAATACGGGCAGCGTGTCCGCTGCAGCAGGTTGCCGGCGGTCGTCGCCTTGTTGCGCAGCTGGCCCGACGCGCCGGCCACGATCGCGCGGGTCAGCACGCCGTAATCGCGGCGGACGCGCCGGTCCGATGCCAGGTCGGTGTTGGTGACGAGCGCGCCGATCCGCAGGCCACCCTCCGGCGTCGCCTCGATCTTGTCCAGGCC
>Ga0160461_1001320_pt1 | contig 10230 bp, 6 predicted proteins | sample HID1975I_E6MG_FD_108266 | JGI IMG/M metagenome (GOLD analysis project Ga0160461, IMG submission 108266) | Enriched soil microbial communities from UW Madison campus, WI, USA - HID1975I_E6 MG | ecosystem: Environmental > Terrestrial > Soil > Unclassified | place: USA: Madison, Wisconsin...
CCCCACGCACCTGATCGACGTGAACGGCCTGGGCCTGGACCAGATTTCAGAGACGCCCGACGGCGGCTTGCGTGTGGGCGGCCTGGTGCGCAACACGGACCTGGCCGCCGACGAGCGGGTGCGGCGCGATTACGCGGTGCTGTCGCGCGCCATTCTGGCGGGCGCCTCCGGGCAGATCCGCAACCGCGCGACCACCGCCGGCAATCTGCTGCAACGCACGCGCTGCCCGTACTTCTATGACACCAACATGCCCTGTAATAAGCGTGCGCCCGGCACCGGCTGTTCGGCCATGGGCGGCGTGACGCGCCAGTTGGCCGTGATCGGCGCCAGCGAGGCCTGTATCGCCACGCACCCCAGCGACATGGCGGTGGCCATGCGATTGTTGGATGCCCAGGTGGAAACGGTGCGCCCCGACGGCGCCACGCGCGTGATCCCCATTGCGGACTTCTACCGCCTGCCGGGCGACACACCGCATATCGATAGCAACCTGGAACCCGGCGAGCTCATCACGGCGGTGAACCTGCCCAAGCCGGTGGGTGGCGTCCATGTGTACCGCAAGGTGCGCGACCGCGCGTCGTTCGCCTTCGCGCTGGTGTCCGTCGCCGCCGTGGTGCAAGAAGACGGCAGCGGCCGTGTGGCGATGGGCGGCGTTGCGCCACAGCCGTGGCGGCTTGACGCGGCCGACGCGGCCATGCCGCAAGGCGCCCGCGCGGTGGCCGACCGCCTGTTGGCCGACGCCCGGCCCACCGCCGAGAACGCGTTCAAGCTAACGCTGGCGGCAAGAACCCTAAGTGCAGTGCTGGCGCAAGCGAGGGCCTGACGCGATGAAATTCGATACTCCCGCCACCCAAAATCCCATCGATCAATTGAAAGTCGTGGGCCATGCCGTCGACCGCATCGACGGCCCCTTGAAAACCACGGGCAAGGCGCCCTACGCCTATGAACAGCACGAGGCCGCGCCGCAGGCCGCGGTGGGCTATGTGCTGGGCGCCGCCATTGCCAAGGGCCGCATCAGCGCCATGGACATCGAGGCCGCGCGCCGCGCGCCGGGCGTGCTGGCGGTGGTTACCGCGCAAAACGCCGGCAAGCTGGGCAAGGGCAAGATGAACACCGCCGTGTTGTTGGGCGGGCCTGACATCCAGCACTATCACCAGGCCATCGCGCTGGTCGTGGCCGAAAACCTGGAGCAGGCGCGCGCCGCCAGCCGCTTGATTCGCGTGCAGTATGAACGCGCGCCCGGTGCGTTCGACCTGGCGGCGGAAAAGGAATCCGGTGGCAAAGCCGGCAAGAACGACGGCAAGAAAAACCCGCGCGAAGACCGCGTAGGCGATTTCGAAAGCGCGTTCGCACAAGCCCCGGTGAAGATCGACCACCAGTACACCACGCCGGACCAATCCCACTGCATGATGGAACCGCATGCGTCCATGGCGGCATGGGAGGGCGATTCGCTGACCTTGTGGACGTCGAATCAGATGATCGACTGGGGGCGCAGCGACGTGGCCCGCACGCTGGGAATCCCGCCCGAAAAAGTGCGGCTGATTTCGCCCTACATTGGCGGCGGCTTTGGCGGCAAGCTGTTCGTGCGGGCGGACGCCTTGCTGGCGGCGTTGGGCGCGCGCGCGGCGCGGCGGCCGGTGAAGGTGGCATTGCAACGGCCCTTGATCGCCAACAACACCACGCACCGCCCGGCAACGATCCAACGGGTGCGCATCGGCACCACGCAAGACGGCAAGATCACGGCCATTGGCCACGAAAGCTGGTCAGGCGATTTGCCCGGCGGCGGTCCCGAAGAAGCTGTGCAGCAGACGCGCCTGCTCTACGCCGGCGCCAACCGGCTGACCGCGCTGAACCTGATGGAACTGGACCTGCCCGAAGGCAATGCGATGCGCGCCCCGGGCGAAGCGCCGGGCTTGATGGCGCTGGAAATCGCGGTGGACGAAATGGCCGAGGCCGCCAAGCTGGACCCGGTGGAATTCCGTGTGCGCAACGACACGCAGGTGGACCCTGCCGCGCCCGAGCGCCCGTTCTCGCAACGGCACCTGATTGAATGCCTGCGTGTGGGCGCGGACCACTTTGGGTGGGCCGACCGGAGCGCGCGGCCGGGCGCGCGGCGTGAAGGCCACTGGCTGGTGGGCATGGGCGTGGCGGCGGCGTTTCGCAATAACCTGGTGATGAAATCGGCCGCGCGCGTGCGTCTGGACGCAGCCGGTCAGGTCATCGTGGAAACCGACATGACTGACATCGGCACCGGCAGCTACACCGTCATCGCGCAGACCGCCGCGGAAATGCTGGGTGTGCCGCTGGCGAAAGTCATCGTGCGACTGGGGGATTCCTCGTTTCCCGTGTCGGCGGGCTCGGGCGGGCAATGGGGCGCTAACAGTTCCACGGCCGGCGTGTACGCGGCCTGCGACAAACTGCGCACCGCCATTCTGCAACGGTTGGGGTTTTCGACCGACGGCGCGGTGTTCGCGGACGGGTCGGTGACCGATGCCTCCGGCCGCACCGCCACCCTGCGCGATGCGGCGTCGGGTGGCGAGCTGGTGGCCGAAGACGTGCTTGAATTTGGCGACCTGGACAAAAAATTCCAGCAATCGACGTTTGGCGCGCACTTTGTCGAAGTGGCGGTGGACGCCGCCACCGGCGAAACGCGCATCCGCCGCATGCTGGCCGTGTGCGCGGCGGGGCGCATCCTGAACCCCAAGACCGCGCGCAGCCAGGTGATAGGCGCCATGACGATGGGCGTGGGCGCGGCGCTGATGGAGGAATTGGCGGTGGACGATCGCGTTGGCTATTTCGTGAATCACGACCTGGCCGGCTACGAAGTCCCGGTGCATGCCGACATCCCGAGTCAGGAAGTCATTTTCCTGGATGAAACCGACCCGATCTCGTCGCCCATGAAGGCCAAGGGGGTAGGGGAGCTGGGCTTGTGCGGCGTGGGCGCGGCCATCGCCAACGCGGTCTACAACGCCACCGGCGTGCGCGTGCGCGACTACCCCATCACGCTGGACAAGCTGCTGCCCGGGCTGCCTGATCTGGCTTGATGCGAACTTTGGCTTGATCCGAACCGGCCGGCCAGGCCGCAACTGCCGGCTATCGGATAGCCTGAATGCGACCGCGCGCTGTCGCTTTCGGACAAGCGCGCGGTGATCGCCCTGCACCGCACAATTTTTGATCTGAACTTGCCTTAGAACGCCTTTAAATCCCGTTTTGCAATGCAGTAATACAGGGAGGCAAAGCGGCTCGTATCACGCGCAGAATTTCTGATTTATCAGAGCGCCAATTAAGCATCCTCCTAGTTAATTTCGCGCGCTCAAATCGTATCGTTCAGGGGCTCGCAATGATCCACCACGCACGTCGTTTGCGGGTCATTCGAGCACGCTTAGCCTGGCACGAAAGTGCCATCGCCATTCTTATCCCTGAATAGAGGAAATCGCATGAAGCGCAGTATCGTGACATCCCTGGCCGCCTCCGGCTTGCTAGTGGCAGTGTTGGCCCCGGGGGCGAGTTTCGCCGCGGGTGGTACCGTCAATTTCTTCGGCTCGATCAACGACGTAACGTGCGACGTTGAAGGCAGCGGGGGCGGCGCCAACGGCGTGACCGACGTGCCCTCGTTCGGCACGGTCAAGCCTGAAGACGTTGTCAACGGATCCGCGCCTGAAAGAGACTTCCAGATCAAGGTGCACGGCTCGGCCGATTGCGCGAACGACACCAAGGTACGGCTGCAGTTCCATTCCAATCATCCGAACGTCGACAAGGTTACTGGCAACCTGAAGCTGGTCGGCGCATCGCCGGCAGCCGGCGTGCAGATCCAGATCCGCAACAACCGCACCGAAGCTCCCGTCAACACCGCTCCGATCCGCCTGGGCATTACCGACCCCGATCCGCAGGTGGCCGAAGTCAAGAACAACCAGGCTGTGCTGTATTACTCGGCGAAGTACGTACCCGAAGATCCCTCCGCCACCTCGGTCGGTTTTGGTGACGGCGATTCGTACGTGACCTACACGCTGCGCTACAACTAAGCGCGACACTGCCATGACGACGATCACCGGGGCGTTTGCCCGTCATGCGTTCGCGCACGTGCTATCGCTCGCCTTGGTCCTGTGCGCCTGGGTGGTTCCCGCCCAGGCCGCACTGGTCCTGCAAGGCACGCGCCTGGTCATCAAGTCCGACGCGCGCGATTCCATCATGATCATCCGCAACAACGGCAGCACGCCCGTGCTTGCGCAAAACTGGATTGACGACGGCAAGGAAAATGCGCTGCCCGCCGAGATCCGCGTGCCGTTCGTGCTGACGCCGCCCATCATGCGGATTGAACCGAACAGCGCCTCCAATATTCGCATCTCCTACACCAAAGAGCCGCTTCCCTCTGACCGGGAAAGCCTTTTTTACTTGAACGTCGTTGAAACGCCGCCGCGCGATCCGTCCGCCGTGAACGTGCTGCTGTTCTCGTTTCACACCCGTATCAAGATTTTCTTCCGGCCCGCATCCCTACCGGACGAGGCGGCCACCGCGCCCGACAAACTGACGTGGAAACTGGTGCGCACCACCGGCGGAAAACGTCAGCTTGAAGTCACCAACCCCACGCCGTTTCATGTGTCGTTCGCGCGTATCGGGCTGGTGTCGGGCAAACGAACCATTGCCGTCGACAACGGCATGGTCGCTCCGTTTGGAACGTCGAACTTCGCGCTGGCCTCGGATGCGGCCGGCTTGCAAGAAGCTCAATCCACCGTCCAGTACGAAGCCATCAACGACTTCGGCGGACGGCGCACCCTCAACATGCGCTTGCTTGATTGAGCTTTCCTCTCGGCCCTTGTGGGTGGAGCTTTTCCGGTTTGATGAACTTTAGACTTGCGCGGACTTCCGTTCGCCATTCCGCTTGCGCGCGTTTCCGAACGCGGCGCCCTGTCCGGGTGACTACCCGCGCCGGATGCTGCCTGCTGGCGGCTGCCTGCGCGATGGCTGCCGCCAACACGTGGGCGCAAGACGAGGTCGCAATTTTTGACTCCTACATGCTGATGCAGGAAGTGGGTGGCCCCACCATCGACACTCGCCGCTTTCAACGCGCGAACTTCGCCGATCCGGGCATGCACCGGCTGGACCTCTACTTCAACGGGCAATGGCGCGGTGTTGACGACATTGAGTTTCGCAACGTGCCCGGCCAGGACAGCGCCGTGCCTTGCTACGACGCCGCCATGCTCGAACGTGGCGGGTTGGACCTGGGCAAGGTGTCGCGCGCGGACGGCGTTGAACCCTTGCCCCGCGAGCTGTCCTGTGATGATCTGTCGCGCTACGTGCCCGGTGCGAAAATCCGCGTCGACATGGCGCAGCTTGGCTTGTACGTGACGTACCCGGAATACCTGCAACGCTTGGCGGTGTCGAACCGCTGGGTGGACCCCTCGCAATGGGATAGCGGCATCAACGCCGCGCGGCTGAACTACAACAGCAACGTCTTCACGACCGAAAGCCATGGCCGGCGCATGACGCGCGGCTATGCGGGCATCAACGCGGGCGTGAACCTGGGCGCGCTGCGGCTGCGTCACACCGGTTCGGCGTATTGGTCGCAAACCCGCGGTGCGCAATACCAAGCCAGTTCCTATTACCTGCAGACCGATATCCCGACCTGGCAATCGCAGTTGCTGCTGGGCGAAAGTTCCACCAGCGGTGAATTGTTCGACGCGGTGTCGTTCAGGGGCGTGCAGTTATCCAGCGACGACCGCATGCTGCCCGAAACCTTGCGCTACTACGCACCCATCGTCCGGGGCACCGCCAACAGCAACGCCAAGGTCTCGGTCTATCAACGTGGGTTTCTCATCTATGAAACCACGGTTTCCCCGGGCCCCTTCGCCATCGAGGACGTGCGCGCTGCCAGCTATGGCGGTGACCTGGACGTGCGGGTCGCGGAAGCCGACGGCAGCACGCGCAGCTTTGTCGTGCCGTTCGCGACCATCGTGCAACTGTTGCGGCCTGGCGTTACCCAATACAGCCTGACCGCCGGCCGGGCGGCCGACCCGGGCTTGCGCGGCCCCTCGCCGTATGTGCTGCAGGGCACGCTCAAACGCGGCATGGGCGATGCCGTGACAGGCTATGGTGGCCTGGCGTTCACCGACCACTACGGCTCGGTGCTGCTGGGCGCGGCGATGAGTACGACCCTGGGCGCGTTTGCCGCGGACGTGACGGGGGCTCGCGCGGAGGTGCCGCTTGAAGGCAAGCGTGCCGGCGCCAGTTACCGGCTCACCTACAGCAAAGACCTGCCCAACAGCGGCACGAACTTCTCGCTGCTGGCCTACCGCTATTCCACCAGCGGCTACCTGGGCCTGCGCGACGCGGTGGCGCTGGGCAATGTGTCGCGCAACTACCGCTACCAGGGCGATGGCCGCATGCGCAGCCGCTTTGACCTGAACGTTAGCCAGAACCTGGGGGCAAGCCTGGGCAGCATGTATGCGTCGGCCTCCACCGCCAACTATTGGTCGCGGGCCGGCAGCGACGTCAATTACTCGGTTGGCTACAACAACGACTGGAGAGACGTGTCGTACTCGGTCGCGCTGCAACGGGTGCATAGCGCCGGCATGGGCAGCTATTGGGGCGGGGGCAGCGCAAAAAGCACGCAGGTGACGCTTAGCGTCGCGATTCCGCTGGGTAGCCGGGACATGACTTCCCGCGCACCACGCCTGAGCGCGGTCTACAGCGGCGACAGCCGCGACGGCGCGCGCTTGTCGTCCAGCGTCAGCGGCGCGTTGGACGACCGTGGCGCCGGCACGTATTCGGTGTCGGCGTCCCACAATGGCCGCAGCAACGCCAATGCTGCGGACGCTGGCGTGGGCTACAACTTTCCGCAAGGTTCGGTGTCGGCCAGCGTGGGGCAGGGGCAGGGGTATCGGCAAGCGTCCCTGAGCGCGAACGGCGCCATGCTCGTGCATGGTGGCGGGGTGACCTTGGCGCAGACCATGGGCGAAACGGTCGCGCTGGTCCAGGCCAAGGACGCAGAGGGTATGCGTGTGGGCTATGGCGTCAACCGGGTGGACGGCAGCGGCTACGCGGTGGTGGGCAGCCTGAGCCCCTACCGTTTGAACTCGGTGGACGTGGACCCGGCCGACCTGCCCGTGGACATCGAGCTCAAGACCAGCTCGTTGAATATCGCGCCCCGCGCGGGCGCCATCATCAAGCTGGTCTACCCCACGCTGCGCGCGCGCCAGGTGTTGATCCTTAGCAAGTTGGCCGATGGGTCGCCCTTGCCATTTGGCGCCGAAGCCATCGACCCGCAAACCCGCACGGCGGTGGGCGCGGTGGGTCAGGGCAGCCGTATCGTCATGCGCGCCGAAAGCGACCAAGGAACCGTGCGTATCGAATGGGGGCCCGGCCAGGGCGAAAACTGTCACATTGACTACGAATTGCCCGCTCGCCATACGCGCGGAGACAGCGCCTACGACATCCTGGAACTGGAATGTGTTCAAGACCAGCCAGGCCCTGCACGGCAAGGCGGCGTTGGGCCGTTGTCCCTGCGATGAGCGCGCGCGTGTTTGCCGGTTGGCGTGGGGTGTTGATGCGGGTGGTGGCGGCGGCGTGCGTGATTGCGCCCGTTCGCTCCGTGCAGGCGGATTTGGTCGTGACCGGCACGCGCTTCATCTATCCGGCGGGGCAAAAGGCGCTGACGCTACGCACCGGCAACGTCGGGCAGCATCCCATCCTGGTGCAAAGCTGGCTGGATTCCGGCGATTTCACCGCCGACCCCAGCCGCGAAACCGTGCCATTCCTGCTGACGCCGCCCGTGTTCCGGCTGGACCCCGCAGGGCGCATGAGCCTGCTGCTGCGGCATACGGGGGAGGCCATGCCGAAAGACCGGGAATCCGTCTTCTGGATCAATTTCCTGGAAGTGCCGGCGCGCGATTCGTCACAGAAGAACTTGTTGCAGCTTGCGTATCGGTTGCGGATGAAAGTGCTGTATCGGCCCGAAGGCCTGCCTGGGTCAGCCAGTGAGGCGATCGGCAAGGTGGCATGGACGTATCACGCGGCCGACGGCGACATCGAGGCGCATAACGAGACGCCGTATTTTGTGTCGTTGGCTCGGGTGGAGTTGGCGGCAGTGGCGGGCGGCGATTCGCGCGTCACACCAATCACGCTAACCGGCCTGACCGTCGCGCCGCTTGCTCGCACGCGGTTCTTGTTGCCCGCAGGGGCCGCGCCGCGCCTGGGAGAAGCGGCACTGCGTTACTACGCGGCGAACGACGACGGCGAAATCATCGAAGCGAAGGCGGCGCTGCGCCAGGGGAAAACGCGCGGCACGCAATGAATCCACTCAGTCCGGGCCGCACGGCCAGAACGGCACCCGGCATGCAAGGAGAATGACATGGAAAAGAGACGGTTCCGCCACCCGATGGGGCGGGCTACATGGGCGGCGCTGGCGGCGGTAGCCGCGATGGTGCTGCTGGGCGCGCTACCGCATTCTGCGTCAGGCGCTCAACAGGGCTCGTGGTTGGCTGCCGATTGCGACAATTACAGCTTGGAAATGCCGAGCAGATGGAATCTCGTCGAACCATTGACCGGGCAATCGCAGGTGGGGCAGGTGCTGTATGAGAAGCGCGTGACGGTAATAATCGGCTATCGCGCGGTTCGGATGCCCGGTGCGACAGGCAAATTCCAGTTGCTGACTAACGCTATGTGGACCAATGCGTCCAGCATGTTCGGCAATGTGGCCAAGACCAACGTCGCGGGAATCGGCATGCGCCTGAAGCTGCGGGACCTGGTGGCCCCCGTCAACGTGCCCTTGGTAATGGATGCCATCGACATACCGCCAAGGGGTAACAATCCGATGCACTCTATCAGCTTCGAGTATGTGCAGCAGTTGGTGCTGATGGATCCGCCCGAGGACCTACCACGCAGGATAAACGTGACCGGTTTGGCTCCCGGCGCGGGGCTCTCTCTTATGTATTTCACGGCGGCGGAAGGATTTGGCGCGCCAGGTAAATTAGTCGGCATGCCTTCCTGGCACGGGTACCCCGAGACAAGTCCGCCAGCGAAGATTTGTGCGTTGATCGAAAACTACAACGGCGATCAGGTCTTCAAAATGGGTAATACAGGGACCATCGAAATCATGCACGCATGCGATGCCGGCGCGCATCAGAACGTTCCTGTGGATATGCTGCCCGCCTTCATCGCCGACTTTCCCGCCGAGGGTTCGGTATCTGCGCCCAAGCCGTTTCAGATCAGCTTGAACCAATGCAGCGCGTTCGCGCGGCCACAGGTCAAGTTCAGGGCCAAGAGCGGCTTGGTGGCGGGCACGGATTCGGTCCTGGCTTTGTACGAAACGACTGCCGATGGCAAGAAGGCCGCTCAAGGATTCGGCATCATCGTCGTTGACAGCGACGATCGACGTATACGATTCGGCCCCGTTGGCGGCGCATATGGCCCCGAGTACGTGATGACGACACAGGGCGACGGTGCGCAGTTGTCCCTGGCCGCACGCTATATCCGCACAGCGGGCAATCGGCAAGACGTGGAAAGCGGCGAGGCCAACGCCGCGGCGGAATTCACGTTCGAGTTTCCCTGAGTTCGAATTCTTCTGAGTCCTGCCGCGCGCCTGCCGCATCAAACCCGTCACGCAAAGGCGGCGCGGTCCTTTCGGAATGCGCCGCCTATTGTCATGGCGTCAACGCGCCTTACCAGACGGTCCCGGTGTTGTGGCCCACCACCGCGCCGCGCGTTTGCAGCAACCACTGCCCCCACCAGTAGTTGACGGTATTGCGCGCATGCGATTGATGGATCAGCCCTTCGTTCACGCCCACCAGCCCACCCATGGTCACGAACAGGCCGCCGCTGACGTTGCCATGGGCGGTGCCGCCCAGGACTTCGCCGCCGACCAGGTTGGTGCCAACCAGGCCGCCTATCCGGCTATGGGTTTCCCCGCGGACAGTGCCGCGCGCCACGCCTTGACGGATCATGCCGCGATTCACGCCCGCCAGGCCGCCCACGTTAGCCCGGTCTTTGGCGGCGACGTTTCCTTTGGCCTCGGCGCTGGTCAGCATGCCGTTGTTGTAGCCCACCAGCCCGCCGACCGCGCTGTGGTGGCCGCCGCTGACGTGGCCGCTTGCGGTGACTTTGCTGATGACCCCGCCGTTGTAACCGGCCAAGCCGCCCACGGAGAAGGCCGATCCGCTATTCACCTGGACTCGGCCGAACGCGGCGGACTCGGCGATGGTGGCTTCGTTCGCGCCGACCAGGCCGCCGAAGTGGCCG
>Ga0160461_1001326_pt1 | contig 10188 bp, 9 predicted proteins | sample HID1975I_E6MG_FD_108266 | JGI IMG/M metagenome (GOLD analysis project Ga0160461, IMG submission 108266) | Enriched soil microbial communities from UW Madison campus, WI, USA - HID1975I_E6 MG | ecosystem: Environmental > Terrestrial > Soil > Unclassified | place: USA: Madison, Wisconsin...
ATATGCTGCCGGAATAAATTATGACACGGGTTATCTTGAAGTTGATTCACAACGTGTAAAGAATGCATCATTTTCTGTAGGACTTAATCTTCCAATAGATAATACTTTTTCATCTTTGAATGTGTCATATTCGTATGGACAAAAAGGAAGAATAGCAAATGATCTCATAAAAGAAAATTACCATAAAATATCACTTAATTTATCGCTGGACGGAATTTGGTTCGTCAAGCGAAAAATTGAATAATAGATTAAAAGTCTTTTCTTATTACCGGATATTTATATTCTAAAATTGACTCAAGAACTTTAGGATCAGAATTGACATAAAATACAGGATCATTTTGTGTCATGTCTGAAAAGCCTACTTTATCTCGAAGTAAATTTTTAGTTTGTCTGGCAACAGCTTCTCCCGAATCAATAATTTTAATGTGGTCTGGGAGAATTTTTTTGATCTGAGGAATCAAATAAGGATAATGACTGCACCCTAAAACCAGGTAATCAATATTAGCTTCGATCATAGGTTTTAAGTATGATTCCAGCAATTGTGTCATTTCTGGCGAGTATAAATTTCCATCTTCAATAAGTTGAACTAGGCCATAACCAACTTGTTCAATTATTTTGGTATTTTGAAACATTTCAGCAGTTTTATTAAACAGTTCACTGTTTAAAGTTCCTTTAGTGGCAAGAATTCCAATTACCTGAGTCTGCGAATTGTTTGCAGCAGGCTTAATTGCAGGTTCAATTCCAACAAATGGAACATCGTAGTCTGCGCGGAGTTCAAATATTGCATTTGTCGTAGCGGTATTGCAGGCAACAACAATTAGTTTACAATTATTCTCTAGTAAAAACTCTACATTTTTTTTACTTAAATCAACAATTTCATCTTTGCTTTTTTGACCGTAAGGTGCATTTTTGCTGTCAGCCAGATATATAGTTTTTTCGTTTGGAAGCAGATCATGAATGGCGCTCCAAATGGAAGTTCCGCCAATGCCAGAATCAAAAACGCCTATAGGATTGTTGTTTATCATAAAGCAAATTTAATATTTTTTGATAAAATTTATTACTCTAAGTTAATTCAAATCTAGAAATTATACGAGAGATTAGTTTTAATTTTTTGTAAAAAAAAACTGCTCAAATTATACAATTGAGCAGTTTGATTATACGAGTTCGAATTTCTTAGAATCCTAAATCTTTTTTAACGTCAGCAGTGATGTTTGGACCATCAGCTAATAATAAAGTAGAACCGTCTAAAACGTATTGGAAACCTTTAGCTTTTCCAACTTTTTGGATAGAAGCTCTAACTTTTTCCATTAAAGGTTTTACGATATCAGTTTCTTTTTGTTGTAGTTCTTTTTGTGCATTGTCTCTGTAATCAACAATTCTTTTTTGCATATCTTGAACTTCTTTAGAACGCTCACCGTTAACAGCATCAGTTACTGTTGCAGCTTCTGCCTCATACTTTTTGATTTTTACTTGATATTCATCAACCATTTTTTTGTATTCAGCATCATATGTTCCACTTAATTTTTGCAGTTGATTTTGAGCGTCTAGCATAGCAGGCATTTTCGACATGATCTCGCTTACATCAACATGAGCTACCTTCGCTTGTGCGTTCATTGTGTTACTTGCTCCTAAAATAAGAATTGCAGCAATTAGTAAAGTTTTGATTTGTTTCATCATTTTTAAAAATATTAATTAATTATTGGTCGTATTTGTTTTTTGTGTTTCGGCTTCTTTTGCTTTTTTAGCCGCTTCTCTTTCCTCTAAAATTTTCTTTCTTTTCTCTTCCAGTTCTTTTTTACGTTGTTCGTAAAGTAATTGTCTTTCTTCAGCTTTTGTCATCGTTGGCTCAGCGGTTGGTGCTTGCTCAGTACCATTTGTACTAGGTGCACCTGTAGTAGCGGCAGGTTTAGCTGTTGTATTTGTTTTTGCTGCTTCTGTTGCAGCTGGCGTTTCTGTTGTTGTTGTTTTAGCTGTTCCAGAAACCGTGCCATTTTTTTTAGCTTCTCTCTCAGCAGCTATTGCATTTCTTCTGTCTTCGTATTCTTTTTTCTTAGCTTCTTGTTCTAATTTTCTATCTTGAATTAATTTTTCTCTAGCCGCTTTTTTCTCGTCAAGAGCCTTTTGACGATCTGCCATTGCTGGATTTTCATCTATTGCATTTTCAAGATTTTCTTTAGCTTCCTGCTCTTTCAATTGTTTTTTAGTCAGCTGCTCACGTTTTTCGGTACGATTTAAAACCCTTAAAACTTGATCACTAATGTCAAATCTTTTATTACTGAAAAGCATTGTAAGATCTGATGATTTGTCAAAAATAAAATCATAATTTTTAGCTTCTGCAATATCTTGAACAGCAGTAAAAACTTGATCTTGAATTGGCTTTGCCAAAGCAGCTTTCTGACGCATTAAATTACCATCAGCTCCAAACTGTTTCTGCTGATAATCCATCATTTCTTGTTCTTGAAACTTAATTTCAGTTTCTCTTTCTTCTATTAATTCTTTAGTAAGTAAAGCTTTTTCTGCTTTTAAACTTTCCTTTAGGGTATTAATATTTAATTTTTTAGCCTCAACTTCCTGTTTCCACTTTTGAGCTTTTAACTCTAATTGTGATTTAGCTTCTTTGTAATCGGAAACATTTTCTAAAATATATTCCATGTCGATGTAGCCTATCCTAGTCGTCTTACCTTGTGCCTGACTTGTATTTGCTACAATCAAGGCTAAAAATATAAATAAAAATTGTTTTCTCATAACATAACTTTATTTGATGATTTTTAACCAAACGTTATTTCTCTAAAATTGTTGTCCAATGATAAAGTGAGTTTCCCATCCATTAGCTTTTGTTTGTCCAGGAAGAGCATCAAATCCGTAACCAAAGTCAATACCAAGTAATCCAAATGCAGGCATGAATACACGTAAACCGGCACCAGCAGAACGATTTAAATCAAATGGGTTGTAATCTTTGAACGTTGGATATGATGAACCTGCTTCTAAGAATGTTAAAGCATAAATAGAAGCTGATGCTTTTAATGTAATTGGGTAACGTAACTCCATAGAGAATTTGTTATAAATTGTTGCTCCAATTGCATCTCCATTTGCGTTTACCGGAGTTAAAGAGTTGTTTGGATAACCTCTCAACTGAATTGTCTCTCTACCATCCATTGAGTAATTTGCCATACCATCTCCTCCTAAATAAAAACGCTCAAAAGGAATTACACCTCTTTCTTGATTATAAGCTCCTAAGAAACCAAATTCTGTCAGGGTTCTTAATACTAACTTTCCATATACTTTAGTATACCAGTCTCCTTTAAATTTAACTTTATAGTATTCTAACCAATTGTATTTTTTCTGATCGACTTTTGCAACATCAGTATCAGCACTTCCATAGTCTGAACCAACACTTACATAACCAGTTTGTCCGTTTACAGTTTCTGTTTTAACATAATCACCATTGTTAAGTGGTTTTCCGTCTACACCACTTCCTGATGTTCCAGTATATTGTGTTTTGTAATCCTTTTCATTTTTTAAATTACCATAATCAATTCCATTAAATAATGAATATGGAGGTGTTACTTTCGCTGAAATACTAAACTCTGAACCATACATCGGGAAGATAGGGTTTGTTCCTTTATTACTTCTTGAAAGTCCAATCGTATAAGCTAAGTTTCTTGATGCACCATTACCAAAAGTAAATAAACCTGTATTATAATTGTTCAAATCATAATGCTGATAACTTACAGACTGTGATAATACAAAGTAATCATCTGGCACAGTTAATCGTTTAGCTAAACCAACTTGGACTGTAAAAATATTAAAACTTTTGCCACGATCAACAGTTCGGGTAATATAATTGTTAAGAAATTGCTTACTATATGAAATAGATGAACTAAATTGTACTGGTTTCTTTCCTCCAAACCAAGGTTCTGAGAACGATAAACTGTACGTTTGGAAATAAGTACTTCCTTGTAAACGAAGTGCTACTTTTTGTCCATCTCCCATTGGCAAAGGCTTATAAGCTTCTTTGTCAAATAATTTTCTAGCAGAGAAGTTATTAAATGAAAGTCCCAATGTTCCAATGAAACCTCCACCGCCGTAACCTCCTTGAAGTTCAACCTGGCTAGATCCTTTTTCTACAACATGGTATTCAATGTCAACAGTTCCTGCTCCAGCATCTACGTTTTTAAACTTAGGATCAATTGCCTCAGGATCAAAGAAACCTAATTGTCCGATCTCACGAATAGTTCTTACAAGTTGTTCTTTACTATATTTTTCACCTGGTTTTGTTCTTAACTCACGATAAATTACGTGGTCATTAGTTTTGTCGTTTCCAACAACTGTAATTTTGTTGAAATAGGCAATTGGACCTTCTGTAACTCTAATTTCAAAATCGATTGTATCGTTAACCGTTTTTACCTCTACAGCATTGATGTTTGAGAATAAGTAACCGTTGTTTTGGTATAAATTGGTAATATCTTCTGCATCAGGTTTTGTCTTATCGGCAATTCTTTTTTCTAATAAAACTCCGTTGTAAGTTTCTCCTTTTTTAATCCCTAAGTAACGGTTTAAAAGCTGATCTGAATAAACTGTATTACCTAAGAATTTAATATTTCCGAAGTAATATTTATTTCCTTCTTCTACATTAATTTTAATAGCAAGTGTATTTTTCTGTTTGTTGTATTTAACAGAATCGTAAATGATACGTGCATCGCGGTATCCTTTCTCCTTATAAGAAGCAATTACTTTTTCTAAGTCAGTTTTGTATTTTTCTGGAATAAATTTAGAAGCTTTAAAAACACGAATGAAGTTTTTCTGTTTCGTATCTTTCATTGCAGCACGCAATTGACTGCTTGTAAGCTGTTTGTTTCCAATAAAATCAATACTGCTGATTTTTACTTTATCTCCTTTATCTATCCTGACAAGCATATTAACCTGATGTCCGTTAATAGTGTCTGGAGTATTTGTTATAGTAACTTTTGTATTATAATAACCCTCTTTTTTGTATTTGTTTTCAATATAATTTTTGGTCGTAGTAATTAAGTTTTCGTTGACAATTTTATTTTTTGTCAAGTTGTTGTCCTTAATTAAACCTTCGATTTTGCTTTTCTTCACTCCAACGAATTTAACTTCGTTTAATTTAGGAAGTTCGATAATATTTAAATCTAAATAAATACTATCATTTTCTACTTTATTGACGTAGAAAGCAATTTCATCAAAAAGGCCTAGTTTACCTAATTTTTTAATTGCACTACTAATTTCTTCTCCAGGTACAGTAATTTCCTGCCCTTTTTGAAGGCCTGAAAAGGTTACGACAGTCTGTTCATTGAAGCTTATTTTACCAACAACGGAAACTTTGGCCAGAATATATTTTTTTCCTTGATCAAAAGGAACTCTTTCTTGTGCTTTAATTTGTGAAAAACTACCCAAAAGTAATAGGGTAAGGACTATTTGTATTTTTTTTTGCAACACTAAAAAATTATTTAATTTGTTCACTGGTCTTTCCAAATCTACGTTCTCTTTTTTGATAACTAATAATAGCCTCATATAAATCTTGGTCTTTAAAGTCTGGCCACAAGACATTAGTAAAATACAATTCTGCGTAAGCGATCTGCCACAGCAAAAAATTACTTATTCTATGTTCTCCACTTGTTCGTATTAATAAATCTACGTCTGGTAAATTTTGCGTGTAAAGATGCTCATTTATAATTGAATCGTCAATAGTGTCTATTGAAATTATATTATTTTTAACTTTATCACTAATTGCCTTTACAGCATTTACCAGCTCTTCTCTAGATCCGTAGCTTAAGGCGAGAGTAAGTGTTAGTCGAGAATTGTTTTTTGTCTTTTCTATAACATCCAAAAGTTCTTTTTGGGCTGTTTTTGGCAATTTGTCAAGATTTCCAATTGCATTAAGTCTAATATTGTTTTCTTGAAGCGTAACGAGCTCTTTTTTTAATGAATTGATCAATATTTTCATCAATGCTTGAACCTCAAGTTTTGGGCGGTTCCAGTTTTCTGTTGAGAAGGCATATAGAGTTAAATATTCAATTCCCAGCTTAGCCGAGGTTTTGATTATTTCTTTTACTGATTTTGTACCATTTTCGTGTCCAAACGCGCGCATGAAACCTTGTTGTTTTGCCCAGCGTCCGTTACCGTCCATAATAATGGCAAGGTGTTTTGGTAAGTTTGTGTGATCTATTGATTCTATTAAATTCATTTTATTATTCTGCGCAATAGCAAGGTTTTTGTCCAAAGGTATACGTTAATGTGATACCTGAAAAAACATACCAGTCATTATTATTTAAATTTCCAAACTTTAAAATGTTTGGATTGTTTGTTTTAGGATTGCTTCCGTCAATGTTGTCTGTAAAAGTATAACGTGCTCCAGCTTCAACTCCTAAAACAAGATGCGGCGTTATGTTCGATTTTACACCTAATATAATAGGTATAGCAAAAGAGTGTGAATTATCAGAATAAATTGTGTTTGGGCTTGTATTATATCGATATAAGTTGTCGAAGATAAAGAAATTTAAACCTGTAAATACATAAGGAGTAATTTTTGTGTGATAATCATGAAGATTAAAATCGAAAAAATTAAACTCTAGTCCTGCAGAAAGTTCTTTAATATTGTTTTCAAAACGATATCCTCTTTGGTTTCTACCTGTTTCTTCTGATTTGAAGTCATTTCCAATAACACTTGATTGTGTATATGAAAATCTCCAGGAATGTCTTGGGCTTCTGTTCCATTTATAAAGAACACCAAAAGCTGGTTTTTCTGGGGCGATATAAGTTGTTTTTCCAACGTCACCTACAAAGTTGCTTCCACCAAGAAAAACACCAATCTCATTGATCTGAGCATTAAGTGTAATAAAGGGGAAAAAACATAACAATAAATTAAAAATTTTCTTCATTTAATTCAAAATTGCGTGCAAATATAATAATTATCAATACGAATCAAAGTTCCTTTGGTTAAATGTGCTCCTTTTTCAATTTACATTATGATTTTGAGCCATTTAATGATGATTCACTACATGCAGAACGAGAAAATGTGGTATTATCGTATAGTGAAGAATCAGAAAAGAGTTTAATTTCTTTTATCTTCTCCCCAGAGCAATTTATTTCTTAATGTTTTTAAGAAGGTTTCGCCTGGTATTTCAACCATTTTTATTTTATAATCTGTTTTTTTTATTTTTAAAATTGATTCATTTTTTACTGAAGAAATTCTCGAATCTAGAGAAACTAGATATTGGTCTTCTCTTCCCGTGACACGCAGGGTGATTTCGGTATCATCTGGTATAACAAGTGGTCTGGCAGTTAAATTATGTGGAGCAATAGGTGTAATTACCAAGCTTTTTACATCTGGTGTTAATATTGGTCCGCCACAGCTTAAAGAATATCCTGTAGAGCCAGTAGGAGTAGAGATGATTAAACCGTCTGCCCAATAAGAATTTAAGTATTCGTTATTTAAATAAGTTTCAACAGTAATCATTGAGGTTGTATCTTTTCTACTCACTGTAACTTCATTCATGGCAAAATTAAGTTCTTCGAAGGCATCGTTCTTTGGTTCAGAAGTTAGTCCTAATAGAGTTCTTTCCGAAGTTGTGTAATTTTGATCAATCACAAACTGTAATAAACTTTCAATGTTTTCTTTTTGAACTTTGGCAAGAAATCCTAATCTTCCTGCATTTATACCTAATAAGGGAACGCCTGAATTGCGAACAAAAGCTGCAGCTCTCAAAATTGTTCCGTCACCGCCAATACTAATCAACATTTCAAAACTATTATCTAAAGCAGTACTCGGAGAAAAAGTTTTGTATTCTTTTTTTACAAGCTGTTTTTCATAAAGTATTTTCAGAAAATTTTCTTCAATTACCATTTCAACGTTGTTGGAATTGAAAAAAGAGAAAATGTCTTTTATAATAGGTTCAGTACTATTTTGATAATATTGTCCGTAAATGGCTATTTTCATTTGAGTTAAATTAGGTAATTTGTCAATGTGTCAATCAGATAATTTGCAACTGTGAAAATTATCTAATTAACTAATTTTCTCATTGCCACATTAATAATTTATATATTAAGGTATTTGTCTAAATAATCAGAACGTTCTTTCAAACTATTAATATAGGTGTCTTCCTGATGTTCTGAAATAATCTCATAGCCATATCTTCTATACGTCTGGATAATTTCATTTATCGCTCCTAAACCAATTTTTACAGTAATTTGAACATTTTCCAGATCAGCTTCAGATACAAAAGAACCTAAAACTTTACCGTTATTGCTTTCTACAATCTGCATTACTTCGCTCATAGAATAATCCAAAAGACCTTTTTGAACAATAATAATCGCTCCTGGTTCTTTTAAAAATGGAGTTTCCTGAAAAAACTTCATTATATCTTCCATTTCATAATAACCTATATAAGCATTATTTTCATCAAGAATTGGAAGAATATTGGTGTGGTTTTTAGCAAAAACTTCCAGAACATCTAACCAGATCATCGATTTTCTGGCAAAAAAACGTTCTAAAGTATATTTGTAGTCAATCGCTTTTTTATCGGTGTCAAATGTTTCTACATCCTCAGAAGAGATACTTCCAATAAAAATCCCATCTTCTAAAATGGGAAAATGAGAAAAATTTACATCGATAAAAAAGTCCTGAATCGAGGCTATCGTTTCCTGACTATCAATCGCTCTGAAATCATTTGTGATATAGTTTGTAATTTCTGTCATAAATCATCGAAGATATTTGATGCAAAATAATCAAAAAATACCGAAAACTGCTGCGTTTTACTTTGTATTTTTGTCGTAACAAATATAGTGTTACTAGAATTAATTATCTATTTATATGACAAAGTTAAGTGTAAATATCAATAAAATTGCAACGCTTCGAAATGCAAGAGGCGGAAATGTTCCTGATTTATTAAAAGTAGCTGTAGATATTCAGCGTTTTGGAGGACAGGGAATCACAATTCATCCACGTCCAGATGAGCGCCATATTCGTTATCAGGATGCACGTGATTTGAAAGCAATTGTTACTACAGAATATAATATTGAAGGAAATCCGCAGCATAATTTTATTGATTTGGTTTTAGAATGCAAACCAGATCAGGTGACTTTGGTTCCAGATGCAATTGGAGCAATCACTTCTTCGGCAGGCTGGGACACAATTAAAAATCAAGAATATTTGACAGAAGTTATTCAAGAATTTCAGAGAAACGGGATTAGAACTTCGATTTTTGTTGATCCGGTTTTAGAAATTATCGAAGGAGCCAAAAAAACAGGAACAGACCGAATTGAATTATATACAGAAGCATTCGCACATCAATATGATTTGGGAAATAAAAACGGAATCGATCCTTATGTAAAAGCCGCAGAATTGGCTAACGAATTAGGTTTAGGAATTAACGCTGGACACGATTTAAGTTTGGATAACATTCAGTTTTTTAAACAAAATATTCCAGGTTTATTAGAAGTTTCTATTGGTCACGCTTTAATTTCTGAGGCACTTTATCTTGGTTTGGATAATGTTGTGAATATGTATTTGAATAAATTGAAATAAGAATTAAAATTAAACAATTGTAACCTGATGTAATTGGGTTATAATTGTTTATTTTCGCACTTTTCTTATTAAAATTACGTGTCGAAATCTGTCATTCTCTTTTTTTTATTCTGTTTTTCTAACATTTTTGCGCAGTCAAATGTAAGAATAACAGGAAATATAACATCTTCTAATAACCAAAAGCTCGCCGGAGCAAATATCTCTCTCGAGATAAATAAGAAACTGGTTTATGCTGTTTCAGATACTTTGGGTAATTTTTCAGAAAGTATTCCAGCTGGGAATTTGATCATCAGGATTAATCATTTAGATTTTATACCCAGAACGATTTATTGCGAAGTTCTAAAGGACACCATGTTGTCAATTGTTTTAGAAAAAGATATTTCTCAATTAAAAGAAGTAATTATTTCCAATGATAAAAAAAGCGGAATTAAAACTTTATCTGGTGGTAAGCTTTCATTTAATCTAAAAGATTTATCTTCAGTTCCAACCGTTTTAGGAACTACAGATATTATAAAACTTTTGCAGCTAATGCCTGGCGTACAAAATTCTGGAGACGCAAACGGGTATTTGTATGTGCGAGGAGGCGACCCAGGGCATAATGCAATTTTGTATAATGAAGCTCCAATTTATGGAATGTCTCA
>Ga0160461_1001327_pt1 | contig 10180 bp, 9 predicted proteins | sample HID1975I_E6MG_FD_108266 | JGI IMG/M metagenome (GOLD analysis project Ga0160461, IMG submission 108266) | Enriched soil microbial communities from UW Madison campus, WI, USA - HID1975I_E6 MG | ecosystem: Environmental > Terrestrial > Soil > Unclassified | place: USA: Madison, Wisconsin...
GATTGCGCGTGACCGGCCGGGTCTCGACCGAGACGACCGAGAAGCGGCCCGCCTCGACATCGGCCTTCGCGCGCTCGGCCGATCCCTGGTCGCCGATCGTCAGCCGATCGATCTTCTCGCCCTTCCAGCGGACGAGCCGGGAGACGAAGGGAACGCCGTCCTGCTCCATGTCGGCGGTGACCGACCAGTATTCCTGCGCGCGGAACGCCTCGATCTCGCGCTCGCGATCGACGACGAGGCGCAGCGCGACCGACTGGACGCGGCCGGCCGACTTGGCGCCGGGCAGCTTGCGCCACAGCACCGGCGAGAGCGTGAAGCCGACCAGATAGTCGAGCGCACGGCGCGCCCGGTAGGCGTCGATCAGATCCTCGTCGAGCGCGCGCGGCTTCGACATCGCCTCCAGCACGGCGGGCTTGGTGATCGCGTTGAAGGTGACGCGCTCGACCGAGGCAGGCAGCGCGCGGCGCTTGCGGAGCACCTCCTGCACATGCCACGAGATCGCCTCGCCCTCGCGATCGGGGTCGGTCGCGAGGATCAGCGCCTCGGCGCCCTTGGCCTCGTCGGTGATGGCCTTGAGCTGCTTGGCCTTGTCGGCATAGGCCTCCCACTCCATCGCGAAACCCTCGTCCGGGTTCACGGAGCCGTCCTTGGCGGGCAGATCGCGGACATGGCCGTAGGAGGCGAGCACGCGATAACCGGGGCCGAGATACTTCTCGATGGTCTTGGCCTTGGCGGGCGATTCGACGACGACGAGTTTCATGGTGTCCTTGGGTCTGCTGACGCTCTCTCACGTACGCGCGAGGGTGGAGATGGTGAACGGGATGCGTCAAGCGACCAAAAATCGCCGGGGCGCAAGTCTCCTTTCCAATGCCGGCAAGATCAGAGCCGGCTGAGCAGGCGATCGACCGCCTCATGGCTCGCCGCGTCGTCGTCGCCGGGGTCGCATTCCTTCTCGAGCGCGGCGCGGATGCGTTCGAGCTGGCTTTCGGTGAGATGCTCGATCCCGATGAACTGGTTGCGGGCGACGTCGCTGGCGCGGATCAGCTCGTCGAGCTTGGCCTGCATCGCGGCGGCGTCGCGATTCTGCGAGTTCTGGATCAGGAAGACCATCAGGAAGGTGACGATCGTGGTCGAGGTGTTCACGACGAGCTGCCAGGTGTCCGAATAGCCGAAGAGCGGGCCGGTGACCGCCCACAGGACGATCGAGGCGAAGGCGAGGACGAAGGCGACCGGCTGGCCCACGAAGGCGGCGATGCGGTTGGCGAGGGCAGTGAAGATACGATCCATAGGAACGCGGCCTTCTTCCGGAAGATGAGGAGGGGGAATGACCGGCCGTTGCCGTCAGGCGAGGCTGACCTTGCCGCCGGCGTGGCGTTCGAGCCTGCCGCCCAGTTCGAGTTCGAGAAGGGCCATCTGGACGAGCGCGGCGGGCAGCTCCGACAGGCGGATCACCTCGTCGATCAGCACGGCGCTCGGCCCCAACAGCGACTCGACGATCCCCCGGCCGCGATCGTCGAGGTCGAGAGCGTCCGGTGGGGGCGGGGCGGGTGATAGCGGGTTGCCCTCGTCGGCAAAAAGATCGGCCAGGGTCGCCCCGGCGAAGGCGCGGCGCGGCTGGCGCAGCGTGCCGAAGGGGCGAAGCGCCTCCAGCACGTCCGCGGCGGTCTGGATCAGCGTTGCGCCCTCGCGAATCAGGAGATTGCACCCCTGCGCGCGCGAATCGAGGGGCGATCCCGGTACCGCCAGCACGTCGCGCCCGAATTCGTTGGCGAGCCGCGCGGTGATCAGCGAACCGGACTTGGGCGCGGCCTCGACCACGACGGTCGCCTGCGCCAGCCCCGCGATGATGCGGTTGCGATAGGGGAAGTGTCGGGCGCGCGGTTCGGTGCCGGGCGGCTGTTCGGCGATGACGAGGCCACGGGCGGCAATCTCGCGCTGCAGCCCTTCGTTCTCGGGCGGGTAGAAGATGTCGATGCCGCCGGCGATGACGCCGATCGTGCCGCCATCGAGCGCGCCGAGATGCGCCGCCGTGTCGATGCCGCGCGCCAGCCCGGACACCACGACGACGCCCGCCTCCGCCAGTTCGCGGCACAGGCCGCGCGCATAGCGACAGGCGCTGGCCGAGGCGTTGCGCGCGCCGACCACCGCGACCGCCGGCTTGTCGAGCAAGGCGGTGTCGCCCCAGGTGATCAGCGCGGGCGGCGCGCTTTCGATCTCGTCGAGCAACGCGGGATAGGAGGCGAGGCCCCGGAACAGATAGCGCGCGCCGAGCCGGTCGACGGCGGCGATCTCACGCTCGATCCCGGCCAGGGGGGCGATGCGCACGTCGCGCCCGCCACCTCGCCGGGCGAGATCGGGCAGGGCATCAAGCGCCGCACCCGCCGTGCCGAAGCGGGCGATCAGATGGGCGTAGGTAACGGGGCCGATATTGGCGGACCGAATCAGCCGCAGGCGATCGATGCGATCGTCGCGGCGATCCGCGTCAGCCATGCGAGCCGGACAGCGGATCGGCGGAGGCTTCGACCGAAGGGAGGGCAGGTTCGGGATCGGTGGCGGCCGCCGCCTTGCCCGATCCGATACGCGGCTCGGTGCCGGCCAGCAGCCGTTCCAGATTGCCGCGATGCTTCCACAGCACCATGATCGCAAAGGCGATGAACAGCAGCGCGAGATCGAAGCGATAGGCCGCCGCCGCCGACACCGGGATCGCCATCGCCGCCGACATGCCGCCGACCGAGCTATAGCGGCTGAGCATCATGGCACCGAGCCAGACGACGATGAACAGCAGGCCCGAGGGCCAGTGCAGCGCGAGCGCGAGGCCGAGCAGCGTCGCCACGCCCTTGCCGCCGTTGAAGCGCAGCCAGACCGGATAGAGATGGCCGAAGAACGCGCCGATCGCCGCGATCGAGACGAGTTCCGGCCAGATCAGCCAGACGATCCCCACCGCCGCCGCGCCCTTGCCCGCATCGAGCAGCAGGGTGAGCGCCGCCAGCCCCTTGCGGCCGGTGCGCAGCACGTTGGTGGCACCGATATTGCCCGAACCGACAGCGCGCAGATCACCGCCACCCGCGATGCGGGTGAGCAGCAGGCCGAAGGGGATCGACCCGAGCAGATATCCGATCAGCAGCGCCGCGATCGGACCGGCCCAGACGTCTGCACTCACGATTTCGCACTGTCCCTTGGTGAGATTCCAGCATAGCCGCTAATCACGTCGCCGCAACAATGTGGATCAACCGGCATACGCCGGTGGCCCCGATGGCGGCGGGGCTGGACAAGCGTCGGGCGCGACGCCACATCACCCCGCCTAGCCGCCTGACAAGGCGACCCACAGGAGATTCCGATGGCCGACGATCCCGAAAACACCCTGGTCCTGACGCTCGATGGCGGCGAAGTCGTCATCCGCCTGCGCCCCGACCTGGCCCCCGGCCATGTCGACCGCATCAAGGAACTGGCGCGCGAAGGCTTCTACGACGGCGTGGTGTTCCACCGCGTGATCGACGGTTTCATGGCGCAGGGCGGCGACCCCACCGGCAGCGGCATGGGCGGTTCGGACAAGCCGAACCTCAAGGCCGAGTTCTCGGCCGAGCCGCATGTGCGCGGCGTGTGCTCGATGGCGCGGTCCAGCAGCCCCAACAGCGCCAACAGCCAGTTCTTCATCTGCTTCGACGACGCGACCTTCCTCGACCGCCAGTACACGGTGTGGGGCGAAGTCGTATCCGGCATGGAGAATGTCGACGCGCTGCCCAAGGGCGAGCCGCCGCGCAGCCCGGGCAAGATCGTGTCGGCCAAGGTGCTGGCGGACGCCTGAGGCGGTAGGATTACCTTACCTCTCCCCCTTTTGGGGAGAGGTAGCGGAGCTTGCCAGCTTGCTGGCTAGCGAAGCTCGGAGAGGGGAATGCGAGGCGGAGCCTCGCGCGGCTGCTGCGCAGCCGCCCACCCCTCTCCCAGCTGCGACTAAGCATTTGCTGCGCAAACACTAAGTCTTCGCAACCAGTTCGGGGTAAACGATACCCCGTATCGTTTAGGCCATGCCGGGGGCATGGCCGACCCCGAACTCCCCTCCACAGGAGGGGAGAGGGTCTCGTACGCGAACCTACTCCTCCGCGATGTTGGCGAAGAGCCAGTCGTGGAAGATCTTGACCGGACGGCGCGAGAGCGCGGAGCGGCGGCAGGCGAACCAGTAGTTGTACGGGCTCTTCACCTCGACGTCGAAGAGCCGGACGAGGCGCGTATCGGTCGATCCGATCAGATGCGCCTCCAGCATGAAGGCGACGCCCAGATTCTGGCTCGCCGCCTGCAGGATCAGCTGACCCGAATCGAACTGGTCGGTGCTGGCCGGCTCCAGCCGGGGGCGGCCGACCGCTTCGCGCCAGGCGTTGAAGGTTTCCGGCATCTCGCGGTGGATGAAGATCGTGGTGTCGGCCAGCTGCTCGGGCCGGGTGATCGGCTCCCCCTTCACGCGCAGCTCGGTCGAGGCGATCGCGACGATGCGGTTGCGATCGAGCCGGCGCGAATAGAGCGTGGGATCGATTTCGCGCGCGAGGACGATCGCGGCGTCGAGCTCGTCGCCCAGCCGCGCCAGCGCATAGGAGGCGGTGTCGATGTCGATGTGGAGATCGGGATGTTCGGCGCGCAATTCGGGCAGGCGGCCGATCAGCTTCTGCGAGGCGTAGAGCGGCAGCACGCCGAGGCGCAGGCGGAGCAGTTCGGTCTCGCCGGTGGTCGCGTCGATCGCCTCCGACAGCGCATCGAGCGCGGGGGCGAGCCGGCTCAGCAGCGCCTCGCCATGGCCGTTGAGCAGCATCGCCTGATGCCGGCGTTCGAACAGGGATCGTCCGACGAAGCGTTCGAGCGCCTGGACCCGGCGGCTGAGCGCGGGCGAGGAGAGCGCCAGTTCGCTGGCGGCGGCCTTGACCGAGCCGAGGCGCGCAACCTGCACGAAGGCCTCGATGGCGGTGAGCGGCGGCAGGCGGCGCATCTCAGCCCCCCCGCAACGTCGCGAAAATGGTGCGCCGCAAGGGCCGTCTTGGTCCGAAACCTCGTTCCGTCATACGGAGAACGCGCCTAGTTGTGGTTGCAACCAGCACAACTTGTAGCGCTTTTTTCGCACTTGCACAACGACCCCCCGCGCCGCAGAGAGAGCGGGCCTTTCAGGCATCCTCTCCTAAAACTTCAGGGCCGGCCCTTCGGGGTCGGCTCTTTTTTTGGCACTTTTCCGGGCCTCGTACGTCGCCATCTCGCAACCGGGCGGGGGCACACCTATGTTCCCGAGCATAGCCAAGGAGAGCCCCAAATGGCCGATGTCGAAGCCGTTCCCCACAGATTGCAGGTTGCCAACGCCCGTCCCGACGACAGCGGCCGGGGTCTCGCGCGGATCCCGCGCACGATGATGAACGCGCTCGGCCTGACCGAGGGCGATGTCGTGGAGATCATCGGCAAGCGATCGACCCCGGCGCGCGCCGTGCTGCCCTATCCGGAGGACGAAGGGCTCGACATCCTGCGCCTCGACGGCCTGCAGCGCGCCAATGCCGGGGTCGGATCGGGCGACTATGTCGAGATCCACAAGGCCGAATCGAAGCCGGCGCAGCGCGTGGTGTTCGCCCCCGCGCAGCAGAACCTGCGGCTGCAGGGATCGAGCCAGGCGCTCAAGCGCAGCTTCGGCATGCGGCCGCTGACGGCGGGCGACATCGTCGCCACCGCCGGGCAGCAGCGCGTCGACCAGGGCGACATGCCCCCGCAGCTGCGCCAGATGCTCAACGCGCCGGCCTATGCGTTGCAGGAGATCCGGCTGACCGTGGTGTCGACGACGCCCAAGGGCATCGTCCACATCGACGCGACCACCGAGGTGGAGCTGCGCGCCGAATATGAGGAGCCGCGCGAGGCGCGGCGCGCCGACGTCACCTATGACGATCTGGGCGGCATGGTGGAGACGATCGACCAGCTGCGCGAGATGGTCGAGCTGCCGCTGCGTTACCCCGAGCTGTTCGAGCGGCTGGGCGTCGAGCCGCCCAAGGGCGTGCTGCTGCACGGCCCGCCCGGAACCGGCAAGACGCGCCTGGCGCGGGCTGTGGCAAACGAGAGCGACGCCGAGTTCTTCCACATCGCCGGCCCCGAGATCATGGGATCCGGCTATGGCGAGAGCGAGAAGAAGCTGCGCGAGGTGTTCGAGGAGGCGAGCAAGTCCGCGCCCTCGATCATCTTCATCGACGAGATCGATTCGATCGCGCCCAAGCGCGGGCAGGTGACGGGCGAGGCGGAGAAGCGCCTCGTGGCGCAGCTGCTGACGCTGATGGACGGGCTGGAGCCGCGCGCCAACCTGGTGGTGATCGCGGCGACCAACCGGCCGGAGGCGATCGACGAGGCGCTGCGCCGGCCCGGCCGGTTCGATCGCGAGATCATCATCGGCGTGCCGGACGAGCGCGGCCGTCGAGAGATCCTGGGCATCCACACGCGCGGCATGCCGCTGGGCGACAAGGTGGACCTCAACGAGCTGGCGCGGACCACCTATGGCTTCGTCGGTGCGGACCTGGCGGCGCTGACCCGCGAGGCGGCGATCGAATCGGTGCGCCGGATCATGCCCAAGCTCAACCTGGCGGAGCGCACGATCCCGCCCGAGGTGCTCGACACGCTGTCCGTGACGCGCGAGGATTTCCTGGCGGCGATCAAGCGCGTCCAGCCTTCGGCGATGCGCGAGGTGATGGTGCAGGCCCCGAATGTCGGTTGGGACGACGTCGGCGGGCTCGACGAGGCGCAGGCCAAGCTGCGCGAAGGCGTCGAGCTTCCGCTCAAGGATCCTGACGCGTTCCGCAGGCTGGGCATCCGGCCGGCCAAGGGCTTCCTGCTCTATGGCCCGCCCGGAACCGGCAAGACGCTGCTGGCCAAGGCGGTCGCGCGCGAGGCGGAGGCGAATTTCATCGCCACCAAGTCGAGCGACCTGCTGTCCAAATGGTATGGCGAGAGCGAGCAGCAGATCGCGCGGCTGTTCGCCCGCGCCCGGCAGGTCGCGCCGACGGTGATCTTCATCGACGAGCTCGATTCGCTGGTGCCCGCGCGCGGCGGCGGCATGGGCGAGCCGCAGGTGACCGAGCGCGTGGTCAACACCATCCTGGCCGAGATGGACGGGCTGGAGGAGCTGCAGTCGGTGGTGGTGATCGGGGCGACCAACCGCCCGAACCTGATCGATCCGGCGCTGCTGCGTCCCGGTCGTTTCGACGAGCTGGTTTATGTCTCGGTGCCGGACGAGGGTGGGCGGCGGCGCATCCTGGGCATCCATACCGGCGCGATGCCGCTGGCGGAGGATGTCGACCTGGACGATCTGGCGAAGCGGACCGATCGCTTCACCGGCGCGGACCTGGAGGATCTCGTGCGGCGGGCGGGCCTCGCTTCGCTTCGCGAATCGCTCAAGAACGACAAGGTGACGGCCGCCCATTTCGAGATCGCGCTGGAGGATACCCGCGCCAGCGTGACGCCCGAGATGGAGCAGGAATACGAGCAGATGGCGTCGCGGCTGAAGCAGAATGCGATGAAGATCGATCCGATCGGCTTCGTCGCGCCGGGTATGCTCACTCCGCGCGATCGATCGAAGGGATGAGCGTGCGCCAGGTATAGGCCAGGAGCACGACGAGCGCCGCCGCCGCCACCAGATAGGGCAGCGGCGGCGCGATCTCGTAAAGGCCGATGCCGATCGAGGGGCCGAGGACGAAGACCGCGCCGTTGACCGCGGTGACCTTGCCCGCGACCACGCCCTGTTCGCCCGCCCCGACTGCCAGCGACGCGCCGGCGGTGAAGCCGGGGCGGAGAAAGCCGAAGCCGATCGAGGCGAAGGCGAAGGCCACCGCGAGCGCGTGGACATTGGTCGCGAACGGGACCGCGAGGCAGCCGAGCGCGGAGATCGCCGAGCCCCAGAGGATCAGCGCGCGCGGGCCGAGGCCGAGGCGCGGGATCAGCCCCCATTGCGCGAGCAGCGCCGCACCGGCGCCCGCCATCAGCACCGTGCCGATCATCGGCTGGGCGACGGTGGGCGGCAGGCGAAGCTGGTCCATGACGAGGAAGGCGAGCGCCTGGCCCGTCATCGCCTGCGCATGGCCGGCGATGATTCCCGCGACCATCCACGGCCAGATCCGAGGATCGCGCAGGCGGATGCGGCCGTCGGCCGGCGCGTTGGCGGCGGCGATCACCGATGCGCCGCTGGGCTGTCCCCCGATGCTGGGTTCGCTGGTGTTGGCACCCCGCGCGCCCGGATCGAGCATCGGGCCGTCGTTCGAAAGCAGGCGCATCACCACCAGCGTGACGACGATCCCGACGCCGACGAAGATATAGGCCGGCCCCGCCATGCCGACGACGGGCAGCAGCAGGAACGGGGCTAGCGCGGGGCCGATGATCGTGCCCAGGCCAAAGGCGGAGGCGAGCATGGCGAGTGCGTTGGTGCGATCGGCGCGGCTGGTTCGCCCCGCCACCACCGCCTGCGCCGCCGGCGGGGCGGCGGCACCGAGCGCGCCATAGACGAGCCGACCGAGGATGAAGCAGCCGAAGGCGGCGACCGGGCCGATCCAGCCGAGCAGCCCGGCGGTCAGCGCCAGCCCGCAGAGCGCCATCGACAGGCAGAATCCCGACAGCCCGATGCCGATCATCGCCTTGCGCCCCCGCCGGTCCGATCGGCGCGCCCAGGCGGGGGCCGCGATCGTCCAGACCAGCGCCGAGAAGCTGAAGGTGATCCCGACGACGAGATCGCCGACCTGGAGCAGGCGGCCGACCGCCGGCATCACCGATTGCAGCGCGGTGTTGCCGGCCGCGATGGTGAGCATGACCAGATAGAGCAGCGGAAAATCGCGATCGGCGGGCCGGCCGCCCGGCTGCCCGGCGGGCCGCCCCTCGGTCAGCGTCGCCATGCATAGCTCCGGCTGACATCGGCGACGACGACGCGATAGGCGTCATACCAGCCCGCGCGACCCTGCGCGCGAATCGGGGCGTGGTCGACATGCTCGCGCCAGGCGATGGCGGCCGCCTCGCTGGCCCAGTAGCTGACGGTCACGCCGAACCCGTCGGCCCCGCGCGCGCTGTCTATGCCGAGATAGCCGGGCTGGTCGCGCGCGGCGCGGACCATCGCGTCGGCCGCCTCGGCATAGCCCTCTTCGTCATCGGCGGTGCGGGTCGACACGAAGATGACGGCTACCGCGCCTTCGGGAATCCTCTCCATCCCCGCGCCCTTACGGCGCATCGTCGCAAGCGGGAAGCCGTTCGGCGATTTGCGGGCGGGGCGCGGGTGTGACACAGCGGTGACGCTTGCGTTTGTCCGGCGCTTTTGCCAACGCAACGCGCAAGACATTGCCGATGGAGCATCAATGACCGCATCGTCCGCCAGGCGCGCCCGCGAGAGCAAGCGCCGCGCAAAGGCACTTGCGACGCAGCGGCCGGGTCCGCTGCGCATGTTCTTCAAGGGTTTCATGAAACGGCCGGTGATGGTGGGCGCGATCGTGCCGTCTTCCCGCGTCGTGATCAGCCGGGTGCTCAAGCCGGTCGACTGGGCGAATACCAAGCTGTTCGTCGAATACGGGCCGGGCGTGGGCACCTTCTGCCAGCCGATCCTCGACCGGCTGGTGCCCGATGCGACGCTGCTGGTGATCGACACCAACCCCGATTTCATCGGCTATCTGCGCGAGACGATCGCCGATCCGCGCTTCGTCGCGGTCGAGGGGTCGGCGGCGGACGTGGCCTCGATCATCGCCGAGCACGGCTTCGCCCATGCCGACTACGTGCTGTCGGGCCTGCCCTTCTCCACGCTGCCCAAGGGCGTCGGTGCCGCGATCGGCCAGGCCACCTATGACGTGCTGCGGCCGGGCGGGGCGTTCCTGGTCTATCAGTACACGCCGAAGTGCCGGCAGTTCATCGCGCCCTATTTCGAGCGGATCGACCACGGCATGGAGATCCTGAACATCCCGCCGGCGCAGCTCTACTGGGCCTGGAAGGAATAGGCGGCGGGGTCGATCAGCCGCCGCCCTGGATGCCGAAGTTCAGGCGGCGCGAGACGCCGTAATCGACCACCGACACCACGAAATAGCACAGCCCCCAGAGCAGGCGGCGCAGCGGCGAGGAATATTCGCGGTAGAGCGTCGGTGTCACGCGCACGCAATCCTCCAGTTCGTTCTCGAAGAAGCCGCGCATCCGATCGGCGAAATCCGCGTCC
>Ga0160461_1001331_pt1 | contig 10152 bp, 14 predicted proteins | sample HID1975I_E6MG_FD_108266 | JGI IMG/M metagenome (GOLD analysis project Ga0160461, IMG submission 108266) | Enriched soil microbial communities from UW Madison campus, WI, USA - HID1975I_E6 MG | ecosystem: Environmental > Terrestrial > Soil > Unclassified | place: USA: Madison, Wisconsin...
CACGGCCAATGATCGTTGATGTAGAAATCCGGCGTGAAGCACACGCGCTCATCGTTCACCCAGAACATCTGCCAGCCGGACCCCGAGATCCGCAGCTTCGGGCAAGACCAGTAGCCCTTCGCCGAAAGCGTGGCAGTGGTCAGCGCGATCATCGCCGGGGCGAGGCAGGCCATCATCACCAAGGTCAACTGCAGCGAGCGCAACTGAAACCCGTAGAGCCATGAAGTCTTGGGCGGGTCGAACTTCTGCCCGGTCCACGCAGCGATTGCGCAGGCCACGATCATCAAGGGTGCCAGCGCAATTCCGGCGAGAACGAAGAAGCTCTTGAGCGGCATTTCCACGACCGGCGCATTGCGGTAGAGGCGGCCATACAGCGGCACGATCTCCGTCCACAGCACATAGACGCCAAGTGCCCCCACGGCGAGCATGCACAGGGCGAAGCCGATGGCCATCGACCTGAAGAGAAGAGGGGATCTGACATGGAGTTCGGGAGGGTGCTTCACGGTGACCTCTGCGTTCCTTGCTTGGTTTGCGTCGTTGCGAGGTTACCGCAGCGGTGCGCAGAATAGGTGCACGGACGAGACTACCCAATGCAAGGAACCCGCATGATCGACCTCAGAAGCCCGGATGCAACCCTGAGCGAATACGCGCAGCGTTACAACCACCTGTACCCCGAGCCTTCGCCGCAGTTGCTGCAGCACATGGACTACATGCTCAAGCCCGACGCCCCCAGACTGCCTCGCGTGAAACCCGCCTGGCTGGACGACCTTCGGTGTCGGTGTATTAGTCGGCGGGCTGACAGGGCCGGCTGTATTGGTAATTGCCATTTCTTTGGGTACGGGTTTGGCAGTTCAGTTTTTCATGAGCGACGATTTTTCGGGGCTGGGCACTACCCTGGGTAATTTCTTGACGGGTAAGGATTAAATGTTTACCACAGAACGTTTTTTTAAAAAAAATCTGGTCGGTGTGGCTGCTGGTCGTGATATTGGTCCTGATGATGACCGGCGTGGCGCCGCCATTCATGGCGGTGCCGGCGATCCTGATCATTATCACTATGACGCTGTGGTGCATCAATTGTGCTTACCGCAGTGAGCACTTTGTAAGTTTCGCGAATTTGCGCATGTTCTTCAATGTCTCGGTTGCTCCAATGTTCGCATCGATGCTGACACTGGGAGTTACCTACAAAAAAATGAAGTTGGGAGCGGCGACTTCTTTGATGTTAGGGCTCGCGCCCGTGGTGCTGGTGTTGTTGGCCTACGCAGTGGCTTATTACTGGCGCAGTAAAAGCGATATTCTCCATTTTAAAGGGCAACGCGTGGAATCCATCGAGCCGCCCCAGAAAGTTCAGTGGTGGCAGGAGGGTTTGGCGGCGGGCTTGAGCAGCGTGATCTATCCGCTGATGAAAAGCCATGACGTGCCGGCCATCGGGTTGATCTCCTTCATTGCGCTAATGTCCGTGTTCATGGTGTTTTACAACCGTGACAAGATCAGTGCACTCAGAGACCTGAAAGCCCGCGAAGCGAAGGAAAACCGCCAACATACATTCATGGATATTGAAACTATTCAGAGCATGCGCGCTGCCTCGTGGTTGGGCAGGCTTTTCGATCGTGTCCCGGGAAGTGGTGTAACTAAATCAGCCGAAGGCGCCCTGCGGGCGAAAGAGGATGGTCATCGTGGTTCTTGGCTAACGTTGAGTTTGCGGACTTAACCTTCACCAGAGAAACCACGATGACCAAGCCCACTATCGCATTGACCGAGTTGGTTGAGAAAGGGGCAGATGTTGATCTGCTCAAGAAAATTATCCAATTCGTTGCCCAGCGAATGATGGAGTTTGATGTCGAAGACCTGTGCGGCGCCGGCTTCGATGTCAAAAGCCCAGACCGGACAAACAGCCGTAACGACTAACGTGATCGTCTCTGGCAAACCCGCGCCGGCGACGTCCACCTGAAGATCCCGAAGCTGCGCCAAGGCAGCTACTTTCCTGGCTTTCTTGAGCATCGACGTACTGCCGAAAAAGCCATGGCGGCGGTGATTCAAGAAGCCTACATCCAGGGCTTTTCAACACGTTCTGTCGACGAATTGGTCAAGGCCATGGGCATGACGGGCATATCCAAGAGCCAGTAGTCACTATTATTCGTCCATGTTGATACACAACTTTTTGCCGTCCACATGCTTGCAGGGCCACCTGTTATCTGTATAGCTGTCAGGGACGAAGCAAAAGCCAGGATGGCTTACCCAATAGGTCTGCCAGGCCGAGCCAGATTTTCTGAGTTGAGGACAGCTCGTATAGTCCAATTTATTGAGCGCTACCGTAGTGAGAATGGCTGCGAGAGGGGCGACCACAATTAATGAGTAGACAGAGGCTTTCAGCATCCCGGTCTGGAGTTTTGCGAGCGCAGACTTATTGGGTGGCGCGAATTTTTTGCCAGTGCATATTGCGAATGCACTGGCGACAGTGCAAGCGAGCATGACCGGTGGCGCCATGAGCAAGCCAAAAGCCATATAGGGAACTTCGATGGCAGAGGCTTGGCGCCAAAGCTGTCCGTAAATTGGCAATACGTGTGTTATTAGCCAATAGACGGAAAATACACCGACGCCAGCGCAGATCACTAGTGTCAGTGCAGCGAGTAGTCTGAACTTGATGGTCTCAAAAGATAAGGTGCTAGCTGTCATTGTTGCGTGCTCAAAACTTGGGGAGGTTGAAGTTCGGAATGCGGGGAAGGCTGGGGGCTTTGGGCCAACTGAAGTCTGGGGTGCTAGGCATAAGATGAGAGGGGATTTTATCGAGCAGCCATGATTTCGCCTCGTCGAAGGCGGTATCAATGATGGCATCGGTGATCCTGTTGATAACGTCGTTTTTGTAGCGTTCAAGGGCGCGAGTGTCGATGACTTGAATCTTTTCAGTCATTTGCTGAATATGCTCAACAGCGTAATTCAAGGTGGCTTTGACGGTCGCCTTTATCTCCAGTTCGTTGTAACGTCAGGTCATAGGCATCATTGACTGCCAGAAGCGCTGGGGACCCCCAATTGGTATTAACCAACTGGTGTATGCTGTCGTTGTACAGCGGCTGGGCCGCACCTCTCGTAAACCATCGAGCATCCAATTTTGTGATCGGGAGCACACTTTTAAGGGAGTGCAAGGGCCTTGTCGCTTCTCATTGGAGGCGGCCAAGTGAACGGCATCCTCGCGACTCATGATCACCAATTCTGTGCGGTTTTCATCGATTTGCTTGTCCAGCTGATTAAGCTGGGAGCTATTCAAACCCATTGTCCACTTCCTGTGTCGTTGCTTTGATTGGCGCGTGTTTCAGGAAGGCACGGTGCCTTCACAAGAGCTGAAAGTCAAAGAGGCCCCAGTTTTGCTTGAGCGTGCAGTGATGGCGCTAGGGCTTGCAAGTGCTTTTGTACTTGCAAGTCTGGTGCTGGTGGTGGCTGGGTTGGTGGGCGGTATAGCTGGGGGCATGGCAGGGCACTGGGCGGGCGGCGAGCTTTTCGGTGAGGGGGCCGATGGTCAGAAACTGATGGCATTTAGCGGCGCGCTACTGGGGGGAGGGATCGGTGCTAAAGGCGGGAAGGCATTTTGACGCCCGATATGAGATCAGGTCTCAAGGGGTTGGATCTAACCTCGCGAATGTTAAAGTTGTAAAGCGACCTGCGCCAGCGCTCACACCCAAGAAAGGGATATCACCAAAGCTATACCAAAAGTTGCGAGCTAAGACACCGAGCAAAGAGGTTCAGGCGATGGTGAATAAAGATGTTGTATTGCCTATGAAGGATCCAGCGCTTCCCGGGCTGGAAATCACCAAGCCGTTGCATGCTGATCATGTCGTCCCGATGAAGCAAATTACAGAAATGGAGGGTTTCGACAAGTTGACATTTGAGCAGCAAATAGAGGTTTTGAAGAACAAGCCTAATTTCCATGGCCTGAGTGAGACTGCTAATACCTCACGAGGTGCTAAAACCTATGCGGAGTGGACACCCTATAAAAAGGGTGGGGTGGACGTTGATCCTGGCTTCAGAAGTAGTATGATGGAGCAGGCGGCCAAATTAGAGGTTGAATTACAGGAAATGATCTCGGGTTTCCTGTAGGGAGGGTGAAATGATTACGCTTAATGATATTTGTCAAGATGTTAAAGGTGCTTTCTCTGATCGTATAATATGCTTTGATCGAAAGGACGTCCCTCCAGGTATTGCCTTGCCTAAAAGCTGGGAGCAATTTGGGCTGAGTCTTGAGGTCTCACCTGTTTATCCTCAGGGTTGGAATTCGTTTTTAAATGACTTTCCATCCGTAATTGCGCTGTTCAACGACAGTTTGCTGGGTACGGTGTTGCTGTTAGGGGATGAAGTTGAATTGCTGTATGTCTTTCATGATGCCAGCGGATTCTATTATTACGTCGGCGGAATGCCTGTTGAGGGAGGGGGTATTGAAAATGGAGAGTTCAAAAACCTTTCTGGCAGACTTCAAGACTTTTATCGTGACGTGCACGACGGATACACGTTCTACCCCGCGCGCTCAATGGGGCCGCAAAGCCTTAATGATCAATCACGCGTTTCGAATTTGGTTGATGAGGAGGACGATTCTTTTGCTGAAAACTGGATTACAGTATTTTCAAACGGCGGTGGTGACTTTATTGCGGTAGACGCTGACCGCCCGGATGATACGGAGGGTTTGATATGGTGGCATGAAGATCCTATGTCTCCAGAAGAAGGGGTTGATATCTTTGAGGTGATGGATGCCTGGATGGCGATATTTTTGGAAGACACTAAATCTCGCGACGAATTAATTGCCAGGCTTCATTGAGTGCTGCGCGGTTCGAGCAGGGCGAGTAACCCCTGGCCAGCAATGCCACAGTGGTCAGAATCATGAGCGCAGGGACCACATACAGCAGCGTTTTCAGCGAAAGCCCGAACATGAGGGTCTGAAAACGGTGCAGCCGGGAGGCAGGGGGCGGGTCGAACTTCTTGCCGGCCCAGGCGCAGATTGCACTGCCAAGCAGCAGGATCGCGAGCGCTGGCGGAGCCATGAGCAGGCCAAACGCGAGGTACGGCGTCTCGACGACGGGGCGCTTCTGTGTGGAGTGTGTAGTCAGCGTCACAGCTTGGGCCATTGACACATGAGTCGCTATCCAGTCGTACACGAGTAAGGCACCACCAGCCATCATTTGGAACACCTGCAACAGATTTGCTGAGATGGACTGTTAGCTTGATCGCTGGATTAAACTCGTCTAAAGGTATCCCAAAGTAATTGTCGGATGCCATCGAGCTTAATATTTGCCGCCACGCGTTCATCAGCGGTTCCAGCATTGACATAAACATCAGAGAAGCCGGATTTTGATACCGCAAGTGTTCGGTAAATGGAGGCTGCCTGTTCCCGCGGTTCCCCACTCTGGTCTGAAGTGCTATTGAGGATGTTAATGATCGAATTTATGCCGCTATCAAAATTGTAGCAGCGCTCTACGTGGTAAATACTTTTGAGTATTTCAAGCTGCCTGATAATTTCTCTATTATTCATCGCTGCCTCACTTGATTGGCGTAGGTTGCCCCAGGAGTTCGACGCCAGGCATCTTCCAAGCTTCTTGCACGAAAATTTGGTTGATGCTCGGGCCGCCAACATAAATCCCACCTTGGTTTCCAACAGGGCCTTCATAGGCAATGCTGCCCTTGGGGATTTTGAATGAGAATACCGTATTGATAGGTGAAGTACCCGTCAACGCGCCCGTCTTGTCGTCAATCCATTGCGGCTTCACAGCGGTGTCTATCCTGACTTGTGCCACCGAGGATGGAGGGCTTTCGGTGAACCAGGTGTGCCTTTAAGCTCTGCGAGGGGGGGGCAGGATTTGTAATCATATCAATTCTCCAATAACCCGTCCCGATAGTTTTGTTTGTGCAAGTAGAGGCCGGTCGAAAGTGGTGGTGGGCTTTTCGACTGCTTTAGTGGGTGCAGGTCAGCGTTCGAGTACCTGAAGCGGGACAGGTTCTGCCTGTTTGAAGGCAAGGGTCGCTTGAATATGGAGTTCTGGTTGTGCAGCAGCTTTTCCTCATTTTTAGCCAGCCAAGTTGCGAGTTTCTTGTTTGAGATGTCGGCCTGCAAGCGAGCGCTGCGAGTGGCAATGCTGTTCATGCTACTCATCACGCCAGCCTTCATCTGCCCCCGGATCAGGTAGGTAACGATGGCCGTCAGCAACAGCAGCACCAACTGTTCCTGGCGCTCAACGGCGCCAATACCGCGGCTTTGCGGGCGTTGAAAGAGCGCGAGCGACGGGGGAAGCGCCACTACACCTTCTCGGATATCGAATATGTGCGGGGGTTGCGCGAGGCTTCGAGGCTGGCTCGGGTATTTGGGCGCGGATCCAGGCGATGAAAGCTGATGGATCTTATAAGTTTGGGTGAGGAGGGCTCATTATTGGCTCAAACTATTTCAATGTATCCCGCAGTGCGTTATCAAAGTTGGGCGCTGATGCAGCGCTGGAAGATGGCGTTATGCCATCTATTTGAAATCGAATTAGTACCAAGGTTAGTTGATGGCAATATGATGCCATCTATTGATATTCATGGTTGACAGCGTCGCGCATTCCAGTGTTTCCTGCGCCCTCCACACTCTGCCGACAAATCCATTTGTGATCTGTTTGGCATTTTCAGGTGTTGTTGGGAACTTTGCTTGGCCGCATAGGTCGCAGGGCCTGATTGGTGAGCCGAAATGCGCAAGTCGCGCAAGCAGGATTTTTGACAAGGACTTCAGTGAGCATGGAGCTTTCTCCGCCAGCAGGCACCTACGCTGCCGCCATTCTTCTTCGCGCCCAGGCCCCTCAGCGAGCAGTACGGAGGGCGGCGTGAACAGAATCTATCCCTGTACCGCAGCTGATCCCATGGGCACCGGCGGGCAAGATGGCCTGCTCGGGCAGGGCGACTTGCCGTGGCCCAGCGTCGTCGCTGCCCGGACCTACGGCCGGCTCGACATCGGCGGTATCTACTCAGCCGATGACGTGAGCGCCGCAGAGTTTCTGATCGCCGAGTTGAAATCGCCCGACAGCGAATTGAGTGCGGACGAAGCCGAGGAATACGCACTGCAGTTGCGCGCCCTGATCAGCAAGATTGAATCATCGGCCAAGCTAACCAAGGACCAGGTGCTGGCCCTCAAGAAAAAAGCCGAGTCGATCCCGATCGTCGGCCCGCTGTTGTTCGGTACGGCAAACCTGCCAGGCACTCTGGCCAGCGTGGGCGGGTTGATCCATTCGGCATCGAAGGCCACGAAAGTGGAAGACCTGCTGGACATGACCGACGCCACCCGCAAGCAACTGAAGAAATGGGCCGCCTCCCGAGGCAAACCCAACAGTGTCTCGGCTTCTCGCGCCATGAAAGGGCGGCTGAAGTTGGTGCGGGTTGGCGGGAACCTCTACTTTGAAATTCCGGCCAATACACGGGCCAGCATCTACCGGCTGCCTGGGCCAGCCGGGGGCAGTCATGTTCACATTCCTGCCTTCAACACGGCCAAGGCCTTGCGCGCCACGGCTCATGTAGATGGTGCGGCCTACGGCAGCCGAGGCGTGGGTTTGGTGCTGACCGGCAAGGCAGCGGGTGGGGCGCTAGCCTTCGGCCCCCAGGCCTACCTGGACTGGAGCAGTTCGACCAGCGTCGGGGATTTCGCGACAAAGTCCGCCTACAGCCAACCCACCAACGCCCTGGCATTCGCTGCGGGCCTGGCCATTGGCACGGCTACGGCACCGGCGGTCGTGGTCATTACTGCTTCAATACTTGCGGGTTTGGCGATCCAACTGGTCATGAGTGACGATGTGACGGGTTGGGGCACGGACCTTGGCAATTTCCTGACGGGCAAAGATTAGGCTTATGTTCACCACAGAACGGTTCTTTACCAAGATCTGGGCCGCATGGTTCCTGATCGTGATGCTTGCGGTATTCATCAGTGGCGCCGCCCCCAAACTGCTGGCCATTCCGGCCGTTGTCGCCGTGATCGCAATGACCCTGTGGTGCATCGAGTGCGCCTATCGCACCGAGCGTTTTGTGAATTACGCCAACCTGCGCTTGTTCTTCAACTTGTCGTTTGCGCCGCTGTTCGCAACGATGGTAACGCTTGCCATTACCTACAAGAAAATGAAACTGGCTGCATTGACCTCTGTTGCCCTGGGCCTTGCGCCGATCGTGCTGGCGCTGTTGGCCTACGCGTTGGCCTATTTCTGGCGCAGCAAGAGCAGCGTGCTGCAGTTTCAGGGAAACCGCGTCGAATCCCGCGAGCCGCCGCAAAAGGTCCAATGGTGGCAGGCCGGTTTGTCTGCCGGCTTGAGCAGCCTGGCCTACCCATTGATGAAAACCAATGATGTACCCATGAGCGGTCTGATCTACGGCTTTGTTTTCATTTCCTTGTTCATGATTTTCTACAACCGGGACAAGATCTCGGCGCTCAGGGAACTGAAGGCGCGGGAAGTGCGCGAGAACCGGCGTTACACCTTCATGGATATCGAAAGCATTCAGGACATGCGTGCCGCATCCTGGCTGGGCAGGCTGTTCGCCGTCCGGACACGCTGATGTTCGCAACTGACAGGGAGTAGTTTATGTTGACCGACGTTCTTTCCATGCTCGCGCCCCAGAACAGGCGCCTGTTCAAGCTCAATATCCTGTCGCAGAGTGCCAACGACGAGTTTCTGCTCGAGCACTTCTCGGGTAGCGAAGCCTTGTCCAAGCTTTACGAGTTCGACCTGGCGCTGCTCAGCCACCAGAGCGACGTAAAGCTCAAATCCCTGATCGGCAGCCCGGCCACCGTTGAAATCGAATTGGCCGACGGTTCCTACCGCCACGTCAACGGTTACATCAACCGCTTCAGTACCCAGGGCAGCGATGGCGGCTATGTGCGCTACGCCGCCGTGCTGGGGCCATGGCTGTGGATGCTGACCTGCCGCTTCGACACGCGGATCTTCCAGGAAAAAACGGTACAGGACGTCGTCAGCGAAGTGTTCGCCGGCTTTGGCTCGCTGGCCAAGTACGAATTCCGCCTGAGCAAACCGCTCAAGTCGCACAGCTACATCACCCAGTACCGCGAAAGCGACTTCAATTTCGTCCAGCGCCTGCTGGAGAACGAAGGGCTGTTCTATTACTTCGAGCACACCGCCGACTCGCACCTGATGGTCATCACCGATGACTCCAGCACCCTGGTGCCATTGCCCGAACAACCGCAGATCCGCTTCCACTCCGCGTCGGTGACCGAAACCGCCGACTCGATCACCCAGTGGCAGGCATCCAGGCAGCTGCAGTCCGGGAAGATCGCCGTTCGCACCTTCGACTATCGCCAGCCGCGCAACTTCCTCCCGGTGACCATGCAAAGCCTCAACGATCAGGGCGACGTGGACCGGTTCGAGGTCTACGACTTCCCGGGGCAATACACCCACGGCACCTACGAAGACGGCGAAGCCATGGTGCGCAACCGTATCGAAGCGCTCGAGCTGATGGGCAAGACCTTCTACGGTGACAGCAACTGCCGGGCCATGAAGCCCGGCTACACCTTCGAACTCACCCAGCACTACGCCCACGACATGGGCGATGCCGAGAACCGTCAGTTCCTGCTGCTGAGCGTGGAGCACCGCGGCAGCAACAACTACATGACGGGCGACCAGGCCGGTTACCTGAACCGCTTCGTCTGCGTGCGCAAGAAGATCGCCTACCGCCCGCAACTGAGCACCCGCAAGCCATTGATCAACGGCCCGCAGACCGCGATCGTCGTCGGCCCGCCCGGAGAAGAGATCTTTACCGATGAACTTGGCCGCGTGAAGCTGCAGTTCCACTGGGACCGCCAGGGCCAGTTCAACGACCACAGCTCCTGCTGGGTCCGCGTCGCCCAGTCCGGCGCCAGCGGCGGCTTCGGCAGCATCCAGATCCCCCGCGTCGGCGACGAAGTGGTGGTGGTGTTCCTCGACGGCAACCCCGACCGCCCGCTGATCATGGGTAGCCTTTACAACAGCACCAACACCCCGCCCTGGGCGTTGCCGGCGAACAAGACCCAGAGTGGCTTCCTGACCCGGTCGATGAAGGGCGACGGCGGAACTGCCAACTTCTTCCGCTTCGAGGACAAGGCCGGCGCCGAGCAGATCATCATGCATGCCGAGCGCAACATGGATACCGAGATCGAGCTGGATGAGACCCATG
>Ga0160461_1001333_pt1 | contig 10139 bp, 8 predicted proteins | sample HID1975I_E6MG_FD_108266 | JGI IMG/M metagenome (GOLD analysis project Ga0160461, IMG submission 108266) | Enriched soil microbial communities from UW Madison campus, WI, USA - HID1975I_E6 MG | ecosystem: Environmental > Terrestrial > Soil > Unclassified | place: USA: Madison, Wisconsin...
AGAATTACGTAAAGGCGAAAGAGTAACTTCGGCATCTGCTGAAGAAACCTATAATTCGTTAAATAAATATGCTAAAAACTTAAACGAATTAGCGCGCACAGGAAAACTAGATCCAGTTATTGGCCGTGACGAAGAAATTCGTCGTGTATTACAGATTCTGACTCGTAGAACAAAAAACAACCCAATGTTAATTGGTGAACCAGGTGTTGGTAAAACTGCAATTGCTGAAGGTTTGGCACACAGAATTGTTGATGGAGACGTTCCAGAAAACTTAAAAGATAAGATCGTTTACTCACTGGACATGGGAGCATTGATCGCTGGTGCAAAATTCAAAGGAGAATTTGAAGAACGTTTAAAATCTGTTGTAAAAGAAGTAACTTCTGCAGAAGGAGATATTGTTCTGTTTATTGATGAGATTCACACGCTTGTAGGAGCGGGTGGAGGTGAAGGCGCAATGGATGCAGCTAACATTTTGAAACCAGCTTTGGCTCGTGGTGAATTAAGAGCAATTGGAGCAACAACTTTAGATGAATATCAAAAATATTTTGAAAAAGATAAAGCATTAGAAAGACGTTTCCAAAAAGTTCTAATCGACGAACCAGATACAGAAAGTGCAATTTCAATCTTACGCGGAATCAAAGAAAAATACGAAACGCATCATAAAGTTCAGATTAAGGATGAGGCTATTATTGCAGCAGTTGAACTTTCTCAGCGTTATATAACAAACCGTTTTTTACCAGACAAGGCGATTGACTTAATGGACGAGGCGGCTTCTAAACTGCGTATGGAGATCAATTCAAAACCAGAAGAATTAGATGTTTTGGATCGTAAAATTATGCAGCTTGAAATTGAGATCGAGGCCATTAAACGCGAGAAAGAAGAAAGCAAATTGAAGATTCTTCACATGGATTTGGCGAATCTGAAAGAAGAACGCAACGAAATCTATGCAAGATGGAAATCTGAAAAAGATATTGTTGACGGAATTCAGGCTGTAAAACTTGAAATAGAAGACTTTAAATATGAAGCAGAACGTGCAGAACGTGATGGTGATTACGGAAAAGTGGCCGAAATTCGTTACGGAAAAATAAAAGAAGCACAGGAACGTCAGGAAGCTTTGCAAAAACAATTACTTGAATTCCAATCGGGTACATCTTTGATTAAAGAAGAAGTTACCAGAGAAGATATTGCCGAAGTTGTAGCAAAATGGACAGGAATTCCAGTAATGAAAATGCTTCAAACAGAAAGAGAAAAACTCTTGCATCTTGAAGATGAGTTACACAAACGTGTAGTAGGACAGGAAGAAGCGATTGAAGCTGTAAGTGATGCTGTTCGAAGAAGTCGTGCTGGTTTACAGGATATGAAAAAACCAGTTGGAACATTCTTATTTTTAGGAACAACAGGAGTTGGTAAAACAGAGCTTGCGAAAGCATTGGCCGAATATCTTTTTGACGATGAAAACGCCATGACTCGTATCGATATGAGTGAGTACCAAGAGCGCCACAGTGTGAGCCGTTTAGTTGGTGCGCCTCCAGGATATGTAGGTTATGATGAAGGAGGTCAATTGACAGAAGCTGTTCGTAGAAAACCATATTCTGTGATTTTGCTGGACGAGATCGAAAAAGCACATCCAGATACCTTTAATATATTATTACAAGTTTTAGATGAAGGGCGATTAACAGATAACAAAGGTCGTCTAGCTGATTTTAAAAACACAATTATTATCATGACTTCTAATATGGGAAGCCAGATTATTCAGGAGAAATTCGAAAATCTGAAAGGTGGAGTAGAAGCAGCAACAGAAGCAGCTAAAAACGAAGTTCTAGGATTATTAAAACAAACTGTTCGTCCAGAGTTTATCAACCGTATCGATGAAATCGTAATGTTTACACCTCTTACAGTTGATAATATTTCGAAAATTGTGAGCTTACAGCTTAAGAGCGTTACTAAAATGCTGGCTTTACAAGGAATTACAATGGATGCAACTCCAGAAGCAATTGCTTATTTGTCAGACAAAGGATATGATCCTCAATTTGGAGCAAGACCTGTAAAACGTGTTGTGCAGAGAGAGGTTTTAAACCAGCTTTCAAAAGAAATTCTGGCAGGAAATATAACAACAGAGAGCATTATTTTATTAGACGCTTTCGATGGCAAATTGGTTTTTAGAAACCAGACAGCTAATTAATTTTTTTTTTTCATTGTTAATCTTAAAAGCATCAGTATTTTACTGGTGCTTTTTTTTATCCGTGAATTCTGAAACTTTTACCCTCATTTGTGTAACAACAGATTTATTAAAAACATAGAATTTTATAATTAATATAAATCAAACAAATTCAAATAATTAATTTAAAAAAAGAAAAGCTATGAATAATATATTTAGAGGTTTAATCGCAGGATATGGTGCAAAAAAGTTAGGTGGAGGATGTTTCGGAACTATTTTAGTTTTTATTATTATCTGGGTTATTTTAGGACAATGCAGTTAATTTTTCTGCAAATTGTAATACAGAAAATTACGAATAAATCGATAAATTTTGACAAGATATTGTTGGGAAGATTAAGTCAAAATGTCTAGATTCGCATCACTAAAATAAATTTAAAAAATGGCTTCAGGTTTTTTCGTTCTATTAGATGATATCGCAGCAATTATGGATGACGTTGCAGTAATGAGTAAAGTTGCTGCGAAGAAAACAGCTGGAATTCTGGGTGATGATTTAGCAGTAAATGCTGAAAAAGCATCAGGATTTGCTTCATCAAGAGAACTTCCCGTTTTATGGGCAATTAGTAAAGGTTCGTTGCTGAATAAAATTATTATTCTTCCAATTGCATTTTTATTAAGTGCATTTTTTCCAATCGCAATCATGGTAATTTTAGTGCTTGGAGGATTGTTTTTAGCTTACGAAGGAGCCGAAAAAATATACGAATTCATATTTCCGCATAAACACGAAGAAGCAGAAGGAATTACTGAAGAAGTTTTAACCGAAGAAGAAATTCTAGTTGTAGAAAAAGCAAAAGTAAAATCTGCAATTGTAACCGATTTTATTCTTTCTGTAGAAATTGTGATCATTGCTTTAGGGACTGTGATCGGAAAACCATTATTGTCGCAGATTATTACAGTATCGATTATTGCCGTAATTGCAACAGTTGGTGTTTATGGTATTGTAGCGCTTATTGTTCGCATGGACGAAGTAGGTTTCAAAATGATTCAGCACAGTAAAAAAGAAAACAGCCTTTTAAAAACTGTTGGAAACATTTTAGTTCAAGCGCTTCCAAAAGTAATTAAAGCATTAACTATTATCGGAACCATTGCATTAATATTAGTTGCGGGCGGCTTATTTGTTCACAACATTGAATTCTTTCATCATCTTTTCCCATCATTGCCCGCAATAGTAAAAGAATTTTCCATTGGACTTGTAATGGGATTTATTGTTCTGGGAGTTGTAAATCTCTTCAAAAAGATTTTTAAAAAGAAAACAGCTAAATAAAAAAATAAAATATATTTAAAAGAACATCAGTTAACGCTGGTGTTTTTTTGTTTAGAAGCACGCTAATTCGTTTTCAAAAGTACTTCTTGTCCCGCTATCCGCTATATCTTTTCCCCGCTAAAGAAGCGGGAAAAAGGATGCCGCTTCTATCGGGGCTAAGCAAGATCTTTTTATTTTCATAAGAATTAACGGTAATCTTAAAACTTTTTTTTAATAAATAAGTTTTTGATTTATAAGTGTTTAATGCTATAGTGAAACTTTTTAACATTTTTTCAAAGCAACCATTGCAACTAAGCCGCATCTTCATAGTAATTAACAATTAATTATTATTTTATATGAAAAGTTTTAGATTAAAATCAGTTTTGGTAGTATTATTTTTATCAATTGTATTTGTTTCATGCAATAATGACGACGATGAAAAGCCAGTAAACCAAAATACAAAGGCATCATTAGTAACAGAAATTAAAGGACCAGCGACAGGAAAAGTAAATGACGAATTGAGCTATGATATAACTTATGTTGTAGATAATGCGTGTGCTGAATTCGACAAAATCTCTGAAGTAACGATTGGAACAGAAAAAGGATTACAAGTAATTGCAAAATATCCATCAGAAGTTTGTACACAACAAGTTCCAGAACCTAAGAAAACAGTTTATAAATTTAAATCTGCAGTAAAAGGAACTTTTGAAATTAAATTCAAAAAATCAGAAACAGAATTCTTAACTCAAAAAGTAGTTATCGAGTAACAACTTGCATAGTTGATTTTTTAGGTTGTAAAACCATTTTGCAAATGTTTATTTAAACAGCTGTGAAATGGTTTTTATAGTTTAAGAAAACTGATTCAAAATACTTATCTTTGAAAGATCAAAATTATATGATTATGGGAGCTTTAGAGTTGAGAGAAAGTGTGTTAGAATATATTAATACGGCTGATGAGCGTCTTTTAAAAGTTGTAAAAGCAGTTATTGAAAGTTATCAGGAAGAAGAAATAGTTGCATTTTCAGTAGAAGGAAAACCAATTACTAGAAGTGAATATAAAACTCAACTAGCAGATGCTAAATTAGAAATTGAAAAAGGACAATATACTTCGCAGGAGGATTTAGAAAAAGAATCTGAGAACTGGTAATGGAAAAGAATTTAAAGGTAGTGTGGACTGATACTGCCAAGAATCATTTAAAAACAATTTTTAATTATTATAAAGAAAAATCGATTCAAGGCGCTAATAATATTAAAAATGAAATTCTAAGTACTACTAAAAATATACATTTTAGAGAACAGTATCAAAAAGATGAAATTGAACCAGAATATCGAAGAATTATAGTTAGGGATTATAAAATATTATACTTTGTAAAAGATGAAGTGATTTATATTTCTAAAATCTTTTCTACAAAACGAAATTTATAACAATTATCGAAAGAGCTGAAGAGCTCTTTTTGTATATCATATAGTTAAGTAAAGTAAACTCGCTTTGCCATTCCTTTAAAAAGTGTTATTTTTGCACTCTAAATTTTATGTCATGCCGAAAAGAAAATATAAAATATCAGTAATTCAGTTAAACCTGAATGATGTTGCTGAAAATAATCTTAAAAAATGTATCAGCTGGGTAAGAGACGCTGCAAGTCAAGGAGCAGAAGTTATTTTACTACCTGAATTATATAGCAGTCATTATTTCTGCCAAAGCGAAGATGTAGATAATTTTGCATTAGCAGAACCACTTTACAGTACTTCATTTATTGCTTTTAGCGAATTGGCAAAAGAATTAGGGGTTGTAATCATTGTTCCTTTCTTCGAAAAAAGAATGGCTGGAATTTATCACAATAGTGCATATATCATTGATGCAGATGGTACAGAAGCAGGTTTATACCGTAAAATGCATATTCCAGACGATCCGCATTTCTATGAAAAGTTCTATTTTACGCCAGGTGATTTAGGTTTTAAAGCAATTGAAACTAAAAAAGGAACAGTTGGAACTTTAATCTGCTGGGATCAGTGGTATCCAGAAGCTGCACGTATTACAGCTTTAAAAGGAGCAGAGGTTTTATTTTACCCAACTGCAATTGGATGGCATCCTAAAGAAAAAGAACAATACGGAGAAAACCAATATGGAGCTTGGATGAATGTAATGAAAGGTCACGCCGTTGCAAATGGTGTTTTTGTTGCAGCAGCTAACCGAATTGGTTTGGAAAAATATATCGAAGGAACAGAAGGAATTCAATTCTGGGGAGCTTCTTTTATTGCCGGGCCTCAAGGTGAAATTTTAGCTCAGGCTTCTCACGATAAAGAAGAAATCTTAATCGCAGAAGTTGATTTGGATTTACAAGAAAATGTTCGTCAAAACTGGCCATTCTTTAGAGATAGAAGAATTGATGCTTTTGGAGACATTACAAAAAGAGCAATTGATAAATAATTAAATTATCTATAATAGAAAAGGACAAAGCTTTTACGCTTTGTCCTTTTTTTATGTGCAAATAAAAAGGCGGTTTCAATATTTGAAACCGCCTTTTCTATATTTAAATTCTTTAGAATTATCTTACTTGGAAAGTAACTCTTCTCACGATTTGACGTGCTTCTTTAGAATTTTTGTTCACAGAAGTATCTTCACCGTTAGCAATTACATTTAATCTAGAAGCATCAATTCCAGCATTTGTTGCTACTTTTTTCACAGCTTCAGCTCTTTTTCTAGATAATTCAGTGTTGTAGCTTGAACTTCCAATTTCGTCAGCATATCCAATGATATCTGCAGATTTACCAGGATTGTTTTTCAAGTATTTCACTAAGAAATCAACACCAGATAAAGAAGCGTTTGTTGGTTTAGACGAATTGAAATCGAAATAAACGTTTACATAACCACCGTTAATTAACTCTTCAACAGTATTGTTTGTAGCCGTTCCAGCGCCTTTCTTTTCGTAAGTTTTGTCTAAATAGCTTTCTAACTCATCTGGCACACCATTTTGATTTGTATCAATAGATTGTCCTTTTGTGTTAACAGCTACTCCTGCAATTGAATTTGGTTCTAAATCGTATAAATCAGCAACTCCATCTTTGTCTGAATCGATAAGACCAGTTTCGATTAAGTCCACTCTTTTTTCCAATTCACCAATTCTATCTTCTTCGCCAACCCAGTCAGCATGTTTTTCATTTTTACCTAGGTAGAAAGTTAAACCAACAGAAGCATTTAATAAAACACCGTCAAAAGATCCAGTTGTTGTATTACCCATTCCGTCGAAGTTCCAGTTTTGTCTTCCGTTAACAATTCCAGTAAGATCTCCAGTCAAGGCAACTCTATTGCTTAATTTGATTTGTCCAGTTAAACCAGCGATTCCATGTGCCATGTAATCTTGTCCGCCAAATCCTGTTTCAGTACTAATTTGAGAAACTCCAAAACCACCATGTGCCAAAATACCAATTGTATTTGTCCAAGTTTCAAAATTTAAAGCACGTCCAACATTAATAACTCCTTGTAAACTCGCTCTAACGTAACGGCTTTCAAAATCTGGAGTATTTTTTTTCTCTTTAAATTGGTCATATCCAACATCTAATTTCAAACCAAATTTTGGATTAAACATATATCTCACACCCAAATCTCCGTGGAAAAAATTCGCAGATTCTGTAGTGTAACCAGGAGTCATTGTTCTCGTAGGTTTGTTAACACCACCGTTAAGTTCGATAGACCATTTGTTATATTCTTGATCTACACTTGGTGTGGTAGAAGTCGGAGCCATATTTTGTGCGCCTGCCGCAATGGATAGTAGTAATAAAGATACTGATACTAATTTCTTTTTCATGATATCAAAAATTAAATTGTTTTTATTTTAAACTCATGACAAAATTAGAGGACGTGTTTCAGAATGTGTTCTATATGCCCTTACATAATTCCCATCTTTTGGCTTTTAATTATGTAAATACGTTAATATTAGTATAATAGAAACCAAAAAAAAAGAACAAAATTCACATTTTGTTCTTTTAAGTATTTGTTAAAATGGTGTTATTTTAAATCTGGCTGATAAATTTTTACAGTTCCATCGCCTTCACTGCTTACTACTAATAAGCTTCTTTTTGTAGGACTTTTCGAAGCTGGAATAAATAATAATCCTTCTGGAGCATCGCCGGTTTTTACAGTTTGCAAATATTGCGGTGAGTTAGGATTCGTAACATCATAAGTCATAAATGCATCAGATCTTTCTAAACCAACAAATAAAATATTTTGAGAACCCATTTTGGCAACATACACAGCTTCCGGCTCAGAACCTTTATCGTCACTTCGTTTGTCATCATAAGTACCTAATTCGTTAGTTTTTTTATCGACATCATTTTTACTGTCATAAACGATTTTTCCAGTATTTCCATTCCAAATAGAGAATGATCTTGCGCCAAAACTTACCATTTCGTCTAGATCTCCATCGCCATCTGTGTCTCCCATATCAGCAACAAGGTTTAATCTCCCTAAATTAGTATCTAGTTTTAAAGTAGCAGCGTCAGGGAAAACCGTTGCATCAAGTTTTAAGCTTTTCATTCGTTTAACATCAGTGTAAGCATTATACTCGCGAGCATCACCTTCATTTGCAGTAACAAAATAAGGAACATTATTAGCAGAAAAATGACTTATCGCATCTGGCATGTACATCCCTTTTACTTTCCAAGGATTAAAAGCAATCTTATCATCACTGTCGCTTACATCAATTGCATTTTCAGCAGTATTAAAATCTTTTAAACCTAAAGGATAAATAGCTGTAATTGTTTTAGAAGTTAAATCAACTTTTGCTACACCATTATTTTCTTGTAAAGTAACCCAGGCAGTTTTAGAATCGTCAGAAATTGTAATGTATTCTGGTTCAATATCCTGAGCGAAGCTTTTAGCGAATTTTGAAATTCTAAATCCGTCTTTTGCTAATGCTGCAGCTTGACCACTGAAAGAAGCGAAATCTAAAGTTGTTACACTATAAGTGCTAGTTTCGATGATAGAAATCGTTCCGTTAGGATCTTGAGAATAATCTGTATTTGGTTCTCCTTCATTCGCAGTCATAACATATTTTCCGTCTGGAGAAAAAGTTATCATGTCTGGCAAAGCGCCAACTGTAACTTGTTTAATTAAACTATAATCTGAAGTATTGAAAACAACAACTTTACCATTTCCTTGTTTATTTGCTGTAGATTCTAAAGCTACGGCTAGTTTTCCGTCAAAAACAGAAACACTGTTTGCTGCACCTTCATAAGCTGCTAAATCAATTTTTCCAATTTTTGTTGGCTTTGTTGGATCTGTAATATCAATAACATCAATTTGGTTTACACCACTATTGTTTACAGTAAATAATCTTTTTGTCTTTTCGCAGTAAGCAGAGATTTCAGCAGCAGCTTCACCGCCAATAGTAATAGAACCAATTTCTTTAAAAGCTGCTGGATTCTCGTTTACTACAACTTCAGGTTCGTTGTTTGTGTTCTCGTCATTATTACAGCTTGCCATTATAAAAAGAGCTGTTAATAAAGAAATAGATAATTTTTTCATGTGTTAGTTTTTAGTTTGGGCAAAAGTAATTAGAGCATCTCTGTTCAAGATTAAGGATGTATTATTTAATCTTTAACTTAATTTTTGGAAGATATTTTCTGTGAAATCTCAATCAATTTTAATCAATAGTTTTATAATCCTAACGAATGCTTATCTTTGCACTTTCTAAATTAGAACCTATTTATGTCAACAAATAATAGAAGATTTCCAGCAGAATGGGAAAAGCAGCAAGGAATTGTATTGTGTTTTCCGCACAACGGTAACGATTGGCCAGGAAAATACGAAGCCGTTCAATGGGCTTTTGTAGAATTCATTAAAAAAGTAGCTGCTTTTGAAACCGTTTTTTTAGTCGTAGCAGACGAAAAACTAAAAGAAAAAGTTGCCGACATGCTTGAAAGAGCTCGTGTAAACATTCAAAATGTTTCTTTTATTGTTCATAAAACAAACAGAAGCTGGATGCGTGATTCAGGACCAATTATCGTAAAAAATGGATCTAAAAGAGAAGCCCTAAATTTCAACTTCAACGGTTGGGCAAAATATAAAAATTATCAGCTGGATAAATTTGTCCCAGGTAAAGTTGCTGATTTTATTGATGTTCCATTAACTCAGGTTACTTACAAAGGAAAACCAGTAATTGTTGAAGGCGGAGCTATTGATGTAAATGGAAAAGGAACTTTATTAACTTCTGAAGAATGCTTAATGCATCCAACAATTCAAGTTAGAAATCCTGGATTTACTAAAGAAGATTACGAGGCAGTTTTTAAAGAATATCTTGGAGTTACCAATGTAATCTGGCTAGGAGATGGAATAGAAGGTGATGATACACACGGACATATAGATGATTTATGCCGATTTGTAAACGAGGACACAATCGTCACTATAGTTGAAACAGATAAAAATGATTCTAACTACAAACCTTTACAAGACAATTTAAAACGTCTGCAAAATGCAAAATTAGAAAACGGAAAATCACCAGTTATTGTAGCGTTACCAATGCCAAAACGTGTTGATTTTGAAGAGTTAAGACTTCCTGCGAGTTATGCTAATTTCTTGATCCTGAATAATTGCGTTTTAGTTCCAACGTTTAACGACAGTAAAGATCGTGTAGCTTTGAATATATTATCAGAATGTTTTCCAGACAGAGAAGTAATCGGAAT
>Ga0160461_1001335_pt1 | contig 10137 bp, 7 predicted proteins | sample HID1975I_E6MG_FD_108266 | JGI IMG/M metagenome (GOLD analysis project Ga0160461, IMG submission 108266) | Enriched soil microbial communities from UW Madison campus, WI, USA - HID1975I_E6 MG | ecosystem: Environmental > Terrestrial > Soil > Unclassified | place: USA: Madison, Wisconsin...
CCTGCGGCCACCAGGTGATCCGCTTCATGAAGGGATAGGCGGCGACCGCCCCCAGGCTCGCCACCGCGACGATCGCCGCCGTCAGGTTGAGCTGGACGAGCACGACCAGCCCGACCAGCGAGAGCGCGCCAAGCCAGGCCCATGCCGCCTTCAGCGACATCGCGCCGCTCGCCAGCGGACGGTTGCGCGTCCGCTCCACCCGCCGATCGAGGTCGCGGTCGACGATGTCGTTGTAGACGCACCCCGCCCCGCGCATCGCGAGCGAGCCGAGCGCGAACCACAGGATCAGATCCCATCGCAGCCCGCCCCCACCCGCCGGCCAGCCGGCGGCGAGCGCGATCGCCCAGGCACCGGGCCAGAACAGCAGCCACGCCCCGATCGGCCGATCGAAGCGCGCGGTCAGCAGATAGGGCCGCCACGCCGCCGGCAAGGCCGCGACGAGGCCCCGGCTCTCGCTGTCGGGAACGATGGGATCGGGCGCACTGGCGGTCATCGCCGCGCAGTAACGCCGATCGAAGGACGACGCCACTGCGGGCTAACCCGATCCTTCGACGGCGGGGCTTTCTGTTGTGGCGCGACGCGGCCCCCGCTATCTGCCGCAGCATGCCCGCCACCCCCGCCTGGCCGCCCGCGAGCCTGCCTCGCCTGTTCGTCGACCAGCAGCTCGCCCTTGGCACAAGCATCGCGATCGAGGGCGGACAGGCGCATTACTTGGCCGGAGTGATGCGGTTGCGCGAAGGCGATCACGTCCGCCTGTTCGACGATGCGACCGGCGAATGGATCGCCACGATCGCGCAAGTCGGCAAGCGCGCGCTGACCCTCACCGTCACGGAGCAACTGGCACAGCGCGAGGCTGTGCCCGATCTCTGGCTGCTCGCGGCGCCGATCAAGAAGGGGCGGATCGACTGGGTGGCCGAAAAGGCCTGCGAACTGGGCGTCGACCGGCTGCGCCCGGTGCTCACCCGTCGTACCGTAGTCGATCGCCTCAACCTCGATCGGCTGCGCGCCCACATGATCGAAGCCGCCGAGCAATGTGGCCGCACGGCGCTGCCTGCGCTCGACGAGCCGGTGAAGCTCACGGCGCTGCTCCGCGACTGGCCGGCCAACCGCGCGCTGTTCTTTGCCGACGAGAGCGGCGCGGGTATCGCCATGATCGATGCGGTACGCGCCCACCCTGGCCGTGCCGCGATCCTGATCGGCCCCGAAGGCGGCTTCGACCCGGACGAGGCCGAAGCGATCCGCGCCTGCTCCGCCGCCATCGGCGTCTCGCTCGGCCCCCGTATCCTGCGCGCGGAGACCGCTGCCGCCGCCGCCGTCACGCTGTGGATGGCGGGTGCCGGCGACTGGGGCGTGCGGTGAGCGATGCCCGTGATCGGCAAACTCATTCACCAACCGGCAACTTGCCATCTGGCGCAAGGCATTGCCGCTCGCTAGAGGCGCGACATGAGCACGCGCACCGCATCCGATCTCGACGAGCCGACGATCGAGTCGCGCGACGAGCTTTTGAGTGTTTTCGCCAAGGGCGAGAAGCCGCCCGAACGCTGGCGCATCGGCACCGAACACGAGAAGTTCGTCTATCGCCTGAGCGACCGGCGCGCGCCGAGCTATGCCGAGCCGGGCGGGATTCGTGATCTTCTGATGGGGCTGACCGAGTTCGGCTGGACCCCGATCGAGGAGGGCGGAAACGTCATCGCGCTGGCGGGCCAGGACGGCACCGTCAGCCTGGAGCCGGCAGGGCAGCTCGAACTGTCGGGCGCGCCGCTGGAGAATCTCCACCAGACCTGCGCGGAGACCGGCCGCCATCTGGAACAGGTGAAGGCGATCGGCGATCGGCTCGGCCTTGGCTTCCTTGGCGTCGGGCTGTGGCCGGACAAGCGGCGCGACGAGCTGCCGGTCATGCCCAAGGGCCGCTACAAGATCATGCTGGACCACATGCCGCGCGTCGGCACGATGGGGCTGGACATGATGCTGCGCACCTGCACGATCCAGGTGAATCTCGACTACCAGACCGAAGCCGACATGGTGAAGAAGTTCCGCGTCGGCCTGGCTCTCCAGCCGCTGGCGACCGCGCTCTTCGCCAATTCGCCCTTCCTGGAAGGCAAGCCCAACGGCTTCCTCAGCTATCGCAGCCACATCTGGACCGACACCGATCCCGGCCGCACCGGCATGCTGCCCTTCGTGTTCGAGGACGGCTTCGGCTATGATCGCTATGCCGATTACGCGCTCGACGTGCCGATGTATTTCGTGTTCCGCGACGGCCGATACATCGACGCCGCCGGCCAGAGCTTCCGCGACTTCCTGAAGGGCGAGCTGCCCGCACTGCCCGGCGAGAAGCCGCGCCTGTCCGACTGGGTCGACCATCTTTCGACCGCCTTCCCCGAAGTTCGGCTCAAGAGCTTCCTGGAGATGCGCGGGGCCGATGGCGGTCCCTGGAACCGGATCTGCGCGCTGCCGGCGTTCTGGGTGGGCCTGCTTTACGATCAGTCGGCGCTCGACGCGGCCTGGGACGAGGTCAAGCACTGGACGATCGAAGACCACAACCGCATCCGCACCGAAGTCCCTCGCCTCGGCCTGGCCGCCAAGGGTCCACGCGGCCGCGATTTCCGCACCCTGGGCAAGACCATTCTCGACATCGCCGCATCCGGCCTGAAGGCGCGCGCCCGTTTCAACGGCGTCGGCGACAATGAGGACGGCTATCTCGATCCGCTGCGCCGCGTGATCGCGGAAGGGCAGACCCCGGCCGACCGCCTGCTCGAACTCTACAACGGCGAGTGGGCCGGCGACATCGACCGGGTGTACGGCGTCAAGAGCTTCTGACCCCGCGAAACGCAAGTCCGGCCTTTCTCGACCCGATCCCGAGCAACAAAAAACGGCCCGCCATCTTTCGATGGCGAGCCGGCAGGGGGAAGCGGGGGGAGGTGCTTCAGAATTTGGCCGTCGCGCGGACACCGTAGGTGCGAGGCGGATAGGGCGTGCCGAGCTGATAAGGCCCGAGATTGTTGTTCGCGACCAGCAGCGCCGCATTGTTGGTGATGTTACGGATGAACGCGCCCAGCGTGTAGCGATCGTCCGGCGAGGTGTAGGTGATATCGGCCGACGCGCGGATGAACCCCTTCTGGTAGGAACCGTCGGTCTGGCGATAGTCGACCCACTGGCCGCTTTCATGCCGCGCCTCGGCATGGGCCACGATCGTGGCACCACTCTCCAGCTCGAAGGTGTGGGTGTAGTTGCCGTTCAGCGTGAAGCGCGGCGCGTTCTGCATCCGCTCGCCCGATAGCGAGGTGCCCGCCTCCGGCACTTCGAACTCGGTGTAGATCGCGCTGAGCACCGTCGCAGAGAGATCGAACTGATCCTGCGGCGTGATGAGGAAGGATGCCTCGACCTCGCCACCGTAGATCCGCGCCTTCTGCGAATTGGTGGTGCCGCCGATGTTGATACCCTCGTTGGTCGTGAAGAAGATGCTCGTCTGGTATCCGCGGTAGTTGTAGTAGAAACCCTCCGCGTTGATCTGCGCGCGATTGTCCAGGAAGCGGCTCTTGATGCCCGCCTGATAGGCGGTGATCTCTTCGGGGCCGAAGGTGCCGGGGAAGTTGGTGTTGGGCGGAATGCCGTTGACGCCGCCAGCCTTGTAGCCGGTGCTCACGTTGCCGTAGACCATCACCCGATCGGCCACGTCGAATTCGACGCCGACCTTGTAGTTGAGCTTGTTCTGCTTCTGACGGCCACCGACGTCGACCGACCGCACGAAGGGCACGCCGTCTTCACCGGCCAGCACGACACCGGTGTTGCCGGCCTGGGTCTTCTTGTCCTGCGTGTAGCGCAGGCCGCCGAGGACGCGGAACCCGTCGAACAACGGCACCGTCACCTGACCGAAGGCGGACTGGGAGCGATAGATGTACGAGTTGATGTCGTTCTTGAAATAGACATGCCCGATGCTGGGATATTTCGGACGGTTGATCGTCACGAACGGCGGTTCGCCCGTGGTGAAGTAATTCTGCTCATTGGCACTTTCGCGACCATAGTACAGGCCGAAAACCCAGGTTATCGGCGAGCCGGCGTTCGACGCCATCCGCAATTCCTGCGAATGCATGCTGTTCCGCACCGCCGGCGCATAGCCGAACACATGGGACAGCGACTGATGATTGTTGTAGGTAAACTTGCGATAATTCGGCTGCCAGGTCAGCGTCGCAAAATCCATGTCATAATTGACTTCGGCATAGATCGCCTTGCCCTTCGAGCGCAGGTAGTTGTCCTCGTCGATGTTCAGGACGTTGTCAGTGCCCTGCCCCGGTGTGCCGGCATAGGGATCCCACTCCACGCCCTCGCAGGCTGGATTGCTGCTCCCGGGCGGGCATGGCGAGTAGGTCGAGCCCTTCTCGTCGCGCTCGGTATATTCGCCGGTGACCAGCACCTCGAGCCGATCGGCCGGCTTCAGCAGAAGCCGCGCACGCGCGCCGGCGGTGTTGCCGTCGCCATAGCCGTTGCGGAAATAACCGTCATGCTTGGCGGTCGCGCCCGAAACGCGCAGCGCCGCCCCCTCGCCGAGGGGAATGTTGATCATCCCTTCGGTGTTGAGCGTGTCATAGTTGCCGTAGGTGACCGATACCTTGGCCCCGAAATCCATCGTAGGCCGGGCCGAGATGAAGTTGATCGAACCGGCGGTGGCATTGCGACCCTGCAGCGTCCCCTGCGGCCCGCGCAGCATTTCGACTCGATCCTGGTCGAACATGATCGTCGGCATGCCGTAAGGCTTCGAGATGAAGATGCCGTCGACGTTATAGGCGACCGACTGGTCGACGCCGGGCTGCGACGAATAATTGCCGAGGCCACGGATGTAGGCGAGCAGGATGAAGCTCGGCTGGATGCTGACGCCCGGTGCCAAACCGTTGAGCTGGCCGGGTTCGACCACAGCGCGCGTTTCGAGCATGCTCGATCCCAGCGCGGTGACCGAGATCGGCGTACGCTGCAGGTTTTCCGATCGCTTCGACGCCGTGACGATGATGTCGCCGAGGCCGGATTCGACGTCCGCTGCGGTGGCCGTATCTGCGGCTGCGGGAGCCGCCTCGACGGGTGCTGCCGCATCCTGCGCCCAGGCAGGCAAGGCCGCCGTGAGCGCGACAAGCGCGACCGAGGCGTTGACCACCGCCCGGGTCGCCGAACCGGCGCGCGAGATTTCCTTCTGAGCCCTCATATCCTTCTCCACTGATATCGTTTCTTTCGTTGACTTGTCGGCGAAGATGACAGTCCCGGCAGCGCCGCTCTTCCGTAAATACGAAGCCTAGAGGATCGCAGTCGCGAAAGCCTTGAGCCGAAGTAACGTGCCGGGATCAGCAAATGGCGGCCAGGATCGATAACTGAGGTTATCTTTCGGGTGCAGCTTTGCAGCCCGATTAGACGGCCGAACCGGGCACCGGGACTTCGAGAGGACGCATATAGGAAAGATCGCTCCGGTCGCGCCGGGGCTCGATCCCGGTCCAATCGCTCCCTAGCCAGCCGGAGGCCGGCATCTCATAGCCGCAGTCCATCACCTCGACGCGACGGGCAAGCGCCCATTTGCCTTCGCGCCGTTCGAGCCGGTCGATGTAGCGCGCGGCCCCCGCCCCCAGCATCCGCCCATCGCGATGGGTGACGAAGAACACGCAGTAGCTTTCGGCATGCGCGACATCGCCGTCGATCTCGCAATTGTGCGTGGTCAGGCTGTGATGGGTCATCGTGAACTCGGTCATCAGCCCGAGCGCCCAGGGCACGAAGGCCGCGCGATCGCCCAGGAACGGCCCCTGCCGATCCTGCACGTCGGCATGAAAGGCGTCCGTCAGCAGATCGCCGTCGATCCGGTCGAGCGCGCGGCAATAGCCGTTGATGACATCCAGGATGTCCAGGCGGTCGCGAAGGTAGCGGAGCTCACGCGCCAGCGTGGCGAGGGTTGCGGCATCCTGCTCCATCGCCGGGATCACGCCACGGCGGGAACGGGACGCGGCCCCGATCCCGATCCGACGCCGTTGCGGCTGCGCTCGACGATGTCGCCGCCCGCGATATAGCCGAAGGTCATCCCCGGCCCGAGCGTGCAGCCGCCGGCGATATAGTCGCCACCGGTGATGCTGTTCATGTCGTTGCCGACCGCATAGAGCCCGGTGATCGGCTGCCCATCCTCGCCGAGCACGCGCGCGCGCTCATCGGTCTTTAGGCCGGCGAAGGTGCCGACACAGCCGGCAAAGACGCGCACCGCGTAATAGGGGGCCTTGTCGAGCGGTCCGATGCAGGGGTTGGGCTTGTGTTCGGGATCGCCGTTGGCGATGTCGAACGCATTGGTGCCGCGATGGAAATCGGGATCATGCCCCTCGACCGCGAACTGGTTGTAGCGGCTGACCGAAGCTTCCAACCCTTCGGGATCGATGCCGGCGGCGACGGCGAGTTCGCGCACGGTGTCGCCACGCTTCAGATAACCCGAACGGATATGCTCCTGATACGGGATCGGCGCAGGCCGGATCGGCCCCTGGCCATAGCGGCGCAGATAGCGGTGATCGAAAACCAGCCAGGCCACCGCTTCCGGCTCGCCCGCCTCCTTCTTCAGGAGATGCGTGCCGAGATCGTGATAGGAGCGGCCCTCGTTGCAGAAGCGCTTGCCGTCGCGCGTCACCCCGATCACGCCGGGCACGCCACGGTTGAAGAAGCAGGGCATGGTCTCGAGCGCGCCCTCTCCGCGATGCACCCGCGTGATCGGCGTAAGCGCGATCGGCGAGGCGACGTCGGTGTTGAACTGACCGCCGATGTCTTCCGCCATGCGGATGCCGTCGCCCGAATTGCCATAAGGGAACATGCCCCAGACCTCGGGCGAGGTGCGGCCGGCGGCGAACAGCTCCGACCGGCGCTTGCCGTCATGCGGCCAGCCCCCGCTGCCCAGGACGACGCCGTGGCGGGCCATCACGGTGACCTTGCCATCGGCAGTATCGATCTCCGCGCCGACGACCCGTCCGCCTTCCGTCAACAGCTTGCGGGCGGGCGATTTCGTCCACAGCTCCACGCCGCGATCGAAGCAGGCGGCCGCCAGGCCGCCGACCAGCGCGTTACCGGCGGCGAGCCGCATCGTCCGCCCTGCGCGAAACTGGTCGCGCAGTCGCGTCGCCATCCGCTTCAGCACATAGAACATCGATCCCAGCTTGCGCCCGGCCGTCATGTAATTGCCGACCTCGTTGACGCCGATCTGCATGCCGAGGAAAGTACCGGTCTTGAGCTGGGGCCTTAGCCGGCGGAGATGGTCGCCAAGTGGTGCCGCATCCCAGTTGTGCGGAAAAAGCCCTCGCCCTTCGGTCGATCCGCCGGGCGTATCGCAATGGTAATCGGGAAAGCCCAGGAGGAAGCCGAACTTCACGTAGCTGTGCTCCTCGACGAAATCGACCATCGTCGGCCCTTCGTCGACGAACGCCTCCACGTTGCGCTGGTTGAAGCGATTGCCGGTCTCGTTGCGGAAGAAGGTGATCGCCTTTTCCCGATTGTCGTTGACCTTGGCGCGGCGTGCGTAGCTGTTGTTCGGCACCCACAGGCACCCGCCCGAACGGGCCGAGGCTCCGCCGAAATATTCTTCCTTCTCGACCATCAGCACCTTGAGGCCAGCCACGCTGGCGCGCAGCGCGGCCGTGAACGCCGATGCGCCGGTGCCGATAATCAGGACATCGTACTGGTGTTGAGCCACGTGGCACCTCTCTCGATCTTATGTGTGGCGAGACTTGCCGCCAATCGACCGCGAGTCTTGCAACGGCGCGAAGGGTTTTGCGCAGAAACGAAGCCCCGGCCCAACCGCCGCGGAAACCACCCCGAACTTCAACAAAGCCGAATCAAAAGTTTGCCCGATTCCGAAAAGCCGCCGATCGGGCCAGATTTCCCTTGTCACGCCGCGCGCGGCTGCCATTGTCGCTGACTGGAGGCCAGAACACTGGCGCAGGGGAAGAGACGCAAAGTCTCACATATAACGGAGAGGGAGCTGGCCGATGCAAGCGACCCATTTGGTATCCGCCTCGACCATGCCGGATCTGCGTGACCGGCTCGGGACGATCAGCAGCATGATTTCACGGACGTTCTCGTCCGAATTCCGCGCCGACGCCATCGAAGGCGGCTCATGCCAGGCCGAGATGGTGAGCGCGAGCGCACCGGGCGTGGTGCTCTCGCACGCGACGATGTCGCCGATGGTGTTGCGCAACACGGTGCGCAGCACGCGCGAAAAGCGGAAATACTACGCCTACATCGCCAACCAGACCCAGGTGATCAAGCTGGAGCGACAGGGCACGCTGCGCGTGCAGCCGCAGGAACTGATCATCATGAGTTCCGACACCTCGTGCGAGACGGTGACGAGCCGGCCCTACACGACATCCGGGCTGGTGATCGACGCGGACCTGTTCGCCGAACATGTTCCGCATCACCAAGCGCTCATCGCCAAGCATCTGAGCTATCCGTTCGGGCTGAACGAACTGCTCCATGCCACGCTCGATTCCTGCATCGCGATCAGCCGCGCGGGCCAGTTCACCGACGCGGGGCCGCGCCTCGTCCGGTCGTTCCTGGAGATGCTGGCGCTCGTCAAGCTGAGCGACGACGGCAATCAGCCCAAGCTGAGCACCGGGCTCGACATCCGCCGCGCGCAGGTGAAGGCATTCATCGAGAAATACTATCACCTGCCCGACCTGACGATCAGCACCATCGCAGAGCGGCTGCAACTGACCCCGCGCTACGTGCAACTGGCGTTCGAGGCGGACGAGGTCACGCCATCCGAATATCTGCGCCGTTGCCGCATCGACGCCTGTGCGCGCCAGCTGCGCGATCCGGCGCAGCAACGCCGCAGCATAACCGACATCGCGTTCAGCAACGGATTCAACAGTTCGTCGCATTTTTCTACTGAGTTCAAGCGGATGCGCGGATTGTCCCCGCGCGCGTGGCGCGCCTCGCCGATCGCCGACTGATCAGGCCGAGTATTTGGCGGTGAGAAAATCCGCGATCGCGCGGTTGAAGGCATCCGGGCGGCACAGGTTGCACAGGTGACCGGCCGCCGGGATGGACAGACGCGCGGCACCGGGGACATGCCCGGCCACGACATCCGCCACCTTGCGCCGCCAGAGCGTATCGCCATCCCCGGTAATCACGAGCGTGGGCGCGGGGATCGATCGCAGCGCATCCGGCAGAACCTCCAGCAGCGTGCCGGGCGCCAGCAGATCGCGCGCCTGATAGTCGGCAAGGATCGCATCGAGCAGCGGCTGACTTTCCGGATCGGTGATCCGCGCGAGCGGATGATCCCGCCACAGGTCGAGCATGGCACGCAGACGCCCCTGCCGCGCCAGCGCCGCCATCGCCGCGATCGGCACCCCCTCCTCCGCCCCCGGATCGGGATCGACGCCGGATAGCGGCGTCCCCTGCAGCACCAGTGCTCCAAGACGGTCGGGGTGGCGGGCGGCGAAGGCCAGGGCGACGCGGCCGCCCTGCGACATGCCGACCAAAGCGGGCCGATCCGCGCCGCATGCCTCGATCAGCGCGAGCAGATCATCGACCTCGCGCGATAGATCGGGCGGCGCACTCGAACGGCCGAAACCGCGTCGATCATAGGCGATCAGGCGGAATCGGCCACCGAGCGCAGCCACCTGCGGCTGCCAGATCCGGCGATCGAGCGTCCAGCCGTGGAGCAGGATCACCGGCGCGCCACGGCCGACCGTCTCGACCTCGATCCACCCGCCATCGACCGCCACGGCGGCGGCGATGCCGCCCAGCCGTGCGAGCGGAGCCATCAGGCCGCGGCGTGTTGGCGGAAATGATTGTTGTTGCTGTGATCGCCCGCCAGCCAGCGCGCGAGTTCCGCATGGGCGACGGCGCGGCGATCCGCATCGACGGCGACCGCCTCGGGCGCGTCATGCGTGAATTCCAGGATCATGCCGTTGGGATCCCGCACGTATACCGACCGGCAATAGCCATGTTCGAGCACATAGGTGTCGGGTGCGGTGTAGCCGGCGGCCGCGATGCGCTGTTCGATCGCGGCCTGCGTCTCCACGTCGACGTTGAGCGCGATGTGGTGAAAGGGCGATTCGGGCATCTCGGGGCCGAACAGTTGCTGGTCCCCCGGCTCGGCGAACTGAAAGAAGGCGAGCGCGCCGCCATCGCCGA
>Ga0160461_1001336_pt1 | contig 10116 bp, 8 predicted proteins | sample HID1975I_E6MG_FD_108266 | JGI IMG/M metagenome (GOLD analysis project Ga0160461, IMG submission 108266) | Enriched soil microbial communities from UW Madison campus, WI, USA - HID1975I_E6 MG | ecosystem: Environmental > Terrestrial > Soil > Unclassified | place: USA: Madison, Wisconsin...
CCACACCATCCAGCCCAGCGCCAGACGCTGCATCCACATCGCGACATAGGCCGACCCGTTGGTCAGCGAATAGGCGATGAAAGGACGCGACCAGAGGGCCGTGGCGGTGCTCACCTGCTGGTCACTCGGCCGGCTGGGTCGTGATCGAGCGCAGGTCGCTGGTGCGCCTGATCGGCCGTGGGCCGAGCAGACCGACCAGCACCATCGAGATCAGGCAGGCCGGAACGCCGGCCAGGATCACGGTGGTGTAGGAGCCGGTGCGATCGAACACCTCGCCGAAGATCTTGGGGCCGAGCGCCATGCTGAACATCACCACGCCGAACATCGCCCCGAAGATCTGCGAGAAGCAGCGCACGCCGAAATAGCGGCTGATGAGATAGGCGAGCATGTCGACCTCCGCCCCGAGGCTGCCGCCCAGCAGCAGCGCGGAGAGCAGCACCGCCCATAACGGCAGATCGAGCGCGAGCAGCGCCATGCCACCGGCGGACAGCGCGAAGAAGACGACCGCCACCAGCCGCGCCTCGAAATGATCGACCAGCGAGCCGATGAGGATGCGGCCGCCGAAGGTGGCAAAGCCGAACAGCGAGGCGATCCATGCGGCGGTCGCGACGTCGAAGCCGCGCCCTTCGAGCAGGGGCACGAGATGCGGGATCGCGCCGTAGAGCACGAAGGCGACGCTGACGAAGGTGCAGAGCATGAACCAGAAATCGCGTCGCCGGGCGGCTTCGGCGAGGCTGATCCCCGGACCCACATCGGCCTCGGCATGATGTTCCGCCGGGACCGGATCGCCATCGACATGCAGGCCGACGTCGGACGGATGCTCCCGCAGCACGATCAGGACCAGCGGCAGGGTGACGACCAGCATCACCGCGCCGAGCAGGACATAGCCCCCCCGCCACCCATAATCCGCGACCGCATATTGGGTGATCACCGGCACATAGGCGAAGCCGAGGCCGGTGCCGCTGCCGGCGACGCCGATCGCAAGGCCGCGACGCCGATCGAACCAAGCGGCCAGCAGCCGCATGTAGCCGACGCTGTTCGCACCGACGCCGAGGAAGCCGATCAGCACATAGACCGCGACCAGCTGCCACAGCTGCGTCACCAGCGACGCCGACATCAGCAGCAGGCCGAACAGCGCGACCGACGGCGCGAGCACGCGGCGCACGCCGTAGCGATCGATCAGCCAGCCGACGAAAGGCAGGGACACCGCCGTCACGCCCATCATGATCGAAAGCGCGCTCGACACGTCGCCCCGGCTCCAGCCGAATTCGCGTTCGAACCCGTCGAAGAACAGCCCCATCGAGCCCAGGGTGAAGGCCGCCGGCCCGGTCGACACGCCCAACAGGCAGACCGCGACGACCAGCCAGCCGCGATAGAACGGACGCCCCTTGCTTTCGATTCCGGTCATGTGATCCCTCAGCTGGCGCAATCAATGATTGACCACCGCGCGATCAATCGTCAACAATTAATGTCAGACAATCTGCGAGGGTTTGCATGCCGACTTTCGATGCCGCGACGATCTCCGACCAAGCCGTCGCCCGGGCCCTGCCGGCCCGGCGCGACCTGTTCTACGGGGGCGAGTGGCATGCTCCGGCAGGGGGCTATGTCGACACGATCAGCCCCGGCACCGGCGAGAATCTGGGGCCCGTGGCGGAAGCGAATCGCGAGGATGTCGGCAAGGCGGTGGCCGCCGCCCATGCCGGCTTCCTGAAATGGCGCGACACCAAGCCGTTCGAGCGGACGGCCTATCTGCGCAGGCTGGCGCAGGCGATGCGCGACAATGCCGAGGAACTGGCGCTGCTCGACGCGGCGAACTGCGGCAATCCGGTCAGCCCGATGCTGAAGGACGTCTATGATGGCGCGGATTATGTCGACTTCTTCGCGGGACTGACCACCGAGGTGAAGGGCGTGGTGACGCCGATGGGGCCGGGCGTCGTCAACATGACGGTGCACGAGCCGCTGGGCGTCTGCGCGCGCATCCTGGCCTACAACCACCCTTTCATGTTCATGGCGATCAAGCTGGGCGCGCCGATCGCGGCAGGCAACAGCGTGATCATCAAGCCGCCGCCCCAGGCCCCGCTCTCGGCGCTGCGCTTCTTCGAGATCGCGGGCGACATCCTGCCGCCGGGCGTGTTCAACCTCGTCACCGGCGGCCTCGAATGCGGCATCGCGCTGACCGAGCACCCCCAGGTGCCATCGGTCAGCCTGGTCGGCAGCGTGCCGAGCGGGATCGCGGTCGCCAAGGGGGCGGCGGCGCAGCTGAAGCATGTCGGGCTGGAGCTCGGCGGCAAGAACGCGCTGGTCATCTATCCCGACGCCGACATGGACAAGGCGATCGACGGCGCGATCAAGGGCATGAACTTCCTGTGGTGCGGCCAGTCCTGCGGGTCGACCTCACGGCTGTTCATCCATGATTCGGTCTATGATCGCGTGCTGGAGGGCGTGCTTGCCGGGATCGGCCGCCACAAGCCGGGACTGCCGACCAGCAGCGACACGACGATGGGCGCACTGATTTCCAGGGCGCAGCAGGACAAGGTGCTGCGCTATATCCAGATCGCGAAGGAGGACGGGGCGAAGCTGGTCCATGGCGGCCGGGTCCCCGATGCGCCGGAACTGGCGGGCGGCTTCTATGTCGAGCCCACGGTCTTCGTCGACGTCACGCCGGGCATGCGGATCGCGCAGGAAGAGGTCTTCGGGCCGATCCTCTCGGTGCTGCGCTGGTCGGACGAGGACGCGCTGTTCGAGGCGGTGAACAGCGTCGACTATGGCCTGACGGGATCGATCTGGACGACCAGCCTGGCCAATGCGCATCGCGCGTCGGCGCGGATGGAGGCGGGCTATATCTGGGTCAACGGCGCGGGGCCGCATTACCTGAGCGTGCCCTTCGGCGGATACAAGATGTCCGGCATGGGGCGCGAGGAATCGATCGACGAGCTGTTCAGCTTCACCGAGACCAAGAACATCCACATCACGCTCTGACGGGCCAACAAACGGAGCAGAGGAAGGCGCCGGCGATGGACGATCCGCACATTCCGCCGGCGCTGACCGACGCCGTCGTGGCGCGATATGGCACGGCGCATGTCCATGCCGGCTTCGATCCCCATCGGACGGCGCTGATCGTCGTCGACATGCAGCGGGCCTTCCTCGATCCGGCGATGGAGTGGGTGCCCTGCGCGGCCGCGATCGAGACGATCCCGCATATCAACGCGCTGGCGACCGCGATCAGGGCCGCGGGCGGGCGCGTCGCGTGGCTGCAGAACGTCCATCTGCCCGAGATGACCGAAAGCTGGTCGGGCCTCTATGCGATGCTGGGGCCGGAGGGCAGCCGCCGCCGTGCCGCAGCGCTGTCCCCCGACCGGCCGGGCTTCGACCTCGACGTGCGGCTCGATCTGCGCCGGGATCTGGGCGACGCGCTCGTCGTGAAGCGCCGCTACAGCGCGTTCACGCCGGGATCGTCCGATCTGCGGGCGCTGCTCGACGGCTGGGACGTCGACACCCTGATCTTCACCGGCTGCACCACCGACCTCTGCGTGGAATCGACCGCGCGCGATGCGATGATGCTCGACTATCGGGTGATCGTAGCGACCGATGCCACCGCAGCGATGACGCCCGAGGCGCATCGCGCCGCGCTGGCCGCGCTGTATTTCCATTTCGGCGATGCGATGCCGACGGCGATGATCCTCGACCGGATCGCGGTGGCCTGACGGAGACCGCAGGATGCAGAAAGGGCGGCGGAGGTTTCCCTCCACCGCCCCTTTCTCATGCCGGAGCGACCGGATCAGGCCTGCTGGTCGAGCCAGATCGTCCAGTACTGCGCGATCGCGGCGCGGTTGCCGGCCTTGACCTGCGAGAAGGCGGCCTTGGCGGCATCCTTCTGACCCTGGCGGGCGAGCGCGATGCCGAGGCGGGTGTTGACCTGGTCGGCATCGACCTGGCCCTTCTCCAGCGCGACCTTGTAGAGATCGGCGGCCTTGGCCCATTCGCCATAGCCCAGATAGGCGTCGCCGGTGCCGGCGGCTGCCTTGCCGTTGGCGGCCTTGCGGGCGCTCGTGTCGAGCGCGGCGAGCTGTGCCTTGTCCGACGAGACCTTCTCGGCGGCGAGACCCTTCACTTCCACGGCGGCCTTGTTGCCGCTGTTGAGCATGTTGGTCGCCATGCCCTCGTCGATCACCGAGACCGCCTCGCCGGGCAGGCCGCGCTCATAGGCGGTGTTGGCGTATTCGTAGAAATCGCGCTCGCCGGCGAGCGCCTTGGCGGCGCGCTGCAGGCGATAGAGATCGAGCGAGGTCTGCGGATCGAGCTGGTTGTTCTCCTGGAAGATCTGCAGCACCGCGCGCCAGCTCTCGCTCGACGGATAGGCCGCAACCCAGGCGCTGCCCCACTTGGACACTTCGGGGCTCTTCGCGCCATAGGCGATCGACATGCCCTTCTTGTACCACTCCTCCGAAACCGGCTGGCCGGCCGCCTTCTTGGCCTGGACCGCCTGATCGATGACCTGAAGCGCCTCGGCGGGCTTCTTGTTCACATTCTTAATCTCGGCGAGCATGATCAGGTTGTCGGCGTTGGTCGGCGTGAGCTTGGTCAGCTCGGTCAGCGCCGTCTCGGCCTTGGCGTAGTCCTTGGCGTTATAGGCGTATTGCGCCTGCGCGCCGTAGAGCTGGGGAAGCTGCTCAGGCGTGGCACCGCCGCTCGCGAGCATCTTGTCGATCGCGGTCTTCTTGAGCGCCTCGTCGTTGGTCGACTGGGCGAGATTGTACCACAGCTGCGCCGTGAAATACTTCTCGTCGGTGGTCTGCGCGACCGCGTCCGCCTCGGTCAGCTTGGCGCGGGCGGTCTCGAAATCGCTCTTGCCGAGCGCTTCCTGCGCGGGGGCGAGCGCGGCACGCGCCGCCTTGCTCAGTTCGGGAGCCTTCTGCTCGGCCTTCTTTTCCTTCCGCTGCAGCGCCATCGCCGGCGGAACCGCGACCACAGCCATGCCGCCCACGGAGAGCGCAACGGCCATCGCCATCTTCGACACCAATTTCATCTTCAAGCCTCCTCATGGCCTGCGGCGGAATTCGCTCGCGCGGCCCCGTGACTAGTCAGTCGGACGGGCGGAGACAAGCATTCGCGCATCCTCCGCCCCCGTACCGACCAGCGGCCTTTCGCCTGTCCGCCTGTTATCCGGCGATGGGTGAACCGCCCTTGAACCAACAGGTTCCGCCGCACGGGCGTTCCGACGGCCGACATGCGAAATTCATGACCCCACGGGTGCTTTGACCCGCGCTTTGCGGTCGGCTACGCGGCGGCATGCTCGCGATCATCTCCCCCGCCAAGACTCTCGACTACAAGAAGCCGCTGCCGCCGGTGACGCCGACCGCGATCCGCCTGCCGGACGAGACCGACAAGCTCGCGACGGCGGCGGCGAAGCTCGGGCCGAAGAAGCTGTCGGCGCTGATGCACATCTCGGACAATCTCGCCCAGTTGAATGCCGAACGCTACAAGGGCTTTGCCGAGTTGCCCGAGCGGCCGGCGCTCTTCGCCTTCGCCGGAGACGTCTATGCCGGCTTCGAGGCGTACAGCCTGGACGAGAGCGCGATCGACTTCGCGCAGGACCATCTGCGGATCCTGTCCGGCCTCTACGGGCTGCTCCGCCCGCTCGATGCGATCCGCCCCTATCGGCTGGAGATGGGAACCCGCTGGGCGCCCCGGAAAAGCGACCTATACGCCTTCTGGGGCAGCAAGATCGGCGACCTTCTGGGCGAGGATCTGGCGGCCGAGGGATCGGGCGACATCCTGAACCTGGCGAGCAAGGAATACTGGCATGCCGTCGCCAAGTTCCCGCCGAAGGGCGCGCGGATCATCACCGTCGATTTCCGGGAGAACGGGCCGAAGGGGCTGTATTTCAACAGTTTCGGCGCGAAGCGCGCGCGCGGCATGATGAGCCGATGGATGTGCGAGCATCACGTGACCGACATCGACGCCATGCGCGGCTTCGACAGCGACGGATACCGCTTCGTCGCCGACGATTCCGATGCGACGACGTGGCGGTTCGTGCGGGGATGACGGGTTTCTTTAGTGCCGGAATGGGTTGGCGGAAACGCTACCGCCCGAGAGGCAGTCGCGTGCTGACGGCCCCCTCCGTCGCGCTTCGCGCGCCACCTCCCCGTGCCGGGGAGGATTTTGTGCCGCACTGGCATTCCGTACCCTGATCGTCTAGGATCGTTCCACCCCGGCGCGGACGCGCCCGCCCCATCCCATAATCGCACGGACCCCCATCTTGGCCAGCACTCCGCCGTCCATCGAAAACAACGATATTTCCCCGATCTCGATCGTCGACGAGATGAAGTCGAGCTATCTCGACTATGCGATGTCGGTGATCGTCAGCCGCGCGCTGCCGGACGTGCGCGACGGGCTGAAGCCGGTTCACCGCCGCATCCTCTATTCGGCGCATGAATCCGGGTTCCACCACAACAAACCCTACAAGAAATCGGCCCGCATCGTCGGCGACGTGATCGGTAAGTATCACCCGCACGGCGACACCGCGATCTACGACGCGCTGGCGCGGATGACGCAGGACTGGTCGATGCGGGTGCCGCTGATCGACGGCCAGGGCAATTTCGGATCGATGGACCCCGATGCCCCGGCGGCGATGCGCTATACCGAGGCGCGGCTGGCCAAGGTGGCGACCGGGCTGCTCGACGATCTCGACAAGGATACCGTCGATTTCCAGCCGAACTACGATGCGTCGGAAAGCGAGCCGCAGGTCTTGCCGGCGCGCTTCCCGAACATCCTCGTCAACGGAGCGGGCGGCATCGCCGTCGGCATGGCGACCAACATCCCGCCGCACAACCTGGGCGAGGTGGTGGCGGCCTGCATCGCCTATATTGACAATCCCGGCATCACGATCGACGAGCTGATCGCGATCGTCCCCGCCCCCGATTTCCCGACGGGCGCGCTGATCCTGGGCCAGGGCGGCGCGCGCAACGCCTATCACACCGGGCGCGGATCGATCATCATGCGATCCGCCCACAAGGTGGAGGAAGGTCGCGGCGATCGCCGATCGATCGTGCTGACCGAGATCCCGTTCCAGACCGGCAAGAACAACCTGGTCGAGAAGATCGCCGAGGCCGCCAAGGACAAGCGGATCGAGGGCGTCACCGACATCCGCGACGAGAGCAACCGCGAAGGCGTGCGCATCGTCATCGACCTGCGCCGAGACGCGACGCCCGACGTGGTGCTCAACCAGCTGTGGCGGCACACCCCGGCGCAATCGAGCTTCCCGGCCAACATGCTGGCGATCCGCGGCGGGCGGCCCGAGCTGCTCAACCTGCGCGACATCATCGAGGCGTTCGTCCGCTTCCGCGAGGAGGTGATCACCCGCCGTTCCAAGTTCGAGCTGATGAAGGCGCGCGATCGCGCCCATATCCTGCTCGGCCTCGTCATCGCGGTGACCAATCTGGACGAGGTGGTCCGCATCATCCGGGGGTCGTCGAGCCCGGCGGAAGCCCGCGCCAAGCTGATCGCGCGCGAATGGCCGATCGCCGAGATCGCGCCGTATATCCGCCTGGTCGAGGCGGTCGAGGCCGAGGTGACGGGCGATACCTATCGCCTGTCGGACCTGCAGGTCCGCGCGATCCTCGACCTGCGCCTCCACCGCCTGACCGCGCTCGGTCGCGACGAGATCGGCGACGAACTGGCCAAGCTGGCCGCCTCGATCGGCGAGCTGCTGGAGATCCTCGGCAATCGCGCGCGCCTGTATGAGGTGATGCGCGGCGAGTTCGAGGCGATCACCACCGAATTCGCCACACCGCGCAAGACCCTGATCCTGCCCGCCGCCGACGGCATCGAGGACGAGGATCTGATCGAACGCGAGGACATGGTCGTCACCGTCACGCACGGCGGCTACATCAAGCGCACCCCGCTCGAGGCGTTCCGCGCGCAGAAGCGCGGCGGCAAGGGCCGTTCGGGCATGGCGACCAAGGACGAGGATGCCGTCACCAAGCTGTTCGTCACCTCGACGCACACGCCGGTGCTGTTCTTCTCCACCCACGGCAAGGTCTATCGCAAGAAGGTCTGGCGCCTGCCCGAAGGCGCTCCGCAGGCGCGCGGCCGGCCGATGGTCAACCTGCTGCCGCTGGCCGAAGGCGAGACCATCTCGACCGTGCTGCCGCTGCCCGAGGACGAGGCGGAATGGGGCAAGCTGCATATCCTGTTCGCGACCGCCAACGGCACCGTCCGCCGCAACAGCATGGATGCGTTCACCAACGTGCCGACCGCCGGCAAGATCGCGATGCGATTCGGCACGGACGACGAGGGTGACAGCAGCGACCGGCTGATCGGGGTCGGCCTGTTGACCGAGGAGGACGACGTGCTGCTCGCCACCCGGCAGGGCAAGGCGATCCGCTTCGAGGCGACCGCCGTGCGCGAGTTCCAGAGCCGCACCTCGACGGGCGTGCGCGGCATCACGCTGAAGGATGGCGACGAGGTGATCTCGCTGTCGATCCTGCGCGGGTTCGACGCCACCACGGAGGAGCGCGACGCCTATCTGCGCGCCGCGCCGTGGAAGGAGAACAGCAACGAGCCGACGCTGGCACCGGAGCGCATCGCCGAGTTCGAGGCGGCAGAGAAGTTAATCCTGACCGTCTGCGCGAACGGATATGGCCAGCGCAGCTCCGCCTTCGAATATCGCCGCACCGGGCGCGGCGGCCAGGGTATCACCAACATCGACAATCTGGGCCGCAACGGTCCGGTCGTCGCGAGCTTCCCGACGCATGCCGGCGAGCAGTTGATGCTCGTCACCGATCAGGCCAAGCTGATCCGGATGAGCGTGGGCGATACCCGCGTGATCGGCCGCAACGGGGCCGGCGTCCGCCTGTTCCATGTCGCCGACGACGAGCATGTCGTCAGCGCGGCCCGGATCGAGGAGAGCGAGGAGGAGGCCGAGGCCGATCTGCGCGATGGCGAGGCCGGGACGATCGATCCGACGCCGGACGGCGAGATCGGCAGCGATCTGGCCGATGGCACGGAAGACAACGGTCCGGAGGATGGCGATTCGGGCGGCGACGAATGAGCGCGACCCCCAACATCGCCTACAAGATCCTGACGGCGGAGCAGTGGGCTGGCTGGCAGGCGAGCGGTGTGTTCACCGGCGCGCCGGTGGATGTCGCCGACGGGTATATCCACCTGTCGACCGAGGATCAGCTGCAGGGGACGCTGGACAAGCATTTTGCCGGGCAGCGTGACCTGACGATCGCCACGATCGATCTGGCCCAGCTGGGCGACAGCGTCCGCTGGGAGGTCTCGCGCGGCGGGGCTCTGTTCCCCCATGTCTATGGCAGCATCCCGCTGGCGACGGTCGTCGAGAGCCGCACGGCGTGAGCGAGGCGCATTTCTACGAGCCGAAGGATGGCCACCGGCTGGCGCATGATCCGCTGAACGCGATCGTCGCCCCCCGGCCGATCGGCTGGGTCAGCACGATTGGCGCGGACGGGACCGCCAACCTGGCCCCGTACAGCTTCTTCAACCTGTTCAACTATCGCCCGCCGATCATCGGCTTCTCATCGACGGGCCGGAAGGACAGCCTGGAGAATGCGCGCGCGACGGGCGAGTTCGTGTGGAATCTCGTCACCCGCGAGCTGGCCGAGGTGATGAACGCCAGTTCGGCGATGGTCGGCCCGGAGGTGGACGAGTTCGCGCTGGCGGGGATCGACAAGGCCCCGTCGCGGCTGGTCGCGCCGCCCCGGGTCGCGGCGAGCCCGGTCCAGTTCGAATGCCGCGTCACCCAGATCGTCCAGCTGCAGACCCATGAGGGGCGCGAGCTGAACCAGTGGCTGGTGATGGGCGAAGCGGTGGGAATCCACATCGATCCGGCGATGCTGGAGGACGGCGTCTACCAGACCGCCCGTGCGGTGCCGATAACGCGCGCCGGCGGGCCCGCCGATTACTTCGCGATCACCGAGGACGCCTTGTTCCGGATGCGTCGACCGGACTGAGGCTGGTGCCGGCCGCCCGATGGCCATTTGCCCCATTGGCACGGCGTTTTCCCGACCGTAGCGTCTCGCCAGAACGAATTGGGGAAAACCATGACAGCAAAAACCGCGACGGGCAGAACCGCGACAGGCAGAACCGCGATCG
>Ga0160461_1001337_pt1 | contig 10110 bp, 13 predicted proteins | sample HID1975I_E6MG_FD_108266 | JGI IMG/M metagenome (GOLD analysis project Ga0160461, IMG submission 108266) | Enriched soil microbial communities from UW Madison campus, WI, USA - HID1975I_E6 MG | ecosystem: Environmental > Terrestrial > Soil > Unclassified | place: USA: Madison, Wisconsin...
AACGTGGGCTTCGATGCCCGCATCGATACCCGCGCACTGACCCGTGCCATCCGCATCCATGGCGCGCCCAACGGCGTGATCGCCCACAACGCCGCCGGTGTGTTCGACATCGCCGCGCTCTCCGCGCAGGCGCGCGACTGGCCGGGGCTGGAGGGCATGGACCTCGCCAAGGACGTCTCCGCGCTGCAGAGCTACAAATGGGATGACGGCCTGTGGACGCTGGGCGAGGGCTACGCCATGCACAGCGCCAATCCGGAAGGCCCGCACGTCGTCGCGATCGACTACGGGCTCAAGCGCAACATCCTGCGCAACCTCGTCGCCGCCGGCGCGCGGGTGACGGTCGTGCCCGCGACCGCGACCTTCGACGATGTGATGGCGCATCAGCCGGACGGCGTGTTCCTCTCGAACGGCCCCGGCGACCCGGCCGCGACTGGTGAATATGCGGTGCCGGTGATCCGGCAGCTGATGGAGGTCGGCAAGCCGATCTTCGGCATCTGCCTGGGCCACCAGCTTCTCGGCCTGGCGATCGGGGCGAAGACATTCAAGATGCACCAGGGCCATCGCGGCGCGAACCATCCGGTGAAGCGTTCGGCCGACGGCCGCGTCGAGATCACCAGCATGAACCACGGCTTCGCGGTCGATGCGGAGACATTGCCGGCCAACGCGCGCGCGACCCATGTCTCGCTCTTCGACGGTTCGCTGGCAGGGCTGGAGCTGACCGACAAGCCCGCCTTCTCGGTCCAGTACCATCCCGAGGCGAGCCCCGGCCCGCAGGACAGCCACTATCTGTTCGAGCAGTTCGTGGGCCAGCTGGGGAAGGGGGAATGACTTCGCCCGCGATCGATCCCGATCGGCTGGAGCAGGAATGGGAAGCCGATCGCGAGGTTCTCGCCGAGCTCGTCGCCAATGGTGACAAGCCGGCGTTGCCGCGCGCGATCGACGTGAGCTTTCGCGGGCCTCCCGAAGCGCTCGACGAGCTCGCCGACGCGGCGGAGGAGCTGGGCTTCGAGGTGTTGGAGAGCGAAGCGGCGGACGACGGCGGCGATCCCTATCTCTTCCTCGAGATCGAGCAGGCGGCCGACGAGGCGTCCATCCGCGCACTCACCATCCGCTGCATCGAGATCGAGGCCCGCTTCGGCGTCGAGTACGACGGCTGGGGATGCCAGGCGCAGACGGGGAAGCGCAAGTGATGGACGAGCGGGATGCCGAGGTGCTGAAGGCGCTGGGCGAGCAGGGCGATCGGCCGATGATCCCGCGTCCGGTCTTCATCTGGATCTATGGCACGCTCGACGACCTCTGGCAGGTTGCGCCATTGCTTGCCGACAAGGGCTGGCAGCAGACCGATCCCGAGCCCGCCGACGGGCAATATGTCATCCGCGCGCAGCGCGAACAGCCGGCGTCGGAAGAAGCGATCACGTCGATGATCGAGGAGATCGAACTGGCGATCGCGAACACTGACGCCGAGTTCGACGGCTGGGAAACCTCGGTCGAGTTCGGGCAGTGAGCGCGATCACGCCTGCCAGGGATCGATCAGCCGAACACCGGTCCATTCGAAATCGCGTGTATTCCGCGTGGCGACTGGGCAATCGCGAGATAGCGCCTGGGCGGCGATCTGGATGTCCAGCAGCTTGGTCTCCTGTTTCTCCAGCTTCCGCCGCGCAACGAGCTTCCCGAAAAGATGGGCTGCCGCGGTGTCGAACGGCAGCGTCCTTTCTGCATGGGCCAGTTCGATATCGGCCAGCCATTGGGAAAGCGCTTGTCGCCGGCTTGCCGCGTTCGGGTTTTCGATTCCCATCCGGATCTCGGCGATCACGACCGTTGACAGCCATGTCTCCGATGAATGCGCTGCGATCCAGGCCCGCACCTGCGGATGTTGCTCAGAACGGTTCAGCGCGCTCCAGACATTGGTATCGAGCAGGATCACAGATCGGGAAATTCGATGTCTTCGGCTTCGCGCTCAGGCAGTTCGAGCGCGGCGCCGTTTGCCACCCGGATGAGATGATCCACGAATTCGGCACCGGACATGGCGCGGAGCATGGCTGCCCGATCCTGCGTGGTCGATCCATAAGTGCGTTCCAGCAGCGTGCGGAGTTCGGCTTCCATCGACCGGCCGTTTTTGGCGGCCGCCAGCCGGGCGGACTGCTTGATCTCGTCCGAGACGTTACGGATCGTCAAACTACCCATCGCGCCTTCCCATGATTGCACTGCAATCAACGTATTCATTGAGAGCATCGTAGACAATGCCCAAGCGCACCGACATCTCCTCCATCCTGATCATCGGCGCGGGGCCGATCGTCATCGGGCAGGCTTGCGAATTCGATTATTCGGGTACGCAGGCGTGCAAGGCGCTGCGCGAGGAAGGGTATCGGATCATCCTCGTCAACTCGAACCCCGCGACGATCATGACCGATCCGGACATGGCCGACGCGACCTATGTCGAGCCGATCACGCCCGCGGTGGTCGCGCGGATCATCGAGAAGGAGCGGCCCGATGCGGTGCTGCCGACGATGGGCGGGCAGACCGCGCTCAACACCGCGCTGGCGCTGGCGCAGGACGGCACGCTGGAGAAGTTCGGCTGCATCATGATCGGTGCCGATGCCGAGGCGATCGACAAGGCCGAGGACCGGCTGAAGTTCCGCGATGCGATGGACAAGATCGGGCTGGAGAGCGCGCGTTCGGCGATCGCCCATACGCTGGAGGAGGCGCTCGCCGGGCTGGAGCGCACCGGCCTGCCGTCGATCATCCGCCCCAGCTTCACCATGGGCGGCACCGGCGGCGGCATCGCCTATAACCGCGAGGAGTTCATCGAGATCGTCCGCAAGGGGCTCGATGCCTCGCCGACGACCGAAGTGCTGATCGAGGAATCGCTCCTCGGCTGGAAAGAGTATGAGATGGAGGTCGTCCGGGATCGGAACGACAACGCCATCATCGTCTGCTCGATCGAGAATATCGATCCGATGGGCGTGCACACCGGCGATTCGATCACCGTCGCGCCCGCGCTGACGCTGACCGACAAGGAATACCAGATCATGCGCAACGCATCGATCGCGGTCCTCCGGGAAATCGGCGTCGAAACAGGCGGTTCGAACGTGCAGTTCGCGGTCAATCCGAAGGATGGCCGGCTCGTCGTGATCGAGATGAACCCGCGCGTGTCGCGTTCCTCGGCGCTGGCGTCGAAGGCGACCGGCTTTCCGATCGCCAAGGTCGCCGCCAAGCTGGCGGTCGGCTACACGCTCGACGAGATCGACAACGACATCACCGGCGCGACCCCGGCGAGCTTCGAGCCGACGATCGACTATGTCGTCACCAAGATCCCGCGCTTCGCTTTCGAGAAGTTCAAGGGCGCCGAGCCGCTGCTCTCGACCGCGATGAAGTCGGTGGGCGAGGTGATGGCGATCGGCCGGTCGATCCACGAGAGCCTGCAGAAGGCGCTGCGCGGCCTGGAGACCGGCCTTTCGGGTTTCAACGTGGTGGATGCGCTGAAGGGCGCGGATCGCGGCGCGATCCAGGCCGAGCTGGCGCGGCCGACGCCGGACAGGCTGCTGGTCGCGGCGCAGGCGCTGCGCGAGGGCTTCACCGTCGCCGAGGTGCATGCGATCGCCAAATACGATCCGTGGTTCCTGGAGCGGCTGGCCGAGATCGTCGCCGCCGAGAATGCGGTGATGGCCGATGGCCTGCCGCGCGACGCCGCCGGGCTGCGTCGGCTGAAGGCGATGGGCTTTTCGGACAAGCGGCTCGCCTGGCTGGCTCTGCAGTCCGCCAATCTGCGTGGCGGGATGGGCCGCGCGGCGGCGCGCGGATCGGGGCTGATCCACGAGGCGATCCAGGCGATGACGGGTGGCGTCACCGAACGCGAGGTCCGCGCGTTGCGCCACAAGCTGGGCGTGCGCCCGGTGTTCAAGCGGATCGACACCTGCGCGGCCGAGTTCGAGGCGAAGACGCCATATATGTACTCGACCTACGAAGCCCCGACCTTCGGTGAGCCCGAATGCGAGTCGCAGCCGACCGACCGGAAGAAGGTGGTGATCCTGGGCGGCGGGCCGAACCGGATTGGGCAGGGGATCGAGTTCGACTACTGCTGCTGCCACGCCTGCTTCGCGCTGGAGGAGGCGGGCTATGAGACGATCATGGTCAACTGCAACCCGGAAACGGTGTCGACCGACTACGACACCTCCGATCGCCTGTATTTCGAGCCCTTGACCGCCGAGGACGTGCTGGAGATCCTGCATGTCGAGATGTCGAACGGCACGTTGGCGGGCGTGATCGTCCAGTTCGGCGGGCAGACCCCGCTCAAGCTGGCGCAGGAACTGGAGGATGCTGGCATTCCCATCCTCGGCACTTCGCCCGATGCGATCGACCTGGCCGAGGATCGCGAGCGTTTCGCCGCGCTGGTCAACAAGCTGGGGCTCAAGCAGCCCGCCAACGGCATCGCGCGCAGCCGCGCCGAGGCGATCGCGGTGGCCGACCGGATCGGTTACCCGGTGCTGATGCGCCCGAGCTATGTGCTGGGCGGCCGCGCGATGGAGATCGTCGACAGCCAGGGGCAGCTGGAAAACTACATTCAGACCGCCGTCCAGGTGTCGGGCGAATCGCCGGTGCTGATCGACCAGTATCTGCGCGACGCGATCGAGGTGGATGTCGATGCGATCGCCGACGGCACCGACGTGGTCGTCACCGGGGTGATGCAGCATATCGAGGAAGCGGGCGTCCATTCCGGGGACTCGGCCTGTTCGCTGCCGCCGTATAGCCTGTCGGCCGAGATCATCGCCGAGATCGAGCGCCAGACCGACGTTCTGGCCCGTGCGCTCGAGGTGCGCGGCCTGATGAACATCCAGTTCGCGGTGAAGGACGGGCTGGTCTTCCTGATCGAGGTGAACCCGCGCGCCAGCCGCACGGTTCCCTTCGTCGCCAAGGCGATCGGCAAGCCCATCGCCAAGATCGCCGCGCGGGTGATGGCGGGCGAGAAGCTCGCCGCGCTGCCGCCGATCGACCGCAACATCGCGCATATCGCGGTGAAGGAGGCGGTGTTCCCCTTCGCGCGCTTCCCCGGTGTCGATCCGGTGCTCTCGCCCGAAATGAAGTCCACCGGCGAAGTCATGGGAATCGACAGCGATTTCGCGATGGCTTTCGCCAAGGCGCAGCTGGGTGGCGGCGTCGTGCTGCCCAAGCAGGGTACAGTGTTCGTCTCGGTCAAGGATGGTGACAAGGCGACGATCCTGCCGGCGGTGCAGGAGCTGGTTTCCTATGGCTTCTCCGTTATCGCGACCAGCGGCACGGCGGATTTCCTCTCCGGCCACGGCATCCCGGTCACGCATGTGAACAAGGTGGTGCAGGGGCGGCCGCATATCGTCGATCGGATCAAGGACGGCAGCGTCGACCTGGTATTCAACACCACCGAGGGCTGGCAATCGCTTAAGGATTCCGCATCGATCCGTGGTGCGGCGCTGAACGGCCGGGTGCCCTATTTCACCACGGCCGCGGCCAGCGTCGCCACGGCGCGCGCGATTGGTGCGCTGCGATCACGCAATCTTGAAGTTCGGTCCCTGCAATCCTATTATTCCGGTTCGCACGCCTGATCCCAACAGCAACGGAACAGTGCGGGCGGCCACCGAAGACATGGGGGGCCGCACGGGGGATTGAATTTTCTAAGAAAGGGTTGCGCCGATGGCGACCGTCGAAAAGATGCCGATGCTGGCCGAAGGGTATCAGATGCTCACCGAGCAGGTGGCGGCGCTGAAAGCCGAACGGCCGCAGGTGATCGACGCGATCGAGGAAGCGCGCGCGCATGGCGATCTTTCGGAAAACGCCGAATATCACGCCGCCAAGGAGCGGCAGGGCCAGATCGAGGCGATGATCGCCGACATCGATGACAAGCTCAGCCGCGCGATGGTGATCGATCCGACCACGCTTTCGGGTGACAAGGTCGTGTTCGGCGCGACCGTCCACCTGATCGACGAGGACGAGAAGCCGGTGAAGTACCAGATCGTCGGCCAGACCGAGGCGGATGCCAAGTCGGGCCGCATCTCCTACAACTCGCCGCTGGGCCGCGCACTGATCGGTCGTATCGTCGATGACGAGATCGAGGTTACGGTGCCCTCTGGCGACCGCTACTACGTGGTTTCCAAGATCGAATTCATCTGAGCCGGATATGCGCGCGCCACCGGCCCGCGCGACGCTGTCGCTCGTCGTCGTCACGTGCGTCGCCTATCTGCTAGGCGGTGCGACGACGGCGGGGCCGGCGTTGCCCATCTACGGCGGATTCATCCCAGCGCGCTTTTCGGGCATGGCGTCTGTCGACGGCATGGTCCCGGCCATCCTCACGCCGCTCACCGCCACGCTGATCCATGGCGGTATCCTCCACATCGGCTTCAACATGTTGATGCTGGGCTTCTGCGGAAAGCTGGTGGAGGCGGCGCTGGGGCGCTGGGGGTTGTTCATCCTGTACGTTGCGGGTGCCTATGCGTCGGCGCTTGGCCAGTATCTGGCAGGCCCGCAGGAGATGGCTCCGATGATCGGTGCCAGCGGCGCGGTGTCTGCGGTGTTAGGTGCTCAAGTGTTGCTCTACGGGCGGCAGACGACCCGGGCGAGGGGGCCGTTCTCGGCGCGGACGCTGCACATGCTGTGGCTGGCGGCGGCGTGGATCGGATTGCAGATCCTTGTCGGCCTAGCCTGGGGCGGCGGCATCGCCATTGCCGCGCATATCGGCGGTTTCCTCGCCGGGCTCGCGCTGGCGCGGCCGTTGCTGATGGCGCGCTATCGTTCTGCGTGAATGGCAGCCGCCCATCCCGATCGGGATGGGCGGCGTGGCTTCAAGCGGCGGGCTTGGTCATCGCCGGCTGGAGCAGGCGGTGCAGATGCACCACGACATACTTCATCTCGGCATCGTCGACCGTGCGCTGCGCGGCCGAACGCCATGCGGATTCGGCGCTCTTGTAGTTTGGAAAGAAGCCGACGATGTCCATCGAGGACAGGTCCGCGAAATTGAGGGTTTGCGGATCGGTCACTCGGCCGCCGAAAACGAGATGAATGTCGCTCATGAACCAGTCCAGATATTGTGAGGGCAGAAACGGCGAGGGCGGCGGTTGCCATGGCAACCGCCGCCCCTTCCCTTAACGCCTCGATCCGGGGATTTCACCCCCCGGAATGCGACAGGCGGCCGAAATCAGCCCTTGGACTTCATGAACGCCACCAGCTTGTCGAAGCCGTTGCGCTGAACATAGGCATCGAAGTCGGCGGTCTGGGTCACGGCCAGGTTGATGCCCGACACCGTCAGGTTGCTGACCTTGTAGGCACCGCCGACCTTGTCGACCGTCCAGATCGCGTTGATCGGCTGCTGCCCCGGCTGGACGACCTGGCTCTGCACGGCAGCACTGTTGCCGCGCGGGACCGCGCGAACCACCTTCACATCGGCATTGGCGTAATCATACAGCCGGTCGGCATAGGCTCCGATCAGGAAGGTCGGGAACGCGGCCTTGTATGCCTGATACTGGGCCGGAGTAATCTGCCCGCGCCAGCGCCGGATCAGCCGATCGCCGATGGCATCGACGGCGAAATGCTGGCTGAGCAGCTGGCGGAACTTGGCGCGCGCGGCATTCTTGTCCGGCCCCTTGAGCGCGGTGAAGCCCTCGGTGGTCAACGTCTCGATAAACGCGCTCGGCTCCGATGCGTTGACGGCGGCATGGGCCGGCGCGGCAGCGGCGAACATGCCGACAGGGGCGAGCGCAAAGGCGGCCGCCGCGACCATCGGGCGGAAACGGATATGCATTTCTGTTCTACTCCAGTTCCATCATGACGCTCCACCCGAGGGTGGGGCATCCTTGACGACAGCAATGCCATGTCGCGGCTGAACGCGGCTTGAATTTACTCCGAGCCCTTTACCCGGGATGCCGCTGCCGATCCGGCGTTCTCGACCAGTCGGTTCACGGTATCGCGCGCCGAATCGGCGTTGATGCCGAGATCGTCGAGCGTCTGCTTGCCGGCGTCGCGCGCGGCGAGGGCGGCTTCGCGCGCGGCATCGGTGATGCGATGGCCGATCGGGCCGAGCACTTCCTCTTCCTTGCGGGTACGGGGCAGGAGCACGCCGGCCAGAACGCCGAGCGCCGCGCCGCCGAGCAGTGCCGCCAGAGGAGCATCGTCGATGCCCTGTGCGGTCCGCCGCTTGGCGACGCCATAACCCTCGCGGGCGGCTTCGCCGGCCTCGCCGAACTTCTGCTTGGCGGTGCCATAGGCATCGCTCGTCTTGTCGAGTGCGGTGGAATAGGCTTGGCTCGTACGGTCACGCGCGACCGAATAGAGCGTCGTCACCTTCTCGCGCGCGGTTTCATAGGCGTCGCCGGCAGCATGCTTCGCGGCTTCGGCCCCGTCGCGGACCTGGGCGCGGGCCTCCGCCAGCTTCGAGCTGGCGCGTGCGCCGGAGCCACCTTCACCGGAAGTCAGCTCGTCGTGGAGCGGTTCGGTCATGGCGTCACTTCCTCCTTGCTGATCGGTGCCGCCCGTCCTTCGGTGCGCATCGGATGCGCGTCGTAGAGCGGGTCGTCGCCGACGGATACGTCTTCAGAACCTTCATCGACGACGTCGGTTGCCGTCGCCTTCGAAATGATATCGTCGATCAGGCCGATGATGCTGTGTCGAAACAGCCAGCCGATCACCGCCGCGACAAGACCGACGGTTACCAGCGGCCGGGCCTTCGCCACCGACACCGCCCGGCTGGCCAACCGGATGCCGCCCGAGCGGATGTGCTCGATCGCATCCTCGGCCAACGATCCGGGGCTGAGCCGCTGCTGGATTTCGGCGAGCGTGCCGGTCAGCCGCGCCCGTGCCGCAAGCGCCTGTTCCCTGGCGCTCTCCACATCCCGTTGCCGGCCGGTCACGGGGTCGCCCCTTCGCGCACGGCATCGGGGCTGGAAAAGGAAGGTTGCCCGGCGAGCGCCGGCCCGAGCCGGCGCAGCGCCGCTCGGACCAGAAGCCCGGCGATAACCAACCCGAACAGGCAGACCATGAGGCCCGATCCGACCGGCCCGATCCATGGCATCAGCCAGATCACGAGCCCGAGGAACAGCGCGATCAGCGAAGCCAGAACCAGCGCCGCAGCGAGCACGGCCAAGCCAATCGCCACGCGCGCAAGCGCCACGCGGCGATAGAAGACCTGTCGGTAGAACTGCATTTCGGCGGCCGCCACGGTACGGCCGTCGTCGACGAGCCGTCCAAACAACTCGCCGATGCTGTCTTCCTCGTCCAGCGGATCCGCCCCCGTTGCGGTCAAAGCCTGCCCCCTCTGTCCTGGGTGGATCAGTCGACGTCGCCGGTCGGCTTGGTCGTCGGCGTCGCTGTCTCGGCGGTTCCGGTGCCCGACTTGATCAGCCGCGCCACGACGAAGCCGATCGCCACGGCCGCGCCGATCGCAACGGCAGGCGACTTGCGCACGAAACTGCGGGCGTCGTCCAGGATCTCCTCGACTTCCTTCGACTGGAGCGAGGTCGACAGGCCGGCCACCGCGTCCGCCGCGCGGCGGGCGTAGTCGCCATATTGCGGGCCGACCTTCTCGTCGATGCCGGCGGCGGCGTCACTCACCGCGCGGGAGATGCCGTCTAGCGCGCCAGTCGCCTTTTCCTTGCCCTGTACCGCGAAGCTGCGCGCCTTGTCGGTCGCCTGCTGCTTGATGCCGGCGGTCTCGGCGGCGATCGCGTCCAGCGCGGCGCGCCTGCGGCCGCCGCCGCTGACGGGCACTTCGATCGCTTCGGCCGTGGGCTCCGCACCATAACCGGCATCGTCGATGCCGTCGCCATAGGACGGATCGATCAGCGGGCTACCGTTTTCGTCCAGGATAGCGTCGGTGCCCTCCGGAAGGCCTTGCTTGCTACGCGCCATGATGGTCTCCACTTCGACGGGATTCGGGAACGGGATTCGGATCGACAACTGCGGGGCTCCACATTGTGTTCCGAACCGGGGCTGTCCAGTGTCGGTGAAATTATTGCATCGCGCCACCCACGCCGATACAGCCGCCCGCATATCACCAGACCAGCAGAACGGAGCCCCGCGCCCATGACCGCGATCATCGACGTCCACGCCCGCCAGATCATCGACAGCCGCGGCAACCCGACCGTCGAAGTC
>Ga0160461_1001338_pt1 | contig 10103 bp, 9 predicted proteins | sample HID1975I_E6MG_FD_108266 | JGI IMG/M metagenome (GOLD analysis project Ga0160461, IMG submission 108266) | Enriched soil microbial communities from UW Madison campus, WI, USA - HID1975I_E6 MG | ecosystem: Environmental > Terrestrial > Soil > Unclassified | place: USA: Madison, Wisconsin...
CCGAACTGTCCTACGACTACGGCCTGGTTCTGGACGGCCGCATCACCAAGGCGCTGAAGGAAGGCTACCGCTGCCTGTGCGGCACGCCGCCGTGCCGGGGCACGATGCTGGCACTGCCGAAAAAGAAGACGGCCAAGAAAGCGACCAAGGTGGCGGCTGAGACGGCGTCGGAGCCGGTGGCCGATAAGGTGTCGCAGCCGGAGACGAAGCCGCCAACCAAGAAGGCGGCGACCAAGAAGGCTGCGACCAAATCCGCCCAAGCCGAGAAATCCGTCCCCTGAACATCCGCGTTCACGTCCCGCCCGGCCTGTTCCGCTATCCGCGCAGACAGGCGTACAATCGCCGATGTCGTTAACACGACATGCAGTACGTCTTCAGGGCGGGGTGCAATTCCCCACCGGCGGTATGCCATGCAATGTGGCGAGCCCGCGAGCGCTCGGCGTCCTTCACGGACATCGGGGTCAGCAGATCTGGTGAGATGCCAGAGCCGACGGTCATAGTCCGGATGAGAGAAGATGTGCCGGCACAACACCCCGTTATCCAGGCGCCCATGCGCCTGGAACGTCGTATTGCGTTCGGCTGTCGATTAGCCCTGAAACGTTTTTCGCCCACTTTATTTTGCGAGAGCGTTTCAATGTCCACCCTCAATACCCCGCAGTCCCTTCCCAGCCTGGCTTCGCAACCCTTCGCCGCCCGCTTGCAGCGCGCGCTGCATCATCTGCGCCTGGGCCGTCCGGTCATCCTCATGGACGACTTCGACCGCGAGAACGAAGCCGACCTGATCGTCGCCGCCGACAAGCTCACCGTGCCCGTCATGGCGCAGTTGATCCGCGACGGCAGCGGCATCGTCTGCCTGTGCCTGCCCGGCGAAACCCTGGACCGGCTGGAACTGCCGCCCATGGTCACACGCAACCAAAGCCGCTTTGCCACCGCCTTCACCGTGTCCATCGAAGCGCGCGAAGGCGTCAGCACCGGCGTGTCGGCGGTTGACCGCGTCACCACCATCCGCGCCGCCATCTCGCCATCCGCCCAAAGCGAAGATATCGTCAGCCCCGGCCACGTGTTCCCCTTGCGCGCACAACCCGGCGGCGTGCTGACCCGCCGTGGCCACACCGAAGGCTCGGTGGACCTGGCCGTGCTGGCCGGCCTGCGCCCCGCCGGCGTGCTATGCGAACTGATGAACGCCGACGGCACCATGATGCGCGGCGCCTCGCTGGAACGTTACGCGGCCCAGCACGGCCTGGTTGCGCTGACCATCGCCGAACTGGCCGACCACCTGCAAAAGCTGAAAGACGGCAACGCCGAAACCGTGGACGACGAAGTCCTGGAAATGGCCGCCACCGTTTAAGGTGAACCGCATCCCGTCGGGACCGCCGCAATATGCGGCCCCGATGGCTTATTGCCCTGCCGGACGTCGCAGCGCCAGGGCCACGAACACCGCGGCCAACGCGCACGCGCCGCCCATCGCATACACGGCGCCAACGCCTTGCGCGCCGGCCAGCCCGCCCGCCACCGGGCCGCTGATACCCAGCGCCACGTCCAGAAACGCCACATACGCCCCCATGGCCGCGCCACGGCTTGCCGCCGGCACGCGCCGCACGGCTTCGACGCCGAACGCCGGGAACGCCAGCGAATAGCCCGCGCCAGTCAGGCATGCGCCGGCATACGCCCACATTGGCGTGACGCTTTGCCAGATCAGCCACTGGCCCCCGGCCTCAATCAGCACGCACACCAGCGCCACGCGCCCGCCGCCCAACTTGTCCGGCAGCCCCGCGAAGAAGACGCGGGCAAGAATGAACCCCACGCCGAACGCGCTGAACATCCATCCCGCGCCGTCCCAGCCGCGTTGCGCAAACAGCAGGCTGACAAACGCGGTGATCACGCCGAATCCCACACTGGTCAGGGCCAGCCCCAGACCGGGCAACAGCACCATGCCCAGCACCCGGTAGAAGGGCGTGCGCACCCCACCCAACGCCGGCGCGGCGCGCTGCGGCAACACCAGTGCCAGCGCCACCAACGGAATCACGACCGTTGCCCACGCCAAGGCCGCAAAGCCTGCATAGGCATATAGCCGCATGCCGGCGGGTGCGCCCAAGGCATAGGCGGCGTAGATGGCGACGCCCACCCAGGCCATGACGCGGCCCGCGTTCCGCGGCCCCACGCGGCCCACGCCCCAGCTCAACGCACCGGTGACGATCAGGCTTTCGGCGCATCCCATCAGCGCACGGCCCGCCAACAACGCCGTCAGCGCCCCTTGCGGCCGCGCCGACAAAATGTCGGCCAGCACATACAGCACACCCGCCGCCGCCCCCAGCAGGCAGCCGATCACCACCGCCCGCTTGGCGCCCTGGCGGTCGGCCAGCGTGCCGGCATAGGCGCGCGACAGCAGGGCGGCGGCAAACTGCAGGCCGGCCACCACGCCCACCACCAGCGCGCTCATCATCAGCGTGCCGGTCACATAGAGCGGCAAGACCGGCATCGGCAGGCCGACCATGAAAAATGCAATGAACACCACCACCACCAACGGCGACAACTGCACAAATACAGAGCGCACGGGTTCGCGGGCCGCGGGCGCTGCCCCAGCCGTCGATACGTTCGACATGAGAAATCCTTGATAGGGTTGTGGCAATCCGAAACCATCACGGAGAATTCGTCGATGGCATAATCCGCGCTTGCGGGTAAACAATCAGATTGCCTGCCATGAATTTTATGAGCCATTGCTCAGGTTCGATACTCGCCTTTCCACGCATCCATGACTGCTATCCCTCAGCCCCGAAAATCGCCGCGCCAGCTCAGGTCCCAGCACACCGTCGACACGATCCTGCAAGCCACGGCTCGCATTTTGGCCACGCATGGCTATGCGGGAACCAACACCAATCTGATCGCCGAAACGGCTGGGGTCAGCGTCGGGTCGCTGTACCAGTATTTTCCGAACAAGAACGCGCTGATCGCCGCGCTGCATCAGCGCCACGACAACGACATGCTGGATGTCATCGACGAGGTGCTGAACAGCAACCCCGCCGCAACGCTGAAGCAGCGCGTGGCGGCCATCGTGCAGGCCATGCTGCACGCGCACCTGCTGGAACCGGCCTTGCACCGGGTGCTTGAACGCGAGTTTCCGCTGTTCGACACGCCGCGCGACCACAGCCTGGCCGACCAGGATATCCACCGCCGCATGCGGCACTTGCTGGAACTACACCGGGCCGAGATCGCGCAACAGGACCGCGACCTGGCCACCTATGTGGTGCTGCGCATCATGGAATCGTTAGTGCATGCGGCGGCGTTGGAGCCGCCCGTGGGCTTTTCCACCGAGCAGCTTGAGCAAGCCGTGGTGGACGCGGTGATGGGGTATCTGGGCACGCCTGCGGCCACTACAGCCAAAAAGCCGGCGCGCAAAAAGGCGGCGAAATAGCGGCTAGGGATTACCGCTTGGCAGTCATCGGCTGGCCTCTGCCGCCATCAGAGCCAGGCAGTCCGAGGCCTTGCCCACCACGATGCGCGCGCTGCACGCCAGCATCAGGTTCAGGTTCAGGCTGAAGTCTTCCACCGTATGGCCCTCGGCATCCACCATGCGTGAGGCGCCGTCGTCCGCCGCCGCCCCCACCGCCACCTGATCGATCAAGGACCCGGCCTGGCTGGTGTAGCCCCAGACCGGCTTGCCGCAGGCGATGGCGTAGCCCACTTCAAAGGCCGTGCCCGAATCCGGTTCGGCGCCACGAAAAGTATTCAGATTGGCCATCACCATGTCGGCGCGGCGGATCAACGCGACGTTTTCGCGATAGATCCATTGCGCCAGCGCGGGCCCCGACAAGTCCGGGGGCGCCGTATTGTCCAAGGGAAACAGGCCGTCGAACCCGTAGGTGGCGCATAGCGCCTTCAGGCGCTGGCCATGCGCCACGGCATCGGGCAGGAATACGTCGAACCCCGCGAGATACACGCTGCGCATCAGGGCTGCTCCGGTTCTGAAACGGGTTCTGAAACGTTAAACGACTGGCCGGTGGTAAAGAACGAACCGCCCGCCAGGTAATGAATGGAACGCCGCTCGTCTTCCGGGAAGTGCCAACGGTTTTTCGAAAACACGTCCGGCGCGGCCCAGGCGGCGACGACTTCGCCAATGAACAAATCATAAGCCTGTTGGTTGTGCGGCTCGGGCACCACCTTGCATTCCAGCCAGCCCAGGCAGTCGCTGACGAGCGGCGCGCCGATCTTGCTGGCCGCGAACGTGTTCAAGCCGCAAGCCGCGAACTTGTCTTCGCCCCGGCCCGTTTCCGAACCCACTTTCAGCGTGGCGGCGGCCTGCGCGCGTGAAGGAATACAGAGCGCGAACTCGCCGGAGGCTTCGATCAGTTCGCGCGTGTAGGTGTTCTTGTCCACCACCACCAGCATCTTGGGCGGATTGAAATCCAGGGGCATCGCCCAGGCAGCGGCCATGACGTTGCGGGCCGCGCCGTGGGCGCTGGTGACGAGCACCGTCGGACCATGGTTCAAAAGCAGGTAGGAGCGAGGCAGTTCGACGGGTTCGATGTTGGACATGGACGTTGCAGGGTGGGGTTGCCGGCTTCAGGCTGCCGGCTTCAGGTTACCGGCTTCAATACCCGACCGTGAAACGGCGTCGGGAATGTTTGGGGGATTCGATCTCGTCGGCCAACGCAATTGCGTAGTCTTCCATCGAGATCCAGCTCTTGCCTTCCTCGTCGGCCAGCAGGGTGTCATCGCCGACCCGGAATGCCTCGGTACGCTCGCCCGGTTCAAACATGGCCGAGGGCGACAGGAAGGTCCAGTTCAGCACTTTTTCCTGGCGCAGCGTATCCAGGAAGACCACGCCCGCGCGTGCCTCGGGTTTGTAGGCATCCGGGAATTCGGGGGTGTCGATCAGCAGCGTGCCGGGCGCCACTTGCAGGCTGCCCGCGCCGCCCACCACCAGCAGGCGCGGCACGCCGGCGTTCTTCACGGCGGCCAGCAAGGGCTTGGCGTCGGTAGACACGAAGCGCGTGGCGCTGACCACAGCGTCGTGGCCGGTCAGCAGGGGGGTCAGGGTTTCAGGGTCGGTGGCGTCGCCCTGTTGCACGGTCAAGCCTGGCTGGGTGTTGACGTCGGCCGGATTGCGGGCGATGCCCGTCACCTGGTGGCCGCGCTTGAGCAGCTCGTCCGCCACGCGCGAACCCACCCGGCCCGAAATGCCGATCAATGCGATTTTCATGGTCTTGCTCCTTAAGCGGGAACCGGGGCGGCTGGCGGCGCACCACGCGCCTTTGCCCTGCGCCACCCCGAATTCGGCAATCCATACTATTCGGTCAAATCCGAACAAAAAACCCAATAGAACCGACGAGTTTTTTGCAATCCATGCATCAATACATCAATGCCTGATTCCGTAACTCAAGCCGCCGCGCGCTGCGCTTGATAGACCTGCAAGTGCGAATAGGCCACGCGCAGATACGTCGCATCCACACCCAAGGTACGGGCACGATTGACCATGTCGCCCACGATATGATCGGCCTCGACCGGTAGGCCTTGGCGCAGATCGCGGAACATGGACGCCGTCATGGGCTGCGTGCGGTCGCTGATCAGGTTCTGCACAAACGCATCGGCTTCGGGCCGCACGGCATGGCCAGACGCCGCCGCCACGGACTGCGATTCCTGCAACAGGCTTTTCAGGATGTCGATGCCGTCATCGGTGGACGCGATCTGGCCGATCGAGCCGCGCATCAGACACGTGGCGGCGGCCAGCGTGGTCAGCATGACGTACTTTTCCCACATGTCCTGGTGGATATCTTCGCTAAGACGGCTGACGTATTCGCCCCCGGCCAGCGCCTGCTCCAGCGCCACGCAACGTTCACTGCGGGCCGGGCCGGCGCGTTCGCCAAAGACAATATTCGCGTGCTTGCCCAGGTGCACCACTTCGCCTTCCGGGCCCAGCGTGGCGTTGATCTGGCACAGGCCGCCCAACACGCGATGCGGCTCGAACTCGCGGTCCAGCACGTCGTATTGCAGCACGCCGTTCATGATGGGCAGCACCGCCGTATCGGGGCCGACCGCGGGGCGGATGGCGTCGATGGCGCTGGCCAGGTCATACGCCTTGCAGCTCAGCACGATCACGTCATACGCGCCCTGCAAGGTCTGTTGCGTGACCAGCTTCGGGTGCAGCGTGACATCGCCAAGCGGGCTCTGAATACGCAACCCTTGTTCACGCATCCGAGCCGCGCGCGGCTCGCGCACCAGAAAGGTCACATCCGCGCCAGCCTGCGCCGCGCGTCCGCCAAAATATCCACCGGTGCCGCCAGCACCCAAGAACAACAACCGCATTCGTCTCTCCTGTAGCCGCCCGCCTGTTTTGCGGGCTGATACGGAATTATGCGCTTGGCGCGGAACATCGCCCAGCCCAAGCCCGGCGACTCAGGCCTCGTGATTGCGTTCCATCCACGCTTCAAAGCCGCCACGCAGCGCCCAGGTCTTTGGATACCCCGCCGCGCGCAGGCGCGAGGCCAGCAGCGCGGCCGAGACCTCGTTGGGGCAGGCGCAATAGACCACGATGTCGGACTCCAGCGCTTGCGGGTCCAGCGTGGGCAAGGGCGCTTTCAGGTCCACGGCGATGGCGCCGGGTATGCGCGCGGCGTCGCCTTGCGCGTCGGGCCGCACGTCGAAGACGAGCGTGTTGCGGCCGTCCTGGCGCCATTGCATGAGTTCGTCGACGGACACGCGGGGAATGACGCGCAGGCTGCGCAACAGCAGCCGGCGGCGCAGGAAGCGCGCCAGGATGTAAATCGCCAGCACCGCCGCCAGCACGCCCAGCCCCGTCGGGCCGTAGGTGCCCAGCACGTCGAGCACATCGTTGACCACGCTGTGGAACAGCCCGCCCAATAGCAAGGCGGAGCCCGCCCATATCATGGACCCTGCCAGGTCATAGAGCAGGAAGCGGCGATAGGCCGTGCCGGTCAGGCCCGCCATGACGGTGGACAGCGCGCCCGCGCCGGGCAGGAACTTGCAGACCAGCAAGGCCCGCACGCCAATGCGCAAATACAGCCGCTGCGTCTGGCGGATGCAGGAGTCCTGCGACAAGGACATCTTGCACACCACGCCCAGCAGCCGCGCGCCATAGCGCCGCCCCGCCACGTACCAAAGCGTGTCGGCCAACAGGCAGGCCACGATAGCGGCCAGCCAGGGCGTCAACCAGCCCGCCGCGCCGCCCAACGCGCCCGCGGCGATCAGCATGGGGTAGGCAGGCACGGGCAGGCCCGCTTGTTCGACCAGGACGTTGGCGAACACCAGCCACCCGCCGTATTGCTCGAGCAGCAATTGAATGTCTTGCATGGATCTTCCAGCATGCCGCGCCCCGCGCGGCCGAAGCAGCGATTTTAATGGCGTGGCCGCCCGCGCAGCGGTTTGTCGGAGTGGCCAATAGGGGTACACCGCGTTTTGCCGCTGCGTGTCCATCCCATGGAACGACGGGCACCAAATTGGTGCCACGGATCCCAGCCGGGGTGCCTATAATCCTGCCCGTCCATCAGGTTTCCCCGACTTGTCGCGAGGAATGCCGCATGGCATACAACTTGCTTCGCCAGGATGGGCCGCGATGCCGATCCTGCCGCCGCATCGCTGCCATCCCATCACGTTTCCATCCCCCGCGAAGGAGTCACCCGCATGAAATCCCTGTCCACCCTGTCCACAGGCGGCATCGCTCGCCGTGGGCTGCTGAAGCTGGCCGCGGCCGCCGCGACCGGCGCGCTGTTGTTCTCGGGCGCAGTGCAAGCCCAGGCGCCCGCCAAGACCAAGGTTGCCGCCATCTATACGGTGCCGGTCGAACAGCAATGGGTGTCGCGCATCCACAAGGCGCTGACGGCCGCGCGCGACCGGGGCGAGATTGACTACACGTTCTCGGAAAACGTCACCAACGCCGACTACGAGCGCGTCATGCGCCAGTACGCCGAGCAAGGCAACAAGCTGGTGGTGGGCGAAGCCTTCGCGGTGGAATCCGCCGCCCGCAAGGTGGCCAAGGACTATCCGCAGACCGCCTTCCTGATGGGCTCGTCGGGCAAGCCGCAACAACCCAACTTCTCGGTGTTCGACAACTACATCCAGGAACCCGCCTACCTGACCGGCATGATCGCCGGCGGCATGAGCCAGAGCGGCAAGATCGGCCTGGTTGGCGGCTACCCCATCCCGGAAGTGAACCGCCTGATGCACGCCTTCATCGAAGGCGCCAAGGAAGTGAACCCGAAGGCCGAATTCACCGTGACCTTCATCGGTTCGTGGTTTGATCCCCCGAAGGCCAAGGAAGCCGCCTTCGCCATGATCGACAAGGGCGCGGACGTGCTGTACGCCGAGCGCTTCGGCGTGTCGGATGCCGCCAAGGAACGCGGCAAGCTGGCCATCGGCAACGTGATCGACACGCAGCCGCAGTACCCCGAAACCGTGGTGGCCTCGGCCCTGTGGAGCATGGAACCCACCATCGACGAAGCGCTCAAGCAGGTCAAGGCCGGCACGTTCAAGGCCGACGACTACGGCCAGTACTCGCTGATGAAGTACAAGGGCTCGTCGCTGGCGCCGCTGGGCACCTTCGAAAAGAAGATTCCCGCCGAGCTCGTCGCCAAGGTTGAAGCCAAGCAGAAGGCCATTCTGGACGGCAGCTTCACCGTCAAGGTCAACGACAAAGAACCCAAGTCCTCGGCACGATGAACCAAGCGCCTCTCGCCCTGCAACTGACGGGGATCACCAAACGCTTCGGCAGCCTGACGGCCAACGACGATATCTCGCTGACGCTGCGGCAGGGCGAGGTCTTGGCCCTGCTGGGCGAGAACGGCGCCGGCAAATCGACGCTGGTGTCGATTCTGTTCGGCCACTATCTGGCGGATGCCGGCAGCATCGACGTGTTCGGCAAGCCCTTGCCGCCCGGCCGGCCCGACGCCGCGCTGGCGGCGGGCGTGGGCATGGTGCATCAGCACTTCACCCTGGCCGACAACCTGACCGTGCTGGACAACATCATGGTCGGCACGGAATCGCTGTGGAAGCTGGCGTCCGGCCGAAGCAAGGCGCGCAAACGCCTGGTTGAACTGGGCCAACGCTTTGGCCTGGGCGTGGACCCGGATGCGCGCGTGGGCGGCTTGTCCGTCGGCGAAAAGCAGCGCGTTGAAATCCTTAAGGCGCTGTATCGCGGCGCGCGCGTGCTGATCCTGGACGAACCCACCGCGGTGCTCACGCCGCAGGAAGTGCAGGATCTGTTCGCCACGCTGCGCGGTTTTGTCGACGACGGCCTGGCCGTCATCTTCATCTCGCACAAGCTGGACGAAGTGATGGCCGTGTCGCGCCGCGTGGCGGTGCTGCGCCAGGGCAAGCTGGTGGCCGAACGCGACACCGCCGCCACCAGCCCCGCCGAACTGGCTGAATTGATGGTCGGGCGCAAGGTCGTCATGCCGCGCGCCGAAGCGGTGGCCGCCGCCGAACAGGCGGCGCCCGTGGTGACGCTGTCGCAAGTCACCGTGCGCGACAGCCGCGCCGGCGCGCCGCGCCTGGACAGCCTGGACCTTACCGTCCACAAACATGAAATCGTGGCGATCGCGGGCGTGGCCGGCAACGGCCAGCAGGCGCTGGTTTCCGTCTTGACCGGCTTGGCGCTACCGTCCGACGGCACGATCCGGCTGGGCGCCGAGCACGCGCCCGCGCCCACCTCGCCTGCCGGCTGGACCGCCGCCCGCGTCGGCCGCATTCCGGAAGACCGCCATGGCGAAGGCATGATCGGCGACAGCCCGCTCTGGGAAAACGCCATCGTCGAAGACCTGAAGGACAAGCGCTTCGCGCGCTACGGCCTGATCCGCGCGCGCGCGGGCCGGGCCTACGCCGCGTCGCTGGCCAAGCAGTTCGACGTGCGCGCGGCATCGCTGGATGTGCGCACGCGCAGCCTGTCGGGCGGCAATATGCAAAAGCTGATCCTGGGACGCACGCTGGCGCGCGAACCGCGCTTCATCGTGGCCGACCAGCCCACCTGGGGCCTGGACATCGGCGCCGTGGCCTATGTGCGCGAGCAGTTGCTGGCCGCCCGCGCGCGTGGCGCCGGCGTGCTGCTGGTGTCCGAAGACCTGGAAGAAATCTTCGCCTTGGCCGACCGCATC
>Ga0160461_1001343_pt1 | contig 10081 bp, 7 predicted proteins | sample HID1975I_E6MG_FD_108266 | JGI IMG/M metagenome (GOLD analysis project Ga0160461, IMG submission 108266) | Enriched soil microbial communities from UW Madison campus, WI, USA - HID1975I_E6 MG | ecosystem: Environmental > Terrestrial > Soil > Unclassified | place: USA: Madison, Wisconsin...
CACGCCATCGAAGCGCACCTGCGCGCGCGCATCGAAGACGCCTATCCCCAGCACGGCATCTACGGAGAAGAAGGCGGCACGGTACGGCTGGACGCCGAGCACGTCTGGGTACTGGACCCCATCGACGGCACCGCGCCCTTTCTTGCCGGCATCCCGGTGTTTGGAACCTTGATCGCGCTTTTGCAGCGCGGTACACCCGTGCTGGGCATCATGGATTTTCCCGTCACCGGTGATCGCTGGGTGGGCGCCGCCGGACGTCCGACGCTGCATCACGACGCCCCCTGCCACACGCGCGCTTGCGGCCAACTGAGCGACGCCATGCTCAGCACCAGCAACCCGGATTTCTACGCACCCGACGAACTTCCGGCTTTCCAGGCGCTGCGGGAACGCACGCGCTGGCGCATCTATGGCGGTTGCTGCCTGGCGTATGGCCTGCTGGCCGCCGGCCGCACCGACATCGCCATCGACGCCCGACTGGCGCTTTACGACTACGCGCCCTTCATCCCCATCATCCAAGGTGCGGGCGGCGTCATTACGGACTGGAACGGCCGTGCGCTCGGGCTGGACAACCCGGCATCGCGCATCCTCGCCGCGGGCGACCCGGCGCGCCATCAGGAAGCCCTGCATCGGGTGCGCCAGGCAATGGATTGATCCTTCCACCCAAACACCCCGCAAGCACCAGGAGCCCCCGGGCATGGACATCCGCATCGAGAACCTCTGCATTTCGTATGGCAACCAGCGCGTCATCGACGGCCTGAGCCTGGATATTTCCCCCGGCGCCTTCTTTACCTTGCTGGGCCCCAGCGGCTGCGGCAAGACCACCCTGCTGCGCGCCATCGCGGGCTTTACGCCCATTGCATCCGGCAATCTTCTGTTCGGCGGGCGCGACGTGACCCGCCTGCCGGCGCACCAGCGCAACATCGGCATGGTGTTCCAGGACTACGCACTGTTTCCCAACCGCAGCGTGTTCGACAACGCCGCGTACGGACTGCGCGCAAGAAAAGTGGCGCCCACCCTGATCCAGCAACGCGTGGCCTCGGCGTTGGACCGCGTGGCGTTGGGGCAATACGCGGCAAGGCTGCCGGCCGAACTATCCGGCGGTCAACGGCAACGCGTGGCGCTTGCCCGCGCGCTGGTCATTCAGCCCCAAGTTCTGCTGATGGACGAACCGCTGTCGAACCTGGATGCCAAGCTGCGGATCCAGGTGCGCCAGACGATCGCCGAACTCCAGCGCGAGGCCGGCATCACCACCGTCTTCGTCACCCACGACCAGGAAGAAGCGCTGGCGCTATCCGACCAGATCGCCGTCATGCAGCAGGGCCGCGTGGCGCAGCTCGGCACACCACGCGACATCTACAGCGCGCCGGCCAGCGGCTATGTGGCCGACTTCATCGGCGCGGCCAATCTGCTGCCCGTGCAGTGCCACGCGCTTGAAGCCGGGCCGGTGCAATTACAGGTGGACGGGCACACCGTGGCCGCGCATGCCCCGGTGCCAGTGGCGGGCCAGGCCGTGCTGGTGGCGCGTCCGGAAGACATCCTGCTGTCCACCACATCAGGTGCCGGGTTGCCCGCGCGGATCCTGGCGCAGCAGTACCTGGGCATCAAGACCAACTACCGCGTCGAACTGTCCAGCGGCCGCCAAATGAACGTGGATGTGCACGGCGACCCGATCGCCGCGCTTGCTAGAGGAACCAAGGTCGATCTGGTATTCAACCCGCAAAAAACGCTGGTGTTGGCATCATGAAGCGTCTGGCCCCCATCCTGCGGTCGCCCTGGACCTGGTTGTCGCTGGCGGTACTGGCGGTGCTGCTGGTGTTTCTGGTCTGGCCCGTGCTGAATATTCTGTCGGCCAGTGTGCTGGCGCGCAGCGACGAAGGCCTGTCCGGCTGGCAGATCATGCTGTCGGATCCGCGTTACCCGCGCGCCATCGGCAACACCTTGCTGCTGGGCGCGGGCGTGACACTGCTGGCCGTCGCCATCGGTGTGCCGCTTGCGTACCTGACGGCGCGCCACCGCTATCCCGGTAAAGCGCTGGTGTCGATTCTGCCGCTGATCACACTCATCATTCCCGAAGTCATCGGCGCGCAGACCTGGTTGATGATCCTGGGCAATAACGGCGTGCTGACGCGCGCGCTGCGTGATGGGCTGGGGCTGGATCCGCCCTCTTTCTATGGCTGGCCCGGACTGCTGACGGTCATGACCTTCACGTATTACGCGTACATCTACATTGGTACGCTGGCCGCCATCCGCGGCTTTGACGCGCAGCTTGAAGAGGCCGCCCAAAGCCTGGGCACGTCGCCGCCCGTTTCACGCCTGAAGGTCATGGCGCCGGTGGTGATGCCCGCCGTGCTGGCCAGCGCCCTGCTTGTCTTCACCATGGTCGTGGGCAACTTCGCCACATCGATGATTCTTGGGCACCGCGTCGAACTGCTGTCGGTGTTGACCTATCAGGCGTCCGTGTCCGAAACCGGCAGCGACCCGGTCATGCAAAGCACGCTTGCCACCACGTCGATTGGCCTGGTGATGCTGGCCCTGTTCCTGCAACGCTGGATCGTGTCGCGCGGTCGTTATGAAATCACCCAGGGGCGCGCCGCGCCCGAAACGCCGATACGTGGGCCGGGCGGGCTGGCGATGGCGGGCGCGGCGCTGGCCGTGATGGCGCTGTCCATGCTGCCGCTAGGCACGCTGGCCGTCGGCGCGTTCACCCGCGCGCACGGCCCCGTCATGCGCTGGGGCGAATGGACGGTTGCGCATCTGGAACGGGTGCTGATCAACGCCCCGGGCCCGGTGTTCAACTCCGTCTTGTTTGCAGGCGCCGCCACGCTGATCGCCATCGCCTTCAGCACGCTGGCCAGCTACCTGATCGTCAAGAAGCGCAACGTGTTGACGCCCTGGCTGGACTACCTCAGCTCCATTCCGCTGGCGCTGTCCGGCACGGTGATCGGCATTGGCTTGTTGATGACCTTCGGCCATGGCGCGTTCGACCTATCCGGCACCGCGTCACTGATCGTGCTGGCCTACATCGTGCGGCGGCTTCCCTTTGGCGTGCGCAACGCTTCGTCCACGCTGTTCAACCTGCCCGACTCCATTGAAGAAGCTTCCATCAGCCTGGGGGTGCCGCCATTGATGTCCTTCATCAAGGTGGTGCTGCCCTTGATGGCGCCCGCCATCGCGGCTGCCGCCGTGCTGACCTGGACCACCAGCGTCTCGGAACTGAGCGCCTCGGTCATCGTGTATTCGCCCGGGCATGAAACGCTGCCCATCCAGATTTTCCGCTTGATCGACAGCGGCCTGATGGCGCAGGCATCAGCCTACGGCCTGGTGCTGATCACGGTGATCCTGGCGCCCGTGCTGCTGGCCACCCGCGTCTTCAACATCCGGCTCTTTGCCTGAGACCGGCTCATTCACCTTCCCATCCAAGGAATCGCCATGATCCAGCTTCCCTCTTTCAACCGCCGCCAGGTGCTCAAGCTGCTGGCCGCCACCGGCGGCATCGGCGCCCTGCCCACCCAGGCACTGGCCCAGCGCGCCGAAAAGGTCGTCCTGTACACCACGCTGAACGCGCAGTCCGTCGAGACCGCCAGCGACATCGCGCGCGACGTGCTGCCCCATATCAAGCCCAGCACCGTTGCGGGCGGCAGCAGCCAGTTGCTCAAGCGGATCGAAGCCGAAGCCGGCCAGCCCAAGGGCGACCTGTTCTGGACATCCAGCGCCAACGTCATGCATGGCTACCGCACCCTGTTCGAGCCCTACCGCTCTGAACATACCGCCGCCATTCCCGACGATCTGCACGGCCCCGATGATCTCTGGATGGCCGCCAACCTTCACATCGTGGTCGGCATGATCAACGCGCGGCACGTGCCCGGCGCCGCGCCGACCTCGTGGGCGGACCTGACCGACCGTCGCTTCAAAGGCAAGGTCATCATTGGCGACCCCGGCAACAGTTCCACCGCCTTCACCGCCTTGTGGGGCATCGAGCGCGTACTGGGCACCGAAGGCTTGAGAGCGCTGGCGCGCAACGTCACCGTGTCCAGCGCGGCCTCGCATGTGGTGCGCAGTGTTGGCCAGGGCGAATACGCCGTGGGCATCACTTTCGAGTCCACGGCCTACCCCTATGTGGCGGGCGGCCAGAAAGAGATCGGCATCATGTACCCCACGGACGGCACATTTACCGTGGCCGACAACATGGCCATGGTGAAGAACCCGCCCAACCCCGAAGCCGCCAAGCGCATGTACGACTTGCTGCTGTCGCGCGAGATGCAATTGGCGCTGTTGCAAAACGCCTATCGCCGCCCCAGCCGCAACGACATCGACGTCAGCAAGCACCTGGACATGCCGCCGCTTGTCGACATCAAGATCGTGCCGGTGGACGAAGCCGAAGCGGCGGCTGGCCGCGAAGCATTTCTTGCACGGTGGCGCGCCTACCTCGCCCAGGCGCGCAGCACCTGACTTCTTACCAGCGATAACGCAGGCTGGCCTTGACCGAACGCTGGTAGCCATACCAGCACCAGGAATCCCCCGAGCAAGACGCGATGTATTCCTTGTCGAACAGGTTCTGGACGTTCAAGGCCACCTGCATACCCTTCAACGACGGCGACACACGGCCCAGGTCATAGTCCAGCATCAGGTCGACCAAAGTCACGGACGGCACCTTCATCGTGTTGGTCTCATTGACAAACGACGAGCCGATGTAGCGCACGCCGCCGCCCACGCCCATGCCCGCCAACGGTCCGTCCTGCAATTGGTAGCGCGCCCAGGCGGACGCCTGCTGCGACGGCACGCCGGGTGGCGATTTGCCCTTCAGGTTCAAGCCCGCCAGGTTGGGGTTGGCCTTGGAGTACTCGTTGTTCATCAAGGAATACGCCGCCACCACTGTCAGGCCACGCATCGGTTCGCTCTTGGCTTCCAGTTCGATACCCTGCGTGCGCAGCTCGCCCGCCTGGATCGAGCAACGCCCGCCCGCCGTGCCGCAGATGTGCGTGGGATCCGGATCGGTCGTTGTCATGTTTTCGCGACGGATATCGAACGCCGCGAACGACAGCAGGGTCGCGCTGCCTGGCGGCTGGTACTTGATGCCAACCTCGTACTGATTGCCCTCGATGGGCTTGAACGGCGTGTTCTGCCAGCCCGTGCCCGACTGCGGCTCGAACGATTCCGAATAGCTGAAGTAAGGCGCGACGCCGTTGTCGAAGTTGTAGATCACGCCAAGGCGGCCCGTGAACTTCTCGGCATTCAAGGAAGACGGCGCGATGCGGCCGGTGGCGATCGTCGTGGTCTCACCCACATTGCGAGACCAGTCGTAGCGTCCGCCCAGCAGCACCGACAAGCGGTCGATCTTGATCTGGTCCTGGAAATACAGGCCCGCCTGGTACTGCGTGGAAGTGGCGTCCGTCGAGAACGCGGGGGTGGCGATGCGCTGGTGATTGTCCGGGTTCAGCACATACAGGGGCGGCGCGCTGCCGTAGCCCGCCAGCGTGTCGGTCTTCACGTGCTGATAGTCAAAGCCCAGCAACGCCGTATGGCCGAAGCTGCCCGTGTTGAAGCGCGCCTGCAGATTGTTGTCGATGGTCAGCGCGCCCACGTCCACGTCCGTGGCGATGGATGCGCGCTGCTGGTACAGGTAGCTCTTGTCCGTGTAGCCGTAGTTGTTGGTCATGGCGCCGTAGACGCTGCGGTACTGGGCCTCGGACCGCGTCCAGCGCAGGCTTTGCGTGGCCTTGAACGTGTCGTTGAAACGGTGGTCCAGCACATAGCCCAGCGAATAGCTCTTGCGGTCGCTCTTTTCGAAATTGGCGTCGCCATCGTAATAGTTGGCCGGCAGGCGGATGCCGTCCGGCGCCGACAGCAGCGTGCGCATGGCGGGCACGGTGCCGTAAGAGCCCATGTCCGGGTCGCGTTGGAAGTTGGTCAGCACCGTCAGCGAGGTGTCGCCATTGGGCTTCCACGTAAAGGCCGGCGACACGAAGTAGCGCCGTTCCTTGGTGTCCTTGACCTGGCCGTCCGACATATAGCCCGCGCCGACCAGGCGATACAGGTACTTGCCTTCCTCGTCCATGGGGCCGCCAAAGTCAAAGTTGGCGCGGCGGTAATCGTAGTTGCCGACCTGCACCTCGACTTCGCGCAGCGTCTCTTCCAACGGACGCTTGCTGACCTGGTTCACCACGCCACCCGGGCCGCCCTGGCCATACATGACCGAGGCGGGTCCCTTCAGCACGTCCACCCGCTCCAGGCGGTAGGCGTCCACTTGCGGCAAGGCGTCACGGCCGCCGAACACGCGCAAGCCATCCAGATAGGACGACGCCGAAAAGCCGCGCACGCTGAACTGATCCAGGCGCGTGGCGGTGGCGCCGCGCGATTCGGTGGCCACGCCCGCCGTATAACGCAAGACCTGGTTAAGCGTTTGCGCGCCCTGCTCCTTGATCTGTTCGCGCGTGATCACCGACACCGATTGCGGCGTTTCGATCAGGGGCGTGTCGGTCTTGGTGGCGCTGACGCTGGCGCTGGCCACATAGCCCACGGTGGGCGCCAACGCGCTTTCCGACATGCCCGACACCGTCACCGGCGCCAGCAGGTGCGCATCACCCGACGTCGGCGCGGGCGCCAGCGTCCAGGTATTGCCCGACTGCGCACGCGCCTGCAGGCCGCTGCCCGACAGAATCCGCGCAAAACCCGCACCCACCGAATAGGTGCCGTTCAGCCCATCGGAATGACGGCCGCGCACCAATGCCGGGTCGAACGACAGCACCACGCCCGCGGTGCGCGCGAACTGGGTCAGCGCATCGGCCAAGGCCCCGGCGGGAATCTGGTAGCCGCGCTGCGCGTTGACGGAGGCTGGGGCGGCGGCGGGCGCGGATTGCGCCCACACGGCCGGCATGCCGACGGCAAAGGCGCCCGCGCAGGTGGCGGTCAGCACGGCCTTGCGGCCAGCCGTCAATGTGGCGCGCATGCGCGGTTGAGATGAAGCAGACACGAAACTCTCCCTGTACGGTGATCTATCTCTGCCTTTCCGTACGGGAAACGAAAACCTGCAATGCGTCGGGCAAAAAAGTTTGTAACGGTCAGATCTGGCGCGGTCCAACCTGGAGCCAATACTGGGTGTGCCGGCTGACGATGATGGGTAGCGCGGGCTCAAGCGCCCTGAGCGCGCGTTCGGCATCGTCCAAGGGAAAGACCCCTGACAGCCTCAGGCCCGCCACCGCCGGGTCCACCCGGATCACCCCGACGCGCTGGCGCGCCAGATGGCGCGCGAAGTCGTCAAGACGCCATTCCTTGGCAACCACCAAGCCGTCCACCCAGGCCAGGCGGTCCGGGTCCGAGGCATTGCGCACGACGTCATGCGCGTCGGAGAAGGCCAACCGTTCGCCCGCGCTGGCTTGGGTCCAGGCTCCGTCGCGCAGCAAGGCCACGCTGCCCTCATACACGCCCAGGCGCGAATCCGTATCCGTGCGGCGCAGGTCAAAGCGGGCGCGCTCGGCTCGCAATTCGCCATGGCCCGAGTCCACGCGCAAGGCGTCGACGCCCGGACGCGGTTCGGTGTCGACCAGCATCTCGCCGCGCAACAGGTCTATGCCACGCTCGCTGCCAGACACACGCACGCGCACCGCGCTGTCGCTGTTCAAGGTGATGCGCAAGCCCTCGGCCAGCGCCACGCTGCGGCGTTCGCCCACGCGCGTGCTCAAGTCGGCCGCCAGGCGCTGCCAGGGCGTGTGCCGATAGCCCGTCCACCCCATCGCGGAAATTGCCGTAAGGCCGAGCAGCGACCGCAATGCAGCGCGGCGCCCTGAAGACGACGGGGCATTAAGCGCCGCATGCGCCAGCGGGGCAGGCACCCGCCGCGCGTCGCGGCCAATCGCTTCCAGACGATCCCAAGCCTGCCGATGCGTGGCATCCGCTTCCAGCCAGGCGCGACAGGATTCCCGGTCGTGCGCGTCGGCCACGCCGCTTTGCAGCTTGGCCCACCAGGCAATGGCCTGGCGCACGACCGGGTCCGGCGGCATGCCGTGCGCGGCGTTATTCATAGAACGCCGCATAGCACGCGGTCATCGCGCGCACCATGTACTGTTGTACGGAACTCAGGGAGACGCCCAGGCGTTCTGCGATGTCGGGATAGGTCAACCCATCCAGTTGCGACATCAAGAACGCGGCGCGGGCCTTGGGAGGCAGGCCGTCCAGCAAGTGGTCCAGACGCACCAGCGCCTGCAGTTGTTCGGCCTGCGTCTCGGGTGACGGCGCATAGGCCTGCGGCAGCGTGGAAAGATAGCCAAGGTAGGCGTATTCCAGCGCGGCGTGGCGCTGGTGGTCCACCACCAGCCCCTTCGCAATCGTGGTCAGCAAGGCGCGCGCGTCATGCGCGCGCACGGCTTTGCGGCCCTGGATCACCCTGACGAACACATCCTGCGCCAGGTCTTCCGCGCGGTGATCGCAGCCCAGCTTGCGGCGCAGCCAGCCGAACAGCCAGGGGCGATGCTCGCGATAGAGACTATCAACGCGGCTATCAACGCGCCCATCGACGAGCCCATCAACGGACGCGATGACGGCCTCGGCACACGGGGCCGATGAAGAAAGAAAGGGGGAAGGCACGATTGAGACAGCGGTGCGGGACCTGAAGTCTCAAAATGTTAAGTGATAATGACTTGCATTACCAATGCTATCTTCATGCGACCCGCGCCACGCGGGCCGCATGCGGCATTACTACAACGTCGCCGTCGATCGGCGTTCGGATTCCAGGTATTCGCGCGACTGCATTTCCAGAATGCGCGACACGGTGCGATGGAATTCGTTGGCCAGCGCGCCTTCCGTGTAGATCTCTTCAGGTTCGCACTCGGCCGACATGATGAGCTTGACGCGGTGGTCGTAGAACACGTCGATCAACCACGTGAAGCGACGCGCCTCGGACGCCTGGCGCGGCCCCATCTTCGGCACGCCGGACAAGATCACGGCATGGAAGCGGCTGGCCAGTTCCAGATAATCATTCTGCGAACGCGGGCCGCCGCAAAGCGTAGCGAAGTCGAACCACACCACCGCGCCCGCCAGCGCCACCGCGCGAATTTCGCGGTGCTCGATGTGCAGCAGGGGCTCTTGCGGCGGCGTATCGGCCAGGCTGTCGAAGGCCTTTTGCAGCGCGGCTTGCGCACGCTCGTCCAGCGGCGTGTGATAGCACTGCACCTGCTCAAGCGAACGGCGGCGGTAGTCCACCCCGGCGTCCACGTTCAGCACGTCCATGCGCGACTGGATCAACTTGATCGCCGGCAGCACGCGGTCGCGGTGCAGGCCGTCGGTGTACAGCGTGGACGGCTCGTAGTTGGACGTCATGACGAACGACGTGCCGTACTCGAACAGTTTCAACAGCAGCCGGTGCAGGATCATGGCGTCCGCCACGTCCGACACATGGAATTCATCAAAGCAGATCAGGCGATAACGCTTGGCGACCCGCTTGGCCACTTCGTCCAGCGGGTCCTGCATGCCCTTCACTTCTTCCAGCTCGCGATGCACGCCCCGCATGAATTCATGAAAGTGCAGCCGCGCCTTGCGCACGACCGGCACGGTGGCATAGAAGGCATCCATCAGGAAGCTCTTGCCGCGCCCCACCCCGCCCCACAGATACACGCCGCGCGGCACGTCGGGCCGATTCAGCAGTTTCTTCAGCGCGTTCGAGCGCATCGACTTGAACTTGACCCACTCGTCGTAATAGCGCTGCAAGCGGTCGATGGCCTGCTTTTGCGCGGCATCGGGCTTGTAGCCGCGTTCGGCCAAGGCGTGTTCGTAGTATTCGCGGACGTTCATGGGGCTTAGCTCAACCAACCAAAATGAAAAAAGGGCGGGTTCTTGAACCCGCCCCCTGTCTTGCCAGGTCTAGCGACGCTTAGAAGTTCAGCGCGCGCTTGTCCACGGCCAGAGCGGCTTCCTTCACGGCTTCCGACAAGGTCGGGTGCGCGTGGCAGATGCGGGCGATGTCTTCGGCGGCGCCGCGGAATTCCATGATGGTCACGGCTTCCGAGATCAGTTCCGAGGCCATCGGGCCCACGATGTGCACGCCCAGGACTTCGTCGGTCTTGGCGTCAGCGATCACCTTGGCGAAGCC
>Ga0160461_1001346_pt1 | contig 10040 bp, 7 predicted proteins | sample HID1975I_E6MG_FD_108266 | JGI IMG/M metagenome (GOLD analysis project Ga0160461, IMG submission 108266) | Enriched soil microbial communities from UW Madison campus, WI, USA - HID1975I_E6 MG | ecosystem: Environmental > Terrestrial > Soil > Unclassified | place: USA: Madison, Wisconsin...
AGAGCGGCGGGCATGCTGGAGGGCGCGAACAGACCGAACCACGTCGCGGCCTCGAAGTTCTTCATCCCGGCCTCGGTCATCGTGGGCACCTGGGCGATGGCCTCGACCCGACGCGGGTGCGCCAGGGCAATCGCCTTGAGCTTGCCCGACTGGATGTGCGGCAACGCCGCCGACAGGGTGACAAAGGCCATCTGCACCTGGCCACCGATCAGGTCGGTGATCATGGGCGCATCGCCCCGGTACGGGACGTGAACCAGATTCAGGCCGGCGCGTGCCTTGAACAGCTCGCCGGTCAGGTGCTGGGGTGTTCCGTTGCCGGTGGAGGCCATGCTCAGGCCCTGTGGCGAGGCCTTGGCGTAGGCAATGAGTTCGTCAAGATTCTTGACCGGCATGGACGGCGCCGTCACCAGCACCAGCGGAATGGTGGAGGTCAGCGTCAGCGGCGCGAAATCCTTCAAGGGGTCGTAATTGAGTTTCTTGTACAGGCTGGCGCTGATCGTGTGCGCCGCCGTCGTCATGTAGAGCGTGTAGCCGTCGCCGGCCGACCGCGCCACTGACTCGGCCGCCACCGTGGTGCCGGCGCCGGGGCGGTTGTTGATAATGACCTGCTGGCCCCAGGCCGTCGGCAGCTTTTCCGCGATCAGCCGCGCGATGACGTCGGTGGCGCCGCCTGGGGGATACGGAACCACCAGCGTCACGGGCTTGTCTGGATAGCCTTCGGCAAGCGCCGCGCCTGCGCCCAGGGCCATGCCCCACGCAAGAATGGCTCCGGCGATGCAATGTCGCTTTTTCATTGTCATGTCTCCTCGTGTGCGCATCGGGTCCGCTTTCTATTGATGCGGACCCTGAATGCGTTTTGCTGCTTATTGCCTGACGCTCTGTGGCGCCATGTGGCGGGTTCTGCTTGGCGCTCGCCCTGTCGGTGCGGACTTAACCGGCTTCCTGCGCTTCGCGCCAGGCGAGCAGTCGGGCCACGCCTTCGGCCATGCCGACCTTCGGTTGCCAGCCGATGTGCTGGCCGGCCAGGTCGTGCGGGATATGGAATGCACCGCCCGAGGTCAGGCGCACGGTGCCGGGCGGGTCGGGTTTGATCTCGGGTTGTAGATCGCTCTTGCAGTAGTCGAGCACCAAGCGCACCAATTCGCCGGTGGTGATGGGCGCGGGACCCGACACGTTCACCGCCACGTCGGTCGCCGCGCTCTGGAACGCCGCGACATTGGCGCGCGCCACGTCGGAGACGTGTACGAAGTGCTTGGTGTCGGTGCCGTCGCCTGGCAGCACGGGGCGTTCACCCTTGCGCACGCGGTCGTAGGTTTCCATGATGTACAGCGAGTTGGCGGCGCGGTAGTGCTGGCGTTCGCCGTAAACGGTGGAGTAGCGCAGCACCACATAGTCCAGCCCGGACTTCTGGTAGTACTGGCGGCAAAGCTGCTCGCCCATGATCTTGGACGCGCCATACAGGATGGCGGCCGGGGGCGCGCCTTCGGAATGGAAGGGGCCGTTCTCGACCAGCGCGCCGGCGATGCCGGTGCCATAGCCATAGACCGCGTTGGATGAGGCGAAGACGATTTTCCGCACCTTGTTGGCGCGGCAGGCTTCCAGCATGTTCTGCGCGCCGCGGACGTTGACGTCCACCGCCTGCCATGGCGTCTGGGAAAAGCCCAGTGTCATGTAGGCGGCCAGGTGCAGCACGCCGTCCACGCCCTCGGTCGCAGCAAGCAGGTCCGGCAGGCGCATCAGATCGCCGCGAACTACTTTCACCCGGGGATTGTCTTGCAGGTGGGCAATGGCCTCGGGTGTGCCGAATGCAAAATTGTCCAGCAGGATCACTTCTTTCGCGCCGGCGGCCAGCAAGGCGTCGGCGGTGTGGGAGCCCACCAGGCTGGCAGCGCCGGCGATCAGGATGCGGGAGTCGGCCAGCGACAGCGCCGCGCTTTTCTTTTCAGTTGTCATGTTGCTTCAAAGTCCCATGGGTTTTTCATGCATGCCCCAGTACAGGCTCTTGACCTGGCTGTACAGGCGCAGGCCGTGCAGGCCCTTTTCGCGCCCGATGCCGCTGGCCTTGAAGCCGCCGAATGGGGTGGCAATATGCGATTGCTTGTAGGTATTGATCCAGATAGAGCCGGCCTCGATCTCGCGGGCCACGCGCCAGGCGCGGGCGTAGTCGCCCGTCCACATGCCGGCGGCCAGGCCGAAGGCGGTGTCGTTGGCCTGATGGACAACGTCGTCCTCGTCCTCAAATGGCAGCGCCACCAGCACGGGGCCGAAAATCTCTTCCTGGCACACGCGGGCCTGGTTGCCCAGCCCGTCTATGACCGTGGGCAGATAGAACCAGCCATTGGCTAGTTCCGCCTGCGTGGGGGGCTCGCCGCCCACCAGCACGCGGCCGCCTTCGGCGCGGCCGATATCTACATAGCCGGCGACCTTGTCGCGATGCGCGCGCGACACCAGCGGCCCCATCTGCGTGGCCGGGTCGTCCGGCAGCCCGACGCGCACTTGCCGCGTGCGTTCCACCAACGCTTCCATGAAGCGCTGGTAGATGGATTTCTGTACGAACAGGCGCGAGCCCGCAACGCAGCTCTGGCCCGCTGAACCGAAGATGCCCGAGACCACGCCCGCCACGGCGCGGTCCAGGTCGGCATCGTCGAACACAATGTGAGGTGACTTGCCGCCCAGTTCCAGCCCGACCGGAATCAGGCGCTGGCCCGCGATGCCCCCAATGGCGCGTCCGGTTTCGGTGCCACCGGTGAACGACACCATGCGCACACCGGGGTGTTTGACCAGCGCGGCACCCACGTCTTCGCCATGGCCGGGCAGCACGGTCAGCAGGCCTTCCGGCAAGCCGGCTTCGCCGCAGATGCGCGCCAGTTCCAGGGCCAACTGGGGCGTTTCCTCGGAAGGCTTGAGCAATACGGCATTGCCGGCGGCGAGCGCTGGCGCGGCTTTCTGCGCCTCGTTCATGATGGGCGAGTTCCACGGCGTAATCGCTGCGATCACCCCGAAAGGCTCAGCCAGCGCCATGGAAAAGTACTCGCCTCGCGGCGAGGTCATTTCGTTTTGCCAGGTTTCGCACACGGCCGCGTAGTAGCGGAAATGGCCGGCCGCGCTGTCGACCATGTTCAGGCATTCTTTCCAGGGCTTGCCGCTGTCTAGCATTTGCAGTCGCGCCAAGGGTTCGCGCTCGGCGGCAAGGCGTCGGCCGATCTCGTACAAGGTGGCGGCGCGCTGATCCGGGCGCAGCTTGCGCCAGGGCTTGTTGTGGAAAGCGTCCCAGGCGATGGCCACGGCCGCGTCCACGTCCTGCGCCGATGCGCGCGTGACGATGCCGGCTATGCTGCCGTCGGCCGGGTTGATGGAGGTGATGACGGCGTCGCCGTCTTGGCTCAGGCGCCAGTTGGCGCCCAGCCGGAAGGGCTTGTTGCTTGATGCGTCCATAACGTCTTTAAGGGTCAAGGGCTTCGGTAGACGTCATCATCGGCCGCTCAATTATTAGACACAAATAGATATTTATTTAATATTCTTAGCCTATGGCTATAAATATCAAATACCGTCCCCTCAAGGCGTTTCTGCTGGCGGTCGACAGCGGCTCGTTCACGCATGCGGCAAACCAATTGGGCGTGACGCAGCCCTCATTTACCGCGCTGATCCAGGACCTGGAAGAAGTGCTGGGGCTGCGCTTGTTCGAGCGCACCACCCGCAACATCAGCCTGACCAGCGCCGGGCAGGATTTCCATTCACGTGTGCAGCGCCCCATCGCCGATCTGGAAGAGGCCTACCGCAGCCTTGCGGATTTGGCCGCGGTGCGGCGCGGCAACGTCGCGTTGGGGGCGCTGCCGTCCACCGCGCTGACACTGCTGCCCGCGGCGGTCGGCGCGCTGCGCCTGGCGCATCCGGCGTTGAAGGTGCGCGTGGTAGAGGCGCACAACGACGAACTGCTGGCCATGCTGCGCACCAATCAGATTGAGTTCGCGGTGGCCGCCCAGGCCGATCCGGCTTCCGACCTGAGCTTCACTCCGCTGGGCGAGGATTGCTTTTGCGCGGTTTATCCGGCGGGGCACCCGCTGGGCGATGTCCGAGGGACCTTGCATTGGCGCGATGTACTGCGTTACGACCTGATCTTGCTATCGCAGGGGTCCAATGCGCGCCAACAGTTTGACCGCGCCGTGCGCGACGAAGTGGACGCGCCCGCCACCGCGCTGCGTTACGACGTGACCAATATGGGCACCGCTGCCGGCATGGTGCGGCAGGGGCTGGGCGTGAGCGTGCTGCCCCGCCTGGCGTTGCCCGAGTTGAACCTGTCCGGCTTGCGCTGCGCGCCGTTGGGCGATGCGTCGGCACGCCGCTACATAGGATTGCTGCATCGGCGTGACCGCTCGCTGTCGCCCGCCGCGCAGGCATTGGTGGCGCAGTTGGAAAACGTCATGGCAGGGGTCTTGCCCAGCCTGCTGCCCTTGCCACCGCTAGGGAAATCGGGCTGACCTTGGCGGGCTTTTCGTCAGGGCGCCAAACTTTTTCATTGGGGTTGCTGGGGGCGGATGGCGGCATTCTTGCGTGCGGAGGGAGCGGTTTCCCCCAGCCTGCTACCATGGCCCATCTACAAGGAGCGGTAATGGCTACAAAAGAGAAGTCTTCGACTGGTTTGGCAGCGTTGGTTGAAAAGGCGCTTCAGCAGAAGAAGCTGGCTGCCGCCACACAAAAGCCGACGGGATCTTCCCTGTCGAACATGGCGGGACGCAAGCAAATGGGGCGTCCGGCAGGTCGCAAACGCTGATTCACTTCACCTTGGCAATGCCCGACGGCGCCTCCAGCGCGGCGGGCGTTGCCAATCGGTTCATTCTTCCCCCTTGCTCTACCGTTACAGCGTCTACCGCGATCTCGCGTAGCACGATGCCTGGCGCCACTTCGGCGCCGGTGCGCCACGCCAAGGGCGGGCCACCATCCACACTCAGCACCGCCGCGCCATCCGGGCCGGCCGCGATCAGGCCCAGCACGCTGATCTGCGTGCGCATCACTTCATCCTTCCCAAACCATAGCGCCACGGGCGTGTTGTCGGCCGCGCGTGGCGGGGCTGCCGATACGGCGGGTGGCAACGCGCCTGGACGCGGGGCCAGCAATATCGACCCCCACACGCCCACACCCGCCGCCAGCGCCAGGACGGCAAGAACACGCAACGCGGCGGGCGCGGAAGGCAGGGAAGGGCGCAAGGAAATAGGCATGGGTGTACAGCAGCGGCTACGGTGGTGGGAAACAGGGGCAAGGGACGCGCCCGACTATAGCGGGGCTACGTGACAATTGCGCGATAAGGCCGCAACACCCTCCACACACTTCCCCCCGATTCAGCTTCCCTACAGTTTTTTGTCATTCCGCCTACACGGCGCGTCTCTAGCATGCGGACACGTTCAGGTTCAACGCTTGAACATCCATTCGAACCAACAGGGAAACCGCATGCAAGACATGAATCAAGCCAATCGCCGCCGACTGCTGAAGATGCTGGGAGGCGCGCCGATGCTGCCGATCGGCGGTGTCAGCATGGCGGCGTTGCTGGCCGGCTGTAATTCAAGCGATGACGATGACGACGCGACCGTCACGCCGCCCGACACGGGCACGCAGCCGCCCGCCACGCCGGTCACCTTCACGTCGGCGTCGTTCACGTCCATGCCCGCGCCCACGCTGGCCAACCCGGAACTGATGGCCCGCACCACGGTGAGTTCGGCCATGAACCTGGCGTTCAGCGATGGCTCCAAGCGCACCGTCGAGCTGGGCTACGAGCCCTTCTTCATCACGGGTGACAACGTGCCCGACGGCAAGGGTGGCGTCGCCATCGCCGGCGGTTACTTCAACCTGGCCGGCGCGCCCATCATGGACAACTCGGTGCCTGCCAAGGCGCGCCAGTTCTTCTCGAACTGTCCGGACGGCACGTCCTTGCTGGCGCTGTCGGCCCCTACCACGGTGCCGGGCGTGGCGGGCAACGCCGTCTACGCCGTGGTGCAGTTCGAATACCAGTCGGTGGACCAGGCCGGCAACGACATGTATGGCTTGCTGCCGTCGCCCATTGCCGTGTTGACGCTGTCGCAAGACCCCAATACGGGCAAGCTCAGCCTGGTCAAGTACAGCAACGTGGACACCTCGTCGGTGCATGGGTTGTGGATCACCTGCGGCGCCAGCCTGTCGCCGTGGGGCACGCACCTGTCCAGCGAAGAGTACGAACCGGATGCGACCACGGCGGTCGGCTCGGCCTCGTTCCAGGCCTATAGCAACAACGTCTACGGCGATCCCAACAAGGCCAACCCCTACCACTACGGCCACATGCCGGAAGTGACGGTGCACCCCGACGGCACCGGCACCATCAAGAAGCACTACTGCATGGGCCGCATCTCGCACGAGCTGGTGCAAGTGATGCCCGACGAGCGCACCGCGCTGATGGGCGACGACGCCACCAATGGCGGCCTGTTCATGTTCGTGGCCGACCGCAAGGCAGACCTGTCGGCCGGCACGCTGTACGTGGCGAAGTGGACGCAGACCTCGGGCACGGGCCCGGGCGCCGGCACGCTCACCTGGATCAAGCTGGGCCACGCCACCAGCGCCGAGGTCAAGGAACTGGCCGACCAACTTACCGCCGCCGACATCATGGACGTGCGCACCGCCGACCCTGGTGATGCGTCCTTCACGAAGATTCGCTACAGCGGCAAGGACAACTGGGTCAAGCTGCAACCGGGTCGCCGCCAGGCCGCGGCCTTTCTGGAAACGCACCGCTATGCGGCGCTGGTGGGTGGCTCGCTGGCCTTCACCAAGATGGAAGGCACCACCGTCAACATCAAGGACAAGATTGCGTACAGCGCGATGTCGCGGATTGAAGCGTCCATGACGGACGGCCTGGTGGCGGGCTTCAAGGTCGAAACCAATTCCGCCGGCGCGGTGTATCAGTTGCACCTGCAAGCGGGGCAGGTTGATACCGACGGCGGCGTGATCGACAGCGAATGGGTGCCGGTGGACATGGCCGCCGTGACCGAGCTGATCGGCAAGCCGCTGGCCACGCCGGACACGCTGGGCAACACGCACAACGCCGATTTTGTGTCCAACCCCGATAACCTGAAGTTCTCGGAAAAGCTGCGCACCCTGTTCGTGGGTGAAGACAGCGGCGGCCACGTCAATAACTTCATGTGGGCCTACAACGTCGACACCAAGGCCTTCTCGCGCCTGTTGTCGTGCCCGGTGGCGGCGGAATCCACCGGCTTGCAGGCGGTGGATGAAATCAATGGCTGGACCTACATCATGAGCAACTTCCAGCACCCGGGCGATTGGGGCAGCGTGCATGCCGTGGTTCGGCCCACGCTGGAACCGCTGATCAAGGCCAACTACAAGGACGGCTTTGGCGCGGCGGTGGGTTACCTGACGGGCGTGAAGATCGGCGCATAAGCAAGCGCTCTTTGCGTCGGCCTGATGGCCGACGTTGCAGGGTAGGGGACCGGTTCGCCGGTCCCCTATGCATGTCTGGCATCAGTACCAGCGGGTATCAGTACCAGCAGAAATTATTTCTCAGGTGTAACGCCGGCCATCCCATTGCCGGTGGGCTCCTACACTCGGCGGCGTCAGGCTTGCCTGATGCGTTTGAAGTGTCTTCCGGCATGCGCCCTGGCGCGCGGTCGCGCGAGGCCAGTGCGCGCATGGCCGGTTCGTTGTTGGGTGTTTGAACCTGGAGCGTTCACATGAAAAATCCTGACCACACTGATCGTCGCCGGCTGCTCAAGATGCTGGGTAGCGCGCCGATATTGCCGCTGGGCAGCGCGGCGTTGGCTGGCTTGCTGGCCGGGCGCCATGCCTCTGCCGCCGTCTCAAGGCGGGCGGAGGAATTGGCCTCCACCGAATTTGCATCCCATGTGGCTGCATCCACCGAATTCCTCTCCGCCGAATTCATCTCCATGCCCGCGCCGGGCTTGTCGGATCCGGCGGGCATGGCGCGCACCACGGTGGAATCGGCGATGGAACTTGTCTTTGCCAACGGCACGCGGCGGCGTGTGCAACTGGGCTACGAAGCGTTCTTCATGACGGGCGACCAAGTGCCCGATGGCAAGGGCGGCACCGTGCTGGCGGGCGGCTATGTCGACATCAATGGCAAGCCCATCCTGGATACCTCCGTGCCCAAGCGCACCCGGCCGTTTTTTTCAGACTGCCCGGATGGCATGTCGCTGTTGGCGCTGGCCCGACCCGTGGGCGAGGCCGACGGCGCAACCGGCCCGCCGGAGGCCACCGTGTACGCGGTGGTGCAGTTTGAATACCTGTCGCGCAACCAGGCGGGCGTCGACATGTGGAGGCACCTGCCATCGCCGATTGCCGTGCTGACCCTGGCGCAAGATACCCAAACCGGCGCGCTGCGCCTGGTGCGTTATTGCAATGTGGACACCGCGCCGGTGCATGGCCTGTGGGTCACCTGCGGGGCCAGCCTGTCGCCGTGGAACACGCATTTGTCCAGCGAGGAATACGAGCCCGACGCCACCACCGCGCGCGACGCGCCTTGGTTCCGGGCGTTCAGCCGCCACCTGTATGGCGACGCGCGCCGCGCCAACCCGTATCACTACGGCCATCTGCCCGAAGTGACGGTGCACCCGGACGGCACGGGCAGCATCAAGAAGCACTACTGCATGGGCCGCATCTCGCACGAACTGGTGCAGATCATGCCCGACCAGCGCACCGCGTTGATGGGAGACGACGCCACCAACGGCGGCCTGTTCATGTTCGTGGCCGACCGCAAGGCGGACCTGTCGTCGGGCACGCTCTACGTGGCCCGCTGGATGCAGACGTCGGGCGTTGGGCCGGGCGCGGCGGCGCTGCGCTGGATACGGCTGGGCCACGCCACCAGCGCCGAGGTCAAGGAATGGGCGGACGAGCTTAGCGCCGCCGACATCATGGACGTGCGCACGGCGGACCCCGTGGATACGCACTACACCCACATCCGCTTTGACGGCAAGGACAACTGGGTGCGGCTGAAACCGGGACGCCGCCAGGCCGCGGCCTTTCTGGAAACGCACCGCTACGCCGCGCTGGCGGGCGGCACGCTGGCCTTCACCAAGATGGAAGGCACCACGGTGAACGCGCGCGACAAGATCGCGTACACCGCCATGGCGCATATCGAAACGTCCATGGTCGATGGCACGTCGCCGCACCTGCGCGTGGAAGGGCCGGACGCGGGGGCGGTCTATCAACTGCACCTGCAAGGGGGGCAGTCGGACACCGACGGCGTCGCCATCGACAGCGACTGGGTGCCGGTGGACATGGCCGCCGTGCCCGAACTGGTGGGCGCGTTGCTGGCCGCGCCCGACGCGCTGGGCAACCGCCATCGAAGCGACTGCATTTCGAACCCCGACAACCTGAAGTTCTCGGAAAAGCTGCGCACCTTGTTCATCGGCGAAGACAGCATGGGCCGCGTGAACAGTTTCCTGTGGGCGTTCAACGTGGATACGCGCGTGTTGTCGCGCCTGTTGTCTTGTCCGGTCGCGGCCGAATCCACGGGCCTGCACGCGGTGGACGACATCAATGGCTGGACCTACATCACCAGCAACTTCCAGCACACGGCCGACTGGAACGACGTGCATGACGTGGTGCGGCCCGTGCTGGAACCGTTGGTCAAGGCCAACTACAAGGACGGCGCGGGTGCGTCGGTCGGCTACCTGACGGGGGTGATGCTGACCCCCTGACGACCCGCGCGGGGTGGGGCGGGCGACGTCCGCTCCCCCAAAGAATCCTGATCCGTCGATCAATCTTTCTGGCCTTCCCTTCATGGACCTTTCACGTTCGCCCGCCACTATGTGCGCAGCGTAAACCCTGTTCATGAAACGAGAAGAGAAGCATGAAAGCAATGGATTGGAGAAGATGGTGCGCCATGGTGCTGGCCACCAGCGCGTTGGCGGGCTGTGGGGGCAGCGATGACGACGATGACGGCGCCGAAGCGCCGCCGCCCACGCAACCGCCCGTGACCGAACCGGCCCCGGCGACGGTCGACAAGGTCTTGTTCATCGGCGTTGACGGCCTGACGTATGACGCCA
>Ga0160461_1001349_pt1 | contig 10023 bp, 9 predicted proteins | sample HID1975I_E6MG_FD_108266 | JGI IMG/M metagenome (GOLD analysis project Ga0160461, IMG submission 108266) | Enriched soil microbial communities from UW Madison campus, WI, USA - HID1975I_E6 MG | ecosystem: Environmental > Terrestrial > Soil > Unclassified | place: USA: Madison, Wisconsin...
CTTACGTGATCGGGTTGGCGCTGCTGTGCGGTTGGTGGCAAAGCCTTGCGCCAAGCAATGACCGCGTCTGGGCCGACGACGTGGCGCAGATGCTGCGCGGCACCGTGCAGGGTTCAAGCGTCACGCTTGAAAACGTCCGCAATTTCGACTGGCGCGCGGACGACGACTACACCGTGCGTTGGGAAACGCGGCAGTACGATCTGGACCAGCTTGTGTCCGTGGACATGGCGCTGTCGTATTGGGCAGGCCCCGCCATTGCGCACACGCTGGTTTCCTTCGGCTTTTCTGACGGCCGCCACGTGGTGTTCTCGGTTGAAATCCGCAAGGAACGCGGCGAGCAGTTCTCGGAAATTGGCGGATTCTTCAAGCAGTTCGAACTGAGCGTGGTGGCCGCCGAAGAGCGCGACATTCTGTATGTGCGCGCCGGGCCGCGCGGCGAAAGCGTGTACCTGTATCCGGTACGCATGCCCGAGCGCGCCATGCGTGAACTGTTTCTGTCTTACGTGAATACCGCGAATGCGCTGATCACAACGCCCCGGTTCTATCACACGGTCACCGCCAATTGCACGACGCTGGTCTACCACATGGTGAACGCGATTGTGTCGGGCTTGCCGCTGGATCACAGGTTGTTGCTGTCGGGGTATCTGCCCGAGTATCTGTACGAGCAGGGCGGGTTGGACGACAGCGTGGCCCTGGAGGAACTGCGCAAGCGCGCGTCGGTCGGCCCCCTGGCCGCGCCGGGAGACGACCCCGTCGCGTTTTCCAGGCGGATCCGCCAGCATCCCTGAAGGTGCGGACCTGAGGTTGCAGTCCTGAAGGTGCAGCCTTGAAGGTGCAGTCCTGATGTATGCCGACCCCGGCGGCCTGCGCCTGCGGGGGCAGGCTCATGACCTGTTTCTCCGAGTTACGGAACAGTGTTTTCCACCCGGGAAACGGCCTATTTCGCTGGATTTGTGCGGTACAGTAGCGCCCAAGCACACCGTATGTGAGTTTTTCGCACACGATTTTTCGTCTGGTTTCCAAGCCAGAATGTTCTTCAAGGAGGGGCGTCAGATGTCCTGGCCAACCCTGGTTATTGCAAGCGTTGCACTGATCGTTTTTGCTGCTGTGTTGTTGCGCCACCCCGGCGTCGTCCTTTACGACTGGTTCGCTGCCCGCAGAGTCGCCCGCATTGCCACCCGTACTGCCGCCCGCATCGCCGCCACCCGCGCGACAGGCGCGCCCCGCGCAACGGCGCACGCCGCCAAGCGTGTCGAACCCGCACCGTCGATCAGCTAGCCTTCCGTAGCTAGCCCTACGCAGCTAGCCCTACGCAGCGAGTCGCTCCCGCTAGTCTCCCGCAGCGAATCTCCCGCAGCGAATCTCCGCGCCCGATAGCGCCGCCGCGCTGCTTCCCCACACCAGATAAAAAAAGGCCATCCGATCACGGATGGCCTAAGTACAGATAGGCCGCCCCGACTCTGCTCAGCAGGGGCGGCCCGCAGCCTGTTTAGAAGCGATGGCGGATGCCGGCGCCAACAGTGCTGATCTTGTTGCCGTTGATGAAGGCGGCGCCGTCAGCGTAGGAAGCCAGGGCGTACAGGTTGGTGCGCTTGGACAGGTCGTACGTGTAGCCGACGCTGTAGATGTCCATGGCGTACAGGTTCTTGTTCGGGTCAGCACGCTGCCACGACGCGAAGATGTTGCTGGCCGCGCCGATCGGGGCGCTCACGCCAACCATGTACGAGTTGATGCGCAGGCCGTCCCAGGTGAAGCGGCCGTTGGTGAAGCCTTGGCCTTGCGCCGTGCCACCGGCTTGCTGGCGGCCACCCATCAGCGAAAAGTCTTGTCCGGCGAAAACGCCGTCTTCGGAACGGCCATAAGCCAGCGACAGCTTGATGACTTCGAAGTCGTAAGCGCCGCCGATGATGAACTGCTGCGGTTGCGGCTGGTTCGGCTTGCGGTATTGCACGTCATAGGACAGGGCCAGCTTCAGGGGACCGTTGTCGTAGCGCACGCCGGCCGTCCAGGCGCGGTTGTTTTCCTTGGTCTTGAAGCCGGTCGGGCCTTCGACGTCGTCCGTCGAGAACGAGTAACCGACGCCGCCTTGGAAGCCGCTCCAGACCGGGGTCTGGTACATGACCATGTTGTCGTAGCGAACCGTGTTCGCGGCGCTGAAGGCCAAGCCCATGTTGGCGTTCAGGTAGTCCAGCGCGAACGGATCGATGTCGCCGAAGTACTTGGATGCGATGTTGGTTTGGCGGCCCAGTTCCAGCAGACCGAATTGGTCGCTGTTCAGGCCCACCGTGGCTTGGCGGCCGAACAGGCGGTCACCTTGCGAGCGGTTGCCGTTGTTAGCCGTAAAGCCGCTTTCCAACGTGAAGACCGCCGACAGGCCGTCGCCCAGGTCTTCCGTGCCGCGCAAGCCAAAACGCGAACCGTTCTGGATGCCGTCGTTCATGCCGATCCGGGAGTGGTAGTCGCCGCCATTCACGCCACGGTTCGAATCGGTGGTGCCGACCTTGCCGCGTTGATAGGTCATGCCCAAATCAACGATGCCGTACAAGGTGACAGACGTTTCAGCCTGCGCCGCACCGGCCATGCCAGCCAGAATCGCGCCTACGAGCAAAGTTTTTGTTAGTTTCATATCCACATCCGGTTCTAAGGCTTGCGTTGCCTGCTTTCAGGGGAGTGAAAGCAGCCCAGGCCTCAACAATAGGGAAGGCGGCTCGAAAACATGAAACTGAAAACTACGTAATGGTTCTGGATATACATATTGGGGCCACATTCAGCGTGGTTCCCTCTGACAGCAAGCTGAGTCCGTAAATATCAGTTACCCCGTTCACATATGAAAATGGGGCGCGCTATGGCTTGCTTACAACAGTCTTGGTCACGTTGTCGGGCAGGCGGCCGACCAAGCCGAGTCAATCATTGATCTGATTACGGAAAATGCCGACCGCCTTGCCGCGTACAAATTGATAAATTGTGTCTGTTATTTCGTTGCGATTTAGACGGAATTCCGCTTGACGGGTGCGCCCCGTCCTTCAGCCCACGGGCCGCTGCAAACCCAGGTGTCCGCGCAAGGTGCTGTGTTCGTATTCCGTACGGAACAGCCCGCGCCGTTGCAGGACCGGAATGACCTGATCCACGAAATCGTCAATGCCGCCCGGCAATGACGGCGGCATCAAATTGAACCCGTCCGCCCCTTCGTTCTTGAACCAGTGTTCCATCTGGTCGGCAATATGCTCCGGCGTGCCCACCATGGTGCAGTGGCCGCCGCCCGCCGCCAGGCGCCCCAGCAATTGGCGCACGGTGGGCTGCTCGGTTTCGATAATCCGCAAAATCGTCGCGTAACGGCCCTTCGGGCCCTTGAACTCATGCAGGGGCGGCAGCGCAGGCACCGGGGCGTCCAGTTCCCACGCGGCGCAGTCCTGCAACACAAACGTGCCCAACTGGCGCAGCGAGGCATCGCTGGGCAACAACACGTCCAGTTCGCGCTGCTTGGCGCGCGCTTCGGCGTCAGTCGAGCCCACATAGGTGACCAGGCCCGGCATGATCGGCACAAAAGCGTTGCGGCCGGCGGCGCGCACGCGCTGCTTGATGTCGCGGTAATAGGCTTGCGCGGCCGGCAGGTCGTAGGCCACGGCGTAGATGGCTTCGGCGCGCCGGGCGGCCAGGTCGCGGCCCTGGTCGGATGCGCCCGCCTGGAACAGCACGGGATGCCCTTGCGGCGGGCGCGGCACGGTCAGGGGGCCGTCCACCAGAAAATGGTCGCCGTGGTGGTGGATCTGCCGTACGCGCTCGGGGACGCCGTAGACGCCGTCGCGGTCGATGGCCAAGGCGTCGTCTTGCCACGAGTCGAACAAGCGCAAGGCCACGTCGACGAATTCTTCGGCGCGCGCGTAACGCCAATCGTGGCCGGGCATGGCTTCAAAGCCGTGGTTGCGCGCTTCGGCGTCGAACATGGACGTGACGACGTTCCAGCCCATCCGGCCGCCCGAAATGTGGTCCAGCGACGCCACCATGCGTGCCGCGTGAAAGGGCGTGAAAAAGGTGCTGGACACCGTGCTGATCAAGCCGATGCGATGGGTGGCGCGCGCAATCGCGGCCATGGTCGTGAGCGGTTCCAGGTACCAGCGCGGCCCGTCGCCGATGTTGTCGGTGGACTGCCCGTCGGCAAAGAAAATGGCGTCGAGCTTGCCGCGTTCGGCCGTTTGCGCCAGCGCTTCGTAATAGCGGATGTCGCCCAGCCGTTCGGCGGCGGAATCCGGGTGGCGCCACGCGGCGCGGTGGTGCCCGCAGCCGAAGATGAACAGGTTCAGGTGCAGCATGGCGATCAATTCTTGACGAGGCCGCCGTCCACGACCAGGTTCTGGCCGGTGACGCTGCGCGACCAGGGGCAGGCAAAGAACAGCACCGCGTCGGCGAACTGTTCGGGCGTGGTGACGGCGCGCAAAGGCGTGCTGGCGGCAATCAGGTCGAACACCGCTTCGGGCGTGGCGGCCGATGCGTCGGTGGTGCGCAGCAAGCCGCCCGACACCATGTTGACCGTGATGCCATCCGGGCCCAGGTCCTGCGACAGCGTGCGCGTGAATGACAGCAACGCGGCCTTGGCGGCGGTGTAGTCGTGATACGGCACCACGGGGTTCTGAACCAGGTTGGTGCCGATGTTGATGATGCGGCCAACGCCGGCGCGGCGCATGCCGGGCAGCGCGGCCTGCGTGGTGTTCAGCGCGCCGCGCACGCAGCCTTCGATCTGCTGGTTCAGGTTGTCCCAGGTCAGGGTGTCGGCGTGGGGGCGCGCATCGCCATTGAACTGAAAGGCGGGCAGCGCATTGTTGACCACGGTGGTCACCGGCATGCCGAAGTGGCTTTGCGCCTGCGCGATCATCCCGGCCACGGCGGCGGCATCGCGCACGTCGGCCTGCACGGCCAACGCGCGGTCGGGCGCGGTGGCGGCCAGTGCCTGGGCGGCATCCGCACTGTTCAGATAATTGATCACCACGCGCGCGCCCTCGCGCAGGAAGGCCCGCGTGATGTACGCGCCCAATCCACGGGCGCCGCCCGTGACAATAACCAGTTGTTCGTTCAGGGCAGGGGAGCGATGGGCAATGGACATGGTGGGCTCTTCGGTTCACCGGCACGCATGCAAACAGGTGCCGCAAGCGGGCGAACTTAGCACGAATCCATGCGTTGACATTGGCCCGCCGCGACCCTAATCTTGCGGCAATTCCTGGGGGAGCCCGTTTGGGCTGAGATTCCGCGTCATGCGGTAACCCTTTGAACCTGATCCGGGTAATGCCGGCGAAGGGAAGGACATCGCACGGTTCGTGCGCCCTCCCTAGACTTTCATCCATCAGCGGCCCGTGTTTCTCACGGGCCGCCGCGTTGCGCGTCCGGCTGTCGGCCGGGCCAGGGAGGACTGTTTTTCATGCTGACCCAAACCACCGCCTTGTTGTGGCTGCTGCTGTTTTCAGGCGGCTTTGCCATCGCCAGCGTGCTCTACACCCGTCGCAAGCGCGGCACGCTGGAAGACTACATCGTGGCCCGCAACAGCCAGGGCGCGTTCGGCACCATCCTGACGCTGATGGCGTCAACGCTGGGCGCATGGATTCTGTTCTCGCCCGCGCAGGCCGCCACTTGGGGCGGGCTGGCGGCGGTGATCGGCTATGCGCTGGGGTCCATGTCTCCGCGCCTGGTGATGATTCCGCTGGGGCGGCGCATGCGTGAGCTGATTCCGCATGGCCATACCCTGACCGAATTCCTGATGGCGCGCTATGGCCGGCCGATGTATGGGCTGGCGCTTTTCATCATGCTGTTCTATCTGTTCATTGCCTTGTCGGCCGAAGTCACGGCGATTGCCAAGCTGGTCACCATGCTGGCACCCGTGCCGCTGTGGACCACCGCCGCCATCGTGATGGGCACGACGCTGCTTTACACCACCTACGGCGGGCTGCGTTCGTCGATCTTCACCGACCAGGTGCAGATGATGGTCATCGTGCCGTTGCTGGTGATCCTGTGCGTGGTGGGTTGGCAGGCGGCGGGTGGCGCGCTGCCCACCATCGAAGCGCTGCAAGCCCGCGCGCCCCAATTGCTGGACCTGACGGATCCGGTGGGCGTGAAGGCGGGCCTGACGTTCTTCGTGGCAATCCTATTGACCGGCATCTTCCATCAGGGCAATTGGCAGCGCATCTATGCCGCGAAAGACGCGCGGTCGATGCGCAATGGTTTCCTGCTGGGCGGCATCCTGGCCGCGCCGTTCATCTTCCTGATGGGTCTCTTCGGCCTGGCGTTCGTGGGCCTGGCGCCGCAGGGCGATAGCTCTGTCGCGCTGTTCAGCGTCATCATGCCGCACGCGCCCGCCTGGTTCGTGATTGCCTTGATTCCGCTGGGCCTGGCGCTGGTCATGAGCACGGCCGACACGGCGATCAGCGCGGTGTCCAGCATCGTGGCGGTGGACATGCGCCGCTTGATGCCTCACGCCAATGGCCGCGACATGAAGCGCCTGGCCCGCTGGGCCGTGCTGCTGCTGGCGATTCCGGTGATGATCGTGGCCTCGCAAGGCTACAGCGTGCTGTACCTGTTCCTGCTGGCCGATCTGCTGTGCTCTGCCGCGGCGTTTCCGGTCTTCTACGGCCTGTTCAGCCGCAAGCATGATGGCGTGACGGCCACCACGGCAACGGCGGCGGGCCTGGTGGTGGGGCTGTTCTTCTTCCCGGCGCCGGGCGACAAGCCCACGTTCTTGCTGGAGTCGTTTTTGCTGGCGGCGTTCGTGCCGGTTGTGGTGACGGTGCTGATGCGCCTGGCACGCCGGGGGGGGAAGGAGTTTGATTTGTCGACGCTGAGCGCGGCGGTGCGGCGGCTGGATAAGGACGTGGTTTGAGGGGGCTAAGGATTGCGGTCTGAGGGCGCCGTTCAAGACCGCGGCCTAAGACCCAAGAATGCGGCGATGTAGCCCCGAAAACAAAAAAGCCTTGGAACACGTGTTGGTGTCCAAGGCTTTTCCGTCTGGTGTTTGGTGGAGCGGAGGAGGATCGAACTCCCGACCTTCGCATTGCGAACGCGACGCTCTCCCAGCTGAGCTACCGCCCCAATGAAGCAAGAGCAAAACTATACCTGAACTTCAAAGCGCCGCGCAATACGGCGCTGGGCAATTATTTTCAGACGAATTCCAGGGTGGCCACGACCGGCGCGTGGTCGGACGGCTGCTCGTTGCGGCGCGGCTCCTTGTCGATGACGCAGGCCACGCAGCGCTTGACCAGCGGCGCGGACAGCAGCACATGATCGATCCGCAGACCGGCGTTGCGGCGGAAGGCGAATTGCCGGTAGTCCCACCAAGAAAACGACTTCTCCGGCTGCTCGAACAAGCGGAAGGAATCGGTCAGGCCCAGGTCGAGCAGGGCGCGCAAGGCGGCGCGCTCGGGTTCGGACACCAGCACCTGGCCTTCCCACTTTTCGGGGTTGTGCACGTCTTCATCGGCCGGCGCGACGTTATAGTCGCCCAGCACGGCCAGACGCGGAAACTGCTTGATCTCGTCGGCCAGCCAATTGCGCATGGCGTCAAACCACGCCAGCTTGTACACGTACTTGTCCGAATCCAGCGACTGCCCGTTGGGGCAATACGCGCAAACCACGCGCACATCGCCTTCCGGGCTGGGAAAGGTCAGCGCCAGCACGCGCTGCTGCGGGTCTTCATAGCCGGGAATGTTGCGCACCATCGTCGTGCCCGGCATCCGCGACACGATGGCCACGCCGTTATAGGTCTTCTGGCCCGCCCAGACAGCGTGGTAGCCGGCCTCCTTGAAAGCCGCCTCGGGAAACTTGTCGTCCGTCAGCTTCAGTTCCTGGATGCACAGCACGTCAACCGGATTGGCCGCCAGCCAATCCAGCACCTGCTGCAGGCGTACGTTCAGGGAGTTCACGTTCCAGGTGGCGAGTTTCATGATTGTTGTAGACCGTTTGTTTATGCGGTTCTCAGGGGTGCTGCCTTCCAAAAAACCGATCTAGCTACGCATTTGGCTACTCATCCGTGGCGTGGTTGGCGGGCGCCATGGAGAAGGCCAGATGATACCTGCTCATGCTGCATTCGATCAGCGCCTGAACGCTGGCCGCGGCAGCCGCTCAATGCGGGGCGTGGGTCTTTTTCGGAGTTACGTCGGTATTCGGGCTGTGGATCTTCATCTGCTTGAACTCGGCCATGCTGAGTTCATAGGTGTCCGGGTCTGCGGCGATGCCACGATTGATGGCTTCGTCCTCTTCCTCAGTGGGAACGATCGTCCCTTGCTTAAGCTTCGGCATACCCCACCCTGATCAATTCTCCGAGCCGCTGTTCAGCATCCGGCTCTTCGCTTTTTCTATATGCGCGCGCATGACGTTGCGGGCGCCGTCGGCGTCTTGTTCCTGGATCAGGCGGTAGATGTGGCGGTGTTCGTCGATGGCGGCGCGGGTGCGTTTCCAGGGTTCGCTGTGTACCAGGTGGCGCATGACGTTGACGGCGTGGCTGACGTCGTACTCCAGCGACTTCAACACTTGCACGAAGCGCTGGTTGCTGGTGGCGGTGGCGATGGCGCGGTGAAAGCCGTAGTCGTAATGGTGGGCGATGGCGCCGGAGGCGTCGGCCTCTTCGTAGCCGGTCAGCATGCGGTCCATCTCGCGCAGGTCGTCGCTGCTTCGGCGCAGGGCGGCCATGTAGGCGCATTCGGGTTCGATCACCATGCGTAGTTCCAGGCCTTCCAGGATGTGGCCGACGCGGCGTGCCGGGTCGACGGCGGGCATGCCGCCCATCAGGTCGGGCTTGGCGCGGACGTAGGAGCCCGAGCCTCGGATGGAATCCACCAACTGGTCTTCACGCAAGCGATCCAGCGCCTGCCGGACCACCGGGCGGGACACCTCGAACAGCGCGGCCAGTTCCAATTCAGTGGGCAGCTTGTTGCCGGGGGCGATCTTGCCGGTGGCAATCGCGTAGAACAGGCTTTCATAGACGCGCTCGGCAAAGCGCTCGGCGCGCACATAGCCCAAGCCCGACGCCACGTCCGCCAGCACGTCCAGTTCGGGACGGGGGCGCGAGGCGGATTCCAGCAGGGAATCCAGGTGGGGGTCACGCACATCGCTCATTGGCGCGTTCCTGTTTAGGTTGAAGAAAACCGAAGTTTGTCAGTCGCCATGACAAAAATCGCGGGTGCTAAGTCGGCAGGCAATGACTTGATATCTAAGGGATTACCCGAATTTGACGTCTAAAATCCTGAAGCTTAGGAAGAAAGCTGTCAATTCAATTGACAAGTTAGGGGGACTCCCTTAATTTGCTTTCAGACGTTTTCCCCCGGTGCGTCTGCCCAAGGCCTTTGCCTTGGGCGTTTGCCACCCGGCACGCAGCACATTGCATCACTCACATCGCCCGCGCCTTGACGCGCACCCCAGGCCATTCGGCCGCTACTTTACTCCGCACATCGTGACTCAGAAGAACTTTATTGCCAACCAATGGGTGGCCGCCGCCACCGGTGAAACCATCCCCGTCCTGAACCCGTCTGACGGCAAGCCCTTCGAGTCGATCGCCCGCTCGGGCGAGGCGGATGTCGACCGCGCGGTGCAGGCCGCCCGCCAAGCGTTCGAAGGCGAGTGGGGCCAGATGGCGCCCGCCGTGCGCAGCCGCCTGTTGATGAAGATTGCCTTCGCGCTGCTGGATCGGCAGGAAGAATTGGCCCAACTGGAATCCGCCGACACGGGCAAGCCCATCAAGCAGGCGCGTGCCGACGCCGCCGCCGTGGCGCGCTATTTCGAGTTCTACGCCGGCGCCGTCGACAAGCTGCATGGCGAGACCATTCCCTACACCCCGGGCTTCACCGTGCTGACCGTGCGCGAGGCGCATGGCGTAACCGGTCATATCGTGCCCTGGAACTACCCGCTGCAGATCTTTGGCCGCAGCGTTGGCGCCGCGCTGGCCGCGGGTAATGCCTGCGTGGTCAAGCCCGCCGAAGATGCGTGCCTGTCGCTGTTGAAGCTGGCCGAGATAGCCGCCGAAGTGGGCCTGCCCGCGGGCGCCCTGAA
>Ga0160461_1001351_pt1 | contig 10016 bp, 9 predicted proteins | sample HID1975I_E6MG_FD_108266 | JGI IMG/M metagenome (GOLD analysis project Ga0160461, IMG submission 108266) | Enriched soil microbial communities from UW Madison campus, WI, USA - HID1975I_E6 MG | ecosystem: Environmental > Terrestrial > Soil > Unclassified | place: USA: Madison, Wisconsin...
CTGAAGACATTCACGCCTTCACTTCCTGATGTGCTTTTTTGGGAGTATTCAACATCCAAATGGGTGGTTGCTTTTATCGGAGCAACTCGTAATGATGGTGTTTTAAAAATAGCATCATTGTGCTGATACGCTGTTTTTGCCAAATCTCCAACATGTTGAATCGGAGTAGAACCCGATGTCAGTTTTTCATTTTTATTGCTGTTGTAACCGTAAAATTGTGGTTTCGTATGAACAGCCTTCAATTCGACTTTTATATCGTTTGCGCTACTTCCGTATGTTAATTTGATCGGTTGATTTTGTGGAGGCAATTTTCCAAAATGAAGAACTTCACCATCATAATAAAACTGCTCGCCATACGCTTCTGCCATTCTCGCCAGATAATTATAATGCGTCTCGTCATATTGGCTGCTGTAAATGATTTGAGAATAATCATTTGTATCTATTCTGATATCAAAACGGCTTTTATCTAAACCCTGCCTAATCACTTCCTCAGCGATGATTCCCATATTGACAGCCTGATTTCCGCCAAAGCTCTGAATATGCGGTGCCCCATCCAATAAAATAGTCGGACTGTAACCAGATAAAATAATATTTCCAAGACTCATTTTCTCCTGACTGAAACCTACGCCGGTAATTACACCGACAAAAGTACGTTCCGGACTGTTTTCAATGTCTTTATATGAAATAACGGCCGTTAATCTTTTGCCTAAAAATTTATTCGCTTCTTCTAAAGTATGCGTTTGGCGGTCGCCTAAAGTATCGTGAGCTAATGTAAGCGTAAATTCGTGATGTTTCTGAGAACTTTGGGTAAGCTTGAAATGCTTGTAATATTTGATCACCTTACCTTCAATGACCAAAGATAATTTTACCAAGCGGTTGATACCGGTATGGTGATTCTCTGAGACCCCTGCCGCATTCTGTGATGGGCGAAAAGCGGAACCTCCATTTTTTTCTAAGGTATTCATATTGTTGTGATTATGTGGTGGATTAAAGATATTAAATTTTATTTATTCATTTAAATTTTAAGTTATAAATTTTTATATTCAGGATTTTTAGCTATCTGTTTACTGGTAAGAGTGTGATATTTTACTGAATTCTTATAAAATAAACTCAATCGCAGCCCTGCTTGAACGGAGCTCTTTTTTATTTTTGGTAGCTAACCAATAATAAAAAAAGCGGGAGTGGAAGAAGGATCAGCTGCCATAAAAAATAAAGTTGTACAAAATTCAACACTGAAATATACGATGAACTGAAAAAGACCGTCTTTTCGGACAGTCTTTTTTTTAATCTCTAATAAACCTTGATGAATTGCTGTTATACCGTCGGCCAAACTCCTTCGTACGCAGAGTTTCCGTAGTTGATTTTCTCAGCACTTACAACAAAGCTGATCAACATTGAGTTTTCGTCTACCGCATCGAAGTCTACCTCATGCTGAATTACATAACCATTTTCCCAGTTTAAAGTAATCAGAGTTCCCTCTTCGTGAGATTTGTTGAATGTAATTTCACCAGTTGTCGGCTTATATTTTCCGTTTAACAGTGACTCAAGGATGTCAGATTTTTCTGTTGCCTCGATCGTTAGTTTGATAAGCGCATTTGATGGGTCTGATGCTACTCTACCTGAAACGTCTGTAGATCTAGAAACGCTGTAGTTCAGCTTTAATAATTTTTGACCTTCGCTACCGTTGAATTTTAAGATTCCTCTTGAATTTGCTGCCATGATAAGTAAATTTTAATCGTTAGTATTTTTTGTGATTTCTATAACCCAAAGATAGATACACCAATAATATCTTTAAAATTTTAGAATAATTATTTCGAAAATTGTAGTAATTCTACGATTTGATGTAGTAGAACTACGACAATTTATAACCACAACCAGTTTTTTAACAAATATTACCGAATTTTAATATAAAGTTTACACTTTTTGGAATGATAATTGGGTATGGATTAAAACACCATAAAAATAAAATATTATGAAAAAGTTAATGTTATTTGCCTTCGGAATAGGCTTAGTTGCCGCAAGCTGCGGATCAAAAGAACCACGGATGTCTTCAGAAAACAAGGACTCAATGACTGTTACAGCAGATTCTACGACAAACATGGACTCAACCTCTATGCCAATGCAAAGCCCGGACACTATGAAAATGCCGGTAGACACAGCGGCAGCGCCAATGAAATAAGAAATAGATCTTATAAAAACATAAATCTGCTGATAATTTCGGCAGATTTTTTATATTTGATTAACTAACCAATATGCTTTAAATATGAAAAAATTAGGAATAGCAATGCTTTTAGGCTTAATAACTCTAGGAAGCTGCGCAGACAAAAAAGAAAACAGGGAAGAATATAAAGAAAATCACAATAAAGATTCTTTGAGAAATATATCAGGTGATACAGCTGCAGCACATTCTGAGCCTACCCAAGCGGAAACTGATACTCCAAAACCTTTACGGGACACAGCCGCCTCGCCAACCGATTACAGCAGTAAAGAGTCAAAACCCAATACCTCGGTAGGAGGCTCAAGATAAAAAGTAAATCCGTAGAAAATTCTATGGATTTTATTTTTTAATTGTTTCTAAAATGCTTGTCTGAAATTCTCATATTTTTATAACTTTTTGTATTTCTTTACTAAGTTTAAGCCTTTTTATAACTTTAAACGGTCAAGTTTTAATATTCTTTGTCTGCCTTTGCTTTAAATTGTGGATTATAAGTAAAAGCGGAGATAAATAATTTCTAAAATGGTATTCTTATTTTTATTAAAAAGAGAATAATTATTTAACTTAATTATTACATTTGTATCCAACAAAAAAAATTCATGAAAAAAACAGCAATATTATCATTCCTTTTCTTTGCAGCACTTGCATTTGCACAAGGAATTAAATTTGAAGAAGGCAGTAACTTCAAAACCATTTTAGCGAAAGCAAAAAAAGAAAACAAACTTGTTTTTATTGATGCTTATGCAGTTTGGTGTGGCCCTTGTAAATTGATGGTGAAAAATATTTTCCCGTTAAAACCAGTTGGTGATTATTACAACGCCAACTTTGTCAATGCTAAAATTGACATGGAGAAAGGTGAAGGGATTGATCTGGCAAAAAAATACAATGTGAAAGTATTCCCAACCTATCTTTTCATCAATGGTGATGGTGAAGAAGTTCACAGAACCATAGGATATGTTGAAGAAAAAGATTTCATCCAGTTTGCAATGGATGCAGGAGATCCAAATAAAAGACTAACAGCTTTAAAGCAAAAATTTGAAAAAGGAGAAAAAGATTCTGAGTTCCTTTTAAATCTTGCCGGATTAACGGTTTATAATGATACAGAATTTTCTAACAAAGTTTTGGAACGTTATTTTGCTGCAAAACCTGCAATCACTCAAGATAATCTACAGCTGCTTTTACAGGCTATGAAAAGTACAGATGGTGCACCTTACAAGATTTTCACAGAAAGAAAGGCTGATATCCTGAAAATAATTCCTGAGAAAAACGTTGAAAGCATTGACAAAAACGTGAAGGTAAATACGGTAATGAGCAAAGCTTACAATACAACAACAAAAAAGTTGGATGAAGCGTATTTTCTTGCTGAAACTCAAAAGTTCATGACTAAAGATGAAGCAGAGAACCTTTTGAAAAGAGTAAAAGCAAGCAGAGCCTTGAAAGATAAAGATTTTGCAACCTATGAAAAAATCACTATTGAACTGAATAAAGATACTTCGGCTTTAAGCGCAGACCAACTTAATTCTCTAGCTTGGAATTTCTTTGAAAACGTTACCACTAAATCTTCTCTTGAAACTGCTGTAAAATGGGCGCAGGAATCTGTAAATAAGAATGAAAATTATGCAAATACAGATACTTTGGCAAACCTTTACAACAAAATCGGAGACAAGAAAAATGCTAAAATCTGGGCACAGAAATCAGTAGATCTTGGAAAAGCAGCGGGTGAAGATACTGCAGACACAGAAAAACTATTGAAGAGCCTTTAATCTTTAATTTTAAAACATAGAAAATCCGAAGAACGAATAGTTTTTCGGATTTTTTTATTTTGTTTTGCCATGAATGCACGAATAAAACCTTTATTTTAGATGAATAATTCGTGCATTCGTGGCATCTATTTTACAATTTAATATTCAAACAAAATGCTTCCCCAGGTAAAACCACTTCCAAAAGCTGAAAGGAGCACTAGATCGCCTCGTTTGATTTTTCCCAGCTCAATCGCTTCATTTAAAGCAATCGGAATAGAAGCGGCTGTTGTATTTCCGTACTTCTGAATATTATTATGAATTTTTTCATCCGGTAAACCAAATTTCTGCTGTACAAACTGTGCAATCCTTAAATTTGCCTGATGCGGAATAAACATATCAACATCTTCAATTGTTTTTCCTGCCTTATCTAAAGCCTCCTTCATGGTTTCAGGAAATCTTGTCACCGCATGTTTGAAAACAAAATTCCCATTCATGATCGGGTACACTTCTTTATCGGTTACATTTTCAGGCTCTTTCCTCATTCTGTCGCTCCATCCGTATTTTGAACCCGGAAACTGTGTGCACAGTTCATCAGCGTATTTCCCTTCAGAATGCATATTCATCGCCAGAATATCTCCGGCATTTGCATCTTCAGTTGCCGAAAGCACAATTGCTCCTGCTCCGTCACCGAAAATTACAGAAACCCCTCTTCCCTGATCAGAAAAATCAAGTCCGAAAGAATGAACTTCAGCGCCTACAACCAAAATGTTTTTGTACGTTCCAGATTTTATAAATGCATTCGCAACGCTCATCGCATACACAAATCCTGAACATTGGTTTCTCACATCCAAAGCTCCGATCGTATCGCAACCCAACATATCCTGAAGCAAAACACCACATCCCGGAAAATAATAATCCGGAGAAAGCGTGGCAAAAACAATATAGTCTATATCTTTTGCCGTCAAACCAGCTTTTTCTAAAGCTTTTTCAGAAGCCTTGAAACCAAGATATGCCGTTGTTTCCTGAGCATCATTTCGGTTTATTCTGTGTCTTCTTTCTTTTATTCCGGTACGCTCGGTAATCCACTCATCATTGGTGGTCATTAGTTTTGCTAAATCATCATTGGTGACCACATGATCCGGAACATGAAATCCGATCCCTTTTATTGTACTTTTAATCATATAGTTTTCTAATTTTGGTAAAGATAAAATTTATTTCATACATCATATTTCAAATTAATAGTATTTTTACTTTATGCCTATTGACACAATATACAGAGATTCGGGATGCGAATGGATAGACGTGGAAGCGCCTACACAAGAAGACATGAAGTACCTTCATGAACGCTACGAAATCAACAATCTTCTTCTGGAAGATACTTTAGACCCCAATCACTTACCCAAATACGAAGCCGACAGAAATGTCAAATTTTTTCTTTTGCGTGAAAGTACCGAGCTGGAAAGGAAAAACCTCAACACCATCAGTGATATCAGTACAAAAATCGGGATATTCCTTGTAGAAAATACCATCATCACTGTACACAGGCTGAAAACTAAAAGTATTACGGAGACCAAGAAACAGCTTTCGGCAAGCCAGGAAAACTGTTCTCCCGATAAAGTTGCGTTGATGATTGCTCTGGTCATTATGAAAAGTTTTGATGATGAATCGCTGAGCTTATTTGAAACGATGGATAATATTGAAAACGAAATTTTCCTTAAAAATACCAATCATACCAATCAAATCCGCAGGTTGTATAAGCTGAAAAGAAAATCGGGCCTAAATTCGAGGGTTTTAACGATTTCTACGGATGCCGTTGATAAATTTAAACTCCTCAATCTTCCTGATTCTGAGTTTGTCGATCTAAAAGATAAACATAAAGACGTTGTTGCCGATTTTGATCACCTCAACATCCAGATTACCAACTTAATTTCAATGTTTCTGGCGCTGTCTGATCAGAAAGCCAATCAGGTGATGAAAGTTTTGGCCATTTATTCGGTTTACTTTTTACCCATTACTTTTATTGCCGGTTTATACGGAATGAACTTCGACAATATGCCCGAACTGCACACAAAACAAGGATATTTTTACACTTTAGGGACAATGGGAGTGATTGTAATCTGTACATTTATTTATGCAAGGAGAAAGCAATGGTAATTCATTTTAAACTTATTAGTCCTTTTTGTCATTCCGCAGGAATCTCAGCAGAAAAAATTTTAAGTATTTAGATTCCTACGGAATGACAAACTGAGTGTAGATTTTTTTCATAATTAATCGAAATTCAACATCAAAAACACCACACCAAACCATGAAATCCGAAACCCTTCAAAAAATTCTTGATGAAGATATACTTTCTCAGGAATCCAAAGAAAAGCTGAAAGCACTGCACGAAAATATTTCTAAAAGAGAATTTTCTGATCTTCTGGATGCCGAAGGAAACCAGTATATAGAATTTGTACAGGAAGGAGGTGGTGTTTGGGGAAGTGCCTTGGTAGGATATCTCTACGGACTCGAAATATTCGGAATCCGTTTTCTGAAAGTGGCAGGAACCAGCGCAGGAGCAATTAATACCATGTTGATTGCAGCCTGCAAAACGAAAGAAGAAGCCAAAAGCGAAGTCATTAAAGAAATACTCTTCAACTGGAATTTTGCAGATTTTATGGATGGAAAAAGCTATGTAAAAAGTACCATTCATGCGATGCTCAACAATAAGAATTTCTTTAAAATCAATTTAATTATTACCATTATTCTGACGGTTGGATTAATAATTTTACCGTTTATTCTTTCCTCTGAAACAACAAGAGAAGCCAAGCTGTATTTTCTGATTCCGCTTGTTCCTCTGATTATTTTGGTCTTAATTCTAAAAAAACTATACCTGAATTTTCAGAAAAGCAACAGCGGGCTCAATCCCGGAAATGTGTTTGAAGACACAATGAAAAATGTACTCAACGATTTCGGAATTAAAACGGTCGCAGAACTCAATAAAAAATTTATTCAGAAGGAATATGAGCTCAATCTTAATTACCGGTACGGCAACGGAATGGAATTTTACACCAACGCATTAAACGGAATTGAAGAAATTAAAATGAATAATCTGGAACACATTGATGAAACACAATACAGAATCTATTTTGAAGGCATCGAAAACAACGATTATTATAAAAACAATCCGTTTTATCAGTTGAAATCTGAATATATGGTTATCACGACCGACATCAACGCCAAAATAAAAGTACAGCTTCCTATTATGGCGAATCTTTACTGGTCTGAAGAAGAACTGAAACACATCAGTCCGGCTGAATTTGTGCGTGCTTCGATGTCTGTTCCTTTCTTTTTTGAGCCTATGCAAAAGCTTATCAACAAAGAAGACGACTCTGTAAAATACGCCTGGAAATTCTGGATGAATACCTCAAAAGAAAATATTTATCCTGTCGGAATTTTCATCGATGGAGGGAGTATTTCTAATTTTCCGATTGATCTTTTTCATGTGACCGATATTTTCTATCCAAGACTTCCACTTTTTGGAGTACAGTTAACGAGTGATTCTACAATCAATGAAGAGAAAGGGAAAACGAGCGAGCAAATTCTTAAAACACCTCTCTCCTACGCCGGAAATATCATCGAAACTTTAAAAGGTTTTAACGACAAATCTTTCCTGACCAAATATTCATTTTACAATTTGTACAGCATAAAAACCGTAAACTGCGGAACGAGTAGCTGGCTTAATTTCTTTATGAAAAGAGAAGAAAAAGAACAGCTGTTCAACGCCGGATTTCTTGCCGCTCTTGATTTCCTCAATCAATTTGACTGGACAGAATATAAACGCGAAAGAATGATGGTTGCGATGAAAGAGAAAAAGATTTTGAATGAAGAGGATACACCGACGGTGGGGTGATTTTTGGGTTGGAGAGTTGGAGAGATCAATTGAGAAAATGTAATATAAATTAAATATCTACACCAGTTGTGCATTTGAATCATTGTCTTTCGAAAATAAGTGAAACGGCTTTGTTTAGCTTGATCTGAGTATTTATTTACAATTCTTTGTCTTTCCTTGCGTTTTTTATCGCAAGGAAAGACAAAGTTTTTATAGAGATGTATCTTTTATAAGCTAAACAAAGGCATTTCATTTAGCAAATAAATACAAAGCTTTAATTATCAGTAACTTGACATTATTCACAAATGTACAATGGGTTGTATACAATACAAACTATACAAAATTTTCTGTATTTTAGAAAAATATTAAACATACAATTAATGAAAAAATTTACCTTTCTATTTTTATTAATTCCTTTTTTGATTTTCAGTCAAAAAAACTTCGAGTATAAAAAAGATTTTGAAAATATACTTAAAGAGTCTAAGAATAAAGATTCAGATTTAAACTACAATAAATTATTAGAAAAATTTAATAAAACTGATACTACACTTACTGACCGACAAGTTTTAGCTTTACTAATTGGCTTTACTGATAACACTTATTATAAGCCATATAAAGATTTAGAATTTAGCAGAAATTTATACAAATTAAATGATGACAAAAAATTTGACGAAGTAATAAAAGAAGGCAATAAATTTATTGTGCATCATCCTTTTGATTTAAAAGCTTTAATTGAAGTCTCTTATGCGTACTATAAAAAAGGTAATCAGTCTTTAGCAGATTCTTACTTGATGAAAACCTCTTTAATATTTAAAGCAATGATATACAGTGGAAATGGAAAATCGATTGATAATCCAATTTTTGCACTAAATCCATCAGATGGACAAGACTTTATAAAAAAGGCTTTCGGAGCTAAAATTGGAAGTATGGGATCAGGAAGAGATAAAAATGGATACTTCATTGATATGTTGGAAATGAAAAATGGAGAAGAAAGTGAGATATTATATTTCATAATTCCTCACGCCACAAAGAAAATGTTTGAGTAAGATAGTTTCCCCACTCTCGCTTGTGCTCTACATTACCCAAAACAGTACATGCTAAAATGTATACTGTTGTAAAAAATAAAAACCATTCAGTTATTAGGAGCATCATTTCGGTTAAGAACTATACATTTTCGGTTAAGTACCCAAACGATCCGGTTGTTTAGAAATATGATTCGGCTCTGAACCATAACCTTTTGGTTTAAGACGTAAACGATTCGGTGCAGAACCCAAAACGATTCGGTTCGGAACGACAAATTTTCGGTTAGAGACCTGGTAGATTAAGTCGACAACCGAAACGATGGTCAAAACAACCGCAAACAACCATTACGGAACCGAAACTAAGGTGTACTTTAGATTAACGTTAATATTAATAATTGTATAAGTTCTGTACAGCACTTCAAAAAATCTCTACGCAATCATTCCATTCAAAAAAAATCCTCAAACGATTTGTTTGAGGATCATTAATTTTAATTAGACCTATACACTTTCAGATTCTGGTGTCTCGGTATCGGGCTTTTTAAGAGCGCTGCTTCTTCCGAAAAACTGTTTCAAATCAGCTTGTTTCGTTTGAAAGCCTGATGCAGAACTACCCGCCTTATAACTTGTAAATGCATAATCTTCGAGTGCCGCATGATAATTGTCGTAATCGTGAAGCGTCTTGGCATCTACCAGTTTTGTAACCAGACTATTGAATCTGGAAATCATTCCTTCAAGATTTCTGCGGGAGTTGTAATCATCTTCAAATTCCTGCCAATCCAGATCAGGAGCGCTGAGGTTGGGTTGGTTTTTATTGTAATCGTACACTTTGTTGACCAAAAGTTTGTTCTGCTCATTAATGCTTCCGTAGCGTTTGCGGTCTTGTGGAGAGAGATTGATATTAAAATCTTCAAGAGCTATCTCAAGAGTTGTAATTGCATCAAGAATAGATGCCAGTTTTGCATTGTCTAAATGCGTGTTGTTTAAATTTGTAATTCCCATCATTTATGATTTTAAATGTTAGTATAAAAATCGCTTTGTGTTTATTTAGGTTTGAACTAAATTAATGATTTTTTTGACATGAAAATGAGAGTGTTGTGAAATTATCAATTATTATATATGTAACCCGTTGTGCATTTTGAATCATTATCTTTCGAAAATAAGTGAAA
>Ga0160461_1001352_pt1 | contig 10009 bp, 11 predicted proteins | sample HID1975I_E6MG_FD_108266 | JGI IMG/M metagenome (GOLD analysis project Ga0160461, IMG submission 108266) | Enriched soil microbial communities from UW Madison campus, WI, USA - HID1975I_E6 MG | ecosystem: Environmental > Terrestrial > Soil > Unclassified | place: USA: Madison, Wisconsin...
GAGGGTCAGCGTGTGCGACACGAATTCCGGCGGCACGCCCGCCGAGCTGGGGTTGCCGAAGGTCAGCAGGCCGGAGCCCGCCTTGACCAGCAGGCTGTCCGAGTGGCCGTGGTAGCAGCCTTCGAACTTCACGATCTTGGCGCGGCCCGTGGCGCCGCGCGCCAGGCGGATGGCCGTCATGGTGGCTTCCGTGCCCGAGCTGACCAGGCGCACTTGCTCCAGCGACGGCAGACGCGAAATCAGCACTTCAGCCAGTTCGATTTCGGCTTCGGTGGGGGCGCCGAACGACAGGCCGTTGACGGCGGCTTCCTGCACCGCGCGCACCACTTCGGGGTGCGAGTGGCCCAGGATGGCGGGGCCCCACGAGCCCACGTAATCGATGTACTGCTTGTCGTCCGCGTCCCACACGTACGGGCCTTGCGCGCGCTTGATGAAGCGCGGCGTGCCGCCGACTGAGCGGAAAGCGCGCACGGGCGAGTTGACGCCGCCGGGGATGCTGCGGCAGGCGCGTTCGAAAAGCTGTTCGTTACGGGACATGGCGTTCAAGGCTTGCGTAGAGGGTTGACGGAATAGGGCGCGGAGCAGGCCGTTGCGGCGGCGCGAATGCTGGGCGCTTCGAAAAGTGCGGTGATGACGGCGATGGCGTCGGCGCCCGCCTGAGCCACCAGCCGCGCGTTGTCGGGCGTGATGCCGCCAATGGCCACCACGGCGGGGCGGGGCGCATCGCGCTCGTCGACCAGGCGGCGGGCTTCGGTCAGCACCGACAGCGGCGCGCGCACGGTGTCGGGCTTGACGGTGGACGCGAACATCGCGCCGAAGGCGATGTAGTCGGCGCCGGCGTCCAGCAGTTCGCGGGCGCGGGTCAGGTCGTCGTAGCTGGAACCGCCCAGGATCAGGTCGGGGCCGGCCTCGGCGCGGATGCGCGCCAGGCTTTCGTCGTCACGGCCCACGTGCGCGCCGTCGGCGCCCACGTCCAGCGCCAGGCGCCAGTCGTCATTGATCAGGAACACCACGCCCAGCTCGCGGCACAGCGGCGCCAACGCGCGGGCCTGTTCGGCGCGCACCGCGTCGGGCACGTTCTTGCGCCGCAATTGCAGGGAACGCATGCCGCCATCGGCGGCCTTGCGCACGGCTTGCAGCAGGCGGTCGGTGTCGTCCCATTCAGGCGTGACGCCGTACAGGCCGGCGGGAAAGCGCAAGGGTTTCATTGCGGTTGGATCCGGTTGGGAATGCGCCGGCCCATGCCCGGCAGGAAGCTGGCCGCGACCGACGCATCGGCATGCGCCAGGCCTTCGCGCACGGCCTCGGGCATCTCCAGCCCGCGCGCCAGCATGGCGGTGATGGCGGTGGCGGCCAGGCCGCCGGCATCGCCATTGCGGTCGGGCGGCGTCTGCCACGGCCAGGTGTGTGTCTGGCCGCTGGGACCCAGCAGCACATTGGCAAAATGGCCGGGCCGCTGCGGGCTGCCCAGCACCAGCACCCACTGCGCGCCCGCCGCCACCAGCGCGTGCATGGGCGAAGGGGCGTCCCCGATATCGATGTCGCCGTCGGCATGCCATTGCGCCAGGCGCAGATGCTCGATGATCACCAGATCCGTCTGTGGCAATACCAGTTCAAGCGTGGCGGCCAGGAGATCGTCGGCGTCGTCTTCATCAGCCGCGTCGGTCGGCAGCGGGGCGCGCTGGCCCAGGTGCAGTACCAGCGGCACCTGGCTGTAGTCAGCGGCCACTTGGGCTGCCACGCTGGCAGTTTCAGCGGTGTATAGTCCGCCCACCTTGATGGCCTGCACGGACATGTCTTCCAGCAGGCAGCGTGCCTGATCGTCCAGCAGGTCGGGCGAAACGGGATGGATTTCTTCGATGCCGGCAGTGTCCTGCACGGTCAGCGCGGTCACGGCCGACAAGCCATGACAGCCCAGGCGGGCGCAGGTGACGGCGTCAGCGGGCAAGCCGTCGGATCCCGAGGGATCGAACGGGCCGAAGACCAAAACGAGAGGGGGGGTAACGGGGGCCACGTAGACAGCGCTTGAGCTTTGAGCGGAGTACCCGGATTCATTTTGAGGTGAATCAGGGGAACCCCTATTGGGTTTCGGTAAGATTGTCCCCATTCTAATGGAAGCCCCCCACCTTTGCCCCGCCTCGGGGAACCGGGTGGGGTTTTGATGTAAGAGAGAACTATGCGTACTTGGATGTGTCTGATTTGTGGCTGGGTCTATGACGAAGAGGCCGGCCTTCCCGACGAAGGTATTGCTCCCGGCACGCGCTGGGAAGACGTGCCGCCGAACTGGGTCTGTCCCGAATGCGGCGCCCGCAAAGAGGACTTTGAATTGATGGAAATCTGAACTCGACCCGCTGACCCATTCCGCCAGGGCTCGTAAGATGGGGCATTGACCCCATCCCACGTAACCAAAGACGGTCTGCCGCCAGGCAAGACGGCCACGCTCGCGTGTGCGACGTCCACGGTTCTTTCAGACTACCCAAAGGGGTTGCCATGACGGAAAAACATCACGAATCCGCCGCATCGCAGGCGGCCAACTTTGCCAACCAGTTCCTGATCGCCATGCCCGGCATGGTGGAAGGCAGCCTGGCCGGCTCGGTCATTTACGTGTGCGAACACACCGAACGCGGCGCGCTGGGCCTGGTCATCAACCGGCCCACCGACCTGACCCTGGGCACCTTGTTCGAGCGCATCGAATTGACGCTTGAAATCGGCCCGGTCAAAGACACGCTGGTTTACTTCGGCGGCCCGGTCCAGACCGACCGCGGCTTCGTGCTGCACGCGCCCGCCGGCGACTACAGTTCCAGCATCAAGATGGGCGCCATGGCGCTGACGACCTCGCGCGACGTGCTGCAAGCCGTGGCCGACGGCAATGGCCCCGCCCGCATGCTCGTCACGCTGGGTTACGCCGGCTGGGGCGCCGGGCAACTGGAAAGCGAAATGGGCCAGAATGCCTGGCTCAGCGTGGGCGCCGACGACCACATCATCTTCGACGTGCCCGCCGAAGACCGCTACCCCGCCGCGCTCAAGCTGCTGGGCATTGATCCGGTCATGCTGGCGGGCGATGCGGGTCATGCCTGAAGAAACACTGCTAGGTTTCGACTTTGGCGAAAAGAAGATCGGCATCGCCATCGGCAACACCCTGACGCGGCAGGCGCGCCCGCTGGAAATCATCTTCAGTGAAATCCGCGATGCGCGCTTTGGCCGCATCGCCGCGCTGTTGCAGGAGTGGCAGCCCCATCGCGTGGTGGTGGGGCTGGCGCTGGATGCCGATGGCGGCGAACAGCCCGCCACCGCGCGCTGCCGGCGTTTCGCCAATCAATTGCATGGCCGTTTCGGCATCGCGGTCGAACTGGTGGACGAGCGCGGCTCCAGCATGGAAGCGCAGCGCCTCTTGGGCACGCACGCCGCCGATGACGCGATGGCGGCGGCTGTTATCCTGCAACGATATCTCGACACCCTGCCGTCCGCATAACGCGCTTGGCCCGGCCTTTTCTATGCTCAATCCGCAACTTGATCGCCGCGGCGAACTCATTCATCTGCTGACAACGGAAGGGCTGCCCAAGCGCCACGTCGAGCGTTTGTTGGACGCGGCCCGCGCCTATGCGGCGGCGGGCGACGCCGGTTCCCCAGCCGCTCCGATGCCCCCCGCGCAAGCCGCGCCATGCCCTGTCTTTCTATCCCTTGACGACGACCTGGCCGACCGCGACGCCTATGCCGCGCTGGCGACCCGGCTGTCGCTCTTGCCCGTGGTGCTGGACCCGCAGGATGAGCAACACGCGCAAAACGGGCAAAGCGCACAACACCCACAACACGCGCAGCACGCGCCCGATGTGCATGTCCCGCCGGGCGCGCCAGCCGGCACCGCGCATGTGGGCGACGCGCTGGCCGAGACGGTGGCGCGCTTGCAGCCCGGCGTGCTGGTGCTGCGCCACGCGGCCAGCGGCGCTGCCCATTGCGCCGCCGCCCATGCCGCGCCGGGTTTGCGCGTCATCAACGCGGGCGATGGGTGTCATGCGGACCCCTTGCCTGCGTTGGCGCTGGTGCTGGCCATGCTGCACGCCAAGCAAGACCTGACGAACCTGGCCGTGACCCTGGTGGGCGATATCCGGCATTCGCGCGTGGCGCGTTCGGTCATTCACGCCATGACGACCTTGGGCGTGCCCGAGGTGCGCGCCGTTGCGCCTCGCACGCTGCTGCCGCAAGGCTTGCCGCAGTTGGGCGTGCGCGAATGCGCGACCCTGCGCGAAGGGCTGCAAGAGGCCGACGTCATCATCGTGCTGCCCTTGCGGGTGGAGCGCATCAGTGGCGCGCTGCTGCCGTCCGCGCGTGAATACGCCCATGCCTATGGCCTGACCCCCGCCACGCTGGCCGGCGCCAAGCCGGACGCGCTGCTCTTGCCCGGCGGCGCGCTGACGCCGGGCGTGGAAGTGGATGGCGATGTGGCCGCCGGCCTGCCGCCCGTGCAGGCGCAATTGGCCGACCTGGAACAACACCTGCGCCTGGCCGCCTTGAGCGTGCTGGCCGGAGACACGCCATGAGGCTGCATATCGCCAATGGTCGCCTGATCGATCCCGCCAATGGGGTGGACGGGCCGCATGATCTTTACCTGGCCGAGGGCCAGGTGGTGGCCGTGGTGGCGGCTGGCGCCGCGCTGGACGGCTTTCAGGCCGATCGCGTGCTGGACGCGACCGGCCTGGCGGTATTGCCCGGCCTGGTGGATCTGTCGGCGCGCGTGGCGCAACCTGGCCGCGCGACGGGGCTGGCGTTCGCGCCCGCCGAACTGCGCGCGGCGTTGGCCGGCGGCGTGACGCGGCTGGTGCTGCCGCCAGACGCCGCATCGGACGACGCGCTGGACGAGCCCGGCAAGGTCGATACCTTGATGCGCCAGATGGAAGCCGGCCAGCCCCGCATCCATCCGCTGGGCGCGATGACGGTGGGCCTGGCGGGGGAGACGCTGACGGAAATGGGCCTGCTCGCGCAAGCGGGTTGCCTGGCCTATGCGCAAGGCGAGCACGGCATCGCGGACACGCGCGTGCTGTGGGGCGCGATGCGCTATGCCAGCGGGCTGGGCTACACGCTGTGGCTGCGTCCGCAAGACCCCTGGCTGGCGCAGGGGGCTGTTGCCGCCAGCGGCGCGTATGCCGAACGCCTGGGCCTGGAAGGCCTGCCGCCGCAAGCCGAGACGGTGGCCCTGAACACCATCTTCGAACTGCAACGCGCCACCGGTGCGCGCGTGCACCTGACCCGCCTGTCCACCGCGCCCGGGCTGGCGCTGCTGCGCGCGGCCAGACGCGAAGGCCTGGCGGTGACGGCGGACGTGTCGGCTCACAACCTGCACCTGACCGATGTCGATATCGGGTTCTTCGACACGCACTTCCACCTGCAACCGCCGCTGCGCGGCCAGCGCGACCGCGACGCCATCCAGGCGGCGCTGGCCGAAGGGCTGGTCCAGGCGCTGTGCTCGGATCACACACCCGTGGACAAGCACGGCAAGGCGGCGCCGTTTCCCGTGTCCACCCCCGGCGCGACGGCCTTGGAACTGCTGCTGTCGCTGACCTTGAAATGGGCGCGCGACCACCGCGTGCCGCTGGCCGATGCGCTGGCCCGGGTTACGTCGGGTCCGGGTGCGGTACTCAGTGGCATCAGCAGCGGCATCAGCAGCGGCAACAGTAGTGGCAACAGCAGTGGCACAAGCAACCCCGCCGCGCGGGCCGGCCAGTTGGGCGTGGGCGCGCCCGCCGACGCTTGCCTGGTGGATCTGGACGCCGAATGGCTGGTGATGCCCACGGCGTTGCAAAGCCGCAGCCCGCATACGCCGTTCGCGGGTATGATGCTGCCCGGTCGGGTACGCGCCACCGTGGTCGGTGGCCAACTGGCCTGGGAGACCTCAGTTTGAAGCTGCTGCGCTTTGTCTTACGGCTGGCCCTGGTGCTGCCTCTGATCGTCTATGGCTTGTTGTGCGTGGGTCTGGTCTACCCCTTCATCCGCCCGCGAAGCCGGGCCTGGCTGAATCGGTCGTGGTCGCGGGCGCTGATGGCGGCCTGTGGCGTGAAGGTCGTGTTCAGGGGTGACCCCCGCATGACCGGCCCGGTACTGCTGGTGGCCAACCACGTCTCCTGGATCGATATCTTCGTTCTGAATTCCGCGCGCCCCACGTCCTTCGTGGCCAAGAGCGAGATCCGTAAATGGCCCGTGATCGGCTGGCTGGTGGCGGGGGCGGGCACGCTCTTCATTGAACGCGGCCAACGCCATGCGGTACACGCCATGGGCGAAGCCATGCAAGCCCGCTTCAAGCTGGGCGACGCGGTGGGGCTGTTTCCGGAAGGCACCACGACGGAAGGCTTTGACCTGCTTCCTTTCCACGCCAGCCTGTTCGAACCGGCGCGTTCGGCGGCCGTGGAAATCCAACCCGTGGCCTTGCGATTCCTGCGCGACGGCAAGCGCGACGGCTTCGCGGCGTTCGTCGGCGAAGAAAGCCTGGTGGCCAATCTTTGGCGCGTGCTGGGCGCGACGGGCTTGTCCGTCGAAGTGGTGTTTTTGCCGGTATTGGCGGCAAGGCATCCGGATGGCAGCTTGCCGACGCGCCTTGAGCTGTCGCATCAGGCGCGCGACGCGATTCTTGGTGCGTTGTAAAGACCTCCCCCCCTACACCCCGCCGGAAAACTCGCAGCAGCTTTCCGCCAGCTCGGCCACGCTTTCACAGAACGCCACGTCCGCGTCACGGCGGAACATGGCGCTGTAGACCGATTGCGGCGGCGCGGTGCTGGTGCGCGCAATCACCAACTGCTTTTTGCTCACCATGTCCGCGAAGTAATCGCGGGGCAGGCAACTGACGCCGAAGCCCGCGGCGGTTAATCCCGCCATGGCGATCAGGCTGTTGATCGTGAAGATATTGCTGTCCGGCGTATGGGGCCGCAGCCAGCCGTCGTAGATCATGTTCAACCCCGACTCGCGGCTTTGTCGCAGAAGCGGCAGCCGCGCGATGTCGGCGGGCGTATAGACGCGGCTGGCGTCGATCAGGTCTGGGCTGCCCATCCATGCGAATTCCAGGCGTTGCAGCGCCACGACCTGCAAGTTCGGTTCCGCGAATTCTCCGTGCAGGAACGCCATGTCCAACTGCCCCGCCTGCAAGCGCTTGAGCAGGTCCGCGCCCAGGTCGATGTGCGGTTCCAGCGTGATGCGCGGATAGTGCGCGCGCAGCAGGCGGATCAAGGCGGGCAACCACGTCATGGCCGTGATCTCGGTAATGCCGAAACGGAACGTGCCGGTCAGCGTGTGCTGGCCTTTCAGCCGCACCAGCAAACGGTCGCGATGGCCCAGCATGTCTTCGGCCAGGGCATAGACCTCGTGACCCCGCGCGGTCAGTTCAGCGCGATGGCCCGAGCGGTCGAATAACGCCACGTTGAAGTCCGCCTCCAGTTCCTGGATGCGCTTGGTGATGGCCGATTGGGTCGTGTGCAGCTTCTGCGCCGACGCGGAAAACGTGCCCAGCCGGACGGTCCAGTACAGGGCCTCGATCTGCTTGAAAGTCAGCATGCCGGGCGCCGCGTTGTGGTGATGTTCATTCCGAAATTTCCGCCTAGGGCTAACCCCTATATTCCAAAAATTGATGAGGTTCGTGGAAATTTAATCCCTTTTTCCAAAATGGAAAAGCTCGCAACATGCCATCTGATTGTTCACCCGGCCGGCCTGCATCCTGAAAACTTTACGGGATTGCCGGCGGCTACCGACCCAGGAACTGCAGATCGTCATGGCCAATATCCTTACCGGCGCCCGCCAATTGCCGGCTTCCCCCGTTGCTCCCGCCGCCATTCTTGAAGCGCTTGCCGGCATCGTCACGCCCCACCTTAGCGACAATCTGGCGCGCCGCGAGGGCATTTCGGGCCTGCACCGCTACAACGGCAGCGGCAAGCTGGTAGGCACCGCGCTGACGGTCAAGACGCGCCCGGGCGACAACCTGATGATCTACAAGGCCATGATGCAGATCCAGCCCGGCCACGTGCTGGTGGTGGACGCGGGCGGCGACCTGTCCAACGCCGTGCTCGGCGAAATCATGAAGCGCTACCTGCAAGTGCATGGCTGCGCGGGCGTGGTGGTGGACGGCGCGATCCGCGACGTGGCCGCGTTTGAAGCGGACAGCTTCCCTTGTTATGCGCGTGGTCACATCCATCGCGGCCCTTACAAGGACGGCCCGGGCGAGGTCAACGTGCCCGTGTCCATCGGCGGGCAGGTGGTCAACCCCGGCGACATCATCGTGGGCGACGAAGACGGCCTGGTCTGCTTTGCCGCGTCCGACGCGGAAAGCCTGATTGCCGCCGCGCACGCGCATGCGGCCAAGGAAGAACGCATCATGGCCGAGATCGCCAAGGGCGATAAGACGCAAAGCTGGATGCAGGCCGCCTTTGCCGCCAAGGGGCTGGCATGAGCACCGCCGACACCGCCTTCCTGGCCGAGCGCGCCCGCGCGATCAAGCCGTCGCCCAGCATGGCCGCCAAGACGCGCGTGGACCAGTTGCGCGCGGAAGGCCGCGACATCGTCGACTTCACCGTGGGCGAACCCGACCTGCCCACGCCCGCGCACATTGTGCAGGCGGGCATCGACGCGCTGAACAGCGGCGACATCCGCTACACCGCGTCCGCCGGCGCCAAGCCGCTGCTGGAAGCCGTGCGCGCCAAGTTCCAGCGTGAAAACGGCCTGGACTACGGGCTGGACGAGCTGATCGTCGGCGTGGGCGCCAAGCAATTGATCTTCACCGCGCTGGCCGCCACCGTGCAAGCCGGCGACGAAGTCATCATTCCCGCGCCGTACTGGGTGTCGTACCCGGACATGGTGCTGGTCAACGATGGCACGCCCGTGGTGCTGGCCTGCCCCGAAGCCGATGGCTTCAAGCTGACGCCGCAAGCGCTGGAACAAGCCATCACGCCGCGCACGAAATGGGTGCTGCTGAATACGCCCAGCAATCCCACCGGCGCGATGTACAGCGTGGAGGAACTGCGTGCCTTGGGCGAGGTGCTGGCGCGCCATCCCCACGTGTGGCTGATGACCGACGAAATCTATGAGCACCTGGCCTACGGCGACGCGCGCCACGCATCGCCCGCGGCCGTCGTGCCGGCGCTGGCGGGCCGCACGCTAACGATCAACGGCGTGTCCAAGGCCTACGCCATGACCGGCTGGCGCCTGGGTTACGCGGGCGGCCCCAAGCCGCTGATCAAGGCCATGGCCACGCTGATTTCGCAAAGCACCAGTTGCGTCAGCGCCATCAGCCAGTCGGCCGCGCGCGTGGCCTTGACCGCCGACCAGCGCTGCGTCAGCGACGCCACCGCCGTGTTCCATGCACGCCGCGATCGCATCGTGGCTTTGCTGAACGCGGTGCCGGGCATCCGCTGCCCCCAGCCGCAGGGCGCGTTCTATGTCTATCCGTCGGTTGAAGGCCTGCTGGGCAAGCGCACGCCGGCCGGCCGCGTGCTGGAAACCGATCTGGACGTGGTGATGTACCTGCTGGACGAGGCCGGTGTGGCCGTGCTGGATGGCGCGGCCTATGGCTTGTCGCCCTACCTGCGGCTGAGCTTCGCCACGTCGATGGAGAACATCGAAGAAGGATGCCGCCGTATCGACAGCGCCTGCGCGGCGCTGCGGTGAACGCGGTTTTTTACTGAACGCCGTATTTGTTGGCAGTACCCATACCTGGCAGTACCCATACCTACATTCAAGGGGAATTTCCATGAAGACCACCATTGCTTCCTTCGTTGCCGCCGTTGGCCTGGCCGCCACGCTGGCGCCCGCCGCCCACGCGGATACCGTGCAAGACATCAAGGCGCGCGGCAAATTCATCTGCGGCACCATGGGCACGGCCGAGCCCTTCAGCTTCCAGGACCCGAAGACCCGCGCGGTCGTGGGCTACGAAGTCGATATGTGCCAGGCCGTGGCCGATAGCCTGGGCGTGCCGCTGGAACTGAAGCTGATCGCGGTCGAAGCCCGCATCCCCGAGCTGATCGCCGGCCGCGTCGAC
>Ga0160461_1001356_pt1 | contig 9949 bp, 11 predicted proteins | sample HID1975I_E6MG_FD_108266 | JGI IMG/M metagenome (GOLD analysis project Ga0160461, IMG submission 108266) | Enriched soil microbial communities from UW Madison campus, WI, USA - HID1975I_E6 MG | ecosystem: Environmental > Terrestrial > Soil > Unclassified | place: USA: Madison, Wisconsin...
AGGCCCAGAAGACCTGCCCAAACCCGCGCCGCTGCCACCACGACAGAGCCGCTGGCAAGAGACCCAACAACCCTACCGAGACTGGTATGCAGGCCTGCGACGCCAACTGGCGAAGCCCTACGGCATGTTCAAGGCCCCCTTGACCATTCCGCTCTTGTTAGGTTGGCTGCTTATCAATGCATTCCCCGATAGCGTCGAGGCCTTCATCCAGTACAACGTGCCGTACGCACAGTTTCCAAAGGAAATCGACAAGTTGTGCGGCTTTGACGAGAAGCGCAGGCCTGTGATTCGTGTGAACGGCGAGCGCATTGATTCGTGAGCACATGCCCATTATTCGATGAACGACCGTTACCTGGGTCGGCATTGCTCCGGCCCAACGCGCCGACGCCATTGGTATTCACATCAAGTGGCTGGTTCACGGATCCGATTGATTCAGCCAAGCTAAAACCCGTTGGGGCACCGGAGTAATGTCAGAGATTAATCGTCTACCTAACGGCCTGCGCTTAGGTGGAACGCCACTCTATCGAGGTCAACCAACCGGGGAATCGCCTCAACCCGATGGCGTAAGACGGGTGAGCGAACAGTGTGTAGAACTCGACACTTTCGCTAATTTCACTCAGCGTGGAGTGACTGGTTACATAGGCGCATCGTTCGTTGTGGCTGTTGCCACTATGCTGCTGCTTCTTGTGGTAATTGGCATCGAGAATATGACCTGGCGCATCGCCGGCAACATGCTTCTCGGGGTGCTGCTCACGCTAACAATAGCGCTACTGTTCTACTTCGCAAGTGGTGCTCATCGAAATCGCGGTGCGTATATTCGCATCCACCGAGGCACCCGAAAGCTCTACTTCATCTACCCGCGCCAGAAGCGTCTGCACGTACTTGATTGGGACCAACTCGAAGCCTTGGCAGGGTACGTTCCCATTGTGTCTGCAAGTGGCTACGCGAGCCGGCACCCGCTGTACCTTTTTGGCGTGGACTACAGCATGGACCCGCCGACAGAAATCTGTGCGGCATGCGGCAATCTCGGCTTGTTTGACGGCGACCGTTCGGCCAAGACCCTCTGGTCCTATTTGCAAGTCTTCATGGAACAAGGCCCAGAAGACCTGCCCAAACCCGCGCCGCTGCCACCACGACAGAGCCGCTGGCAAGAGACCCAACAACCATACCGAGACTGGTATGCCGGTATGCGTCGCACGCTGGCGAAGCCCTATGGAATGTTCAAAGCCCCCCTCACCATTCCGCTCTGGTTGGGTTGGATGCTCATCAACGCATTTCCGGACAGCGTCGAGGCCTTTATCCAGTACAACGTGCCGTACACACAGTTCCCAAAGGAAATCGATAAGTTGTGCGGCTTTGACGAGAAGCGAAAACCTGTCATTCGTGTCAACGGGGAGCGCATTGATTCATGAGCACATGGCCACTGTTCGATGAACGACTGCGGACTCCGCCGCGCTTGCGTATCGCGGCCGCGTTTCGCTTGTGTCAGCGTTGCTGAATGGTAAGCGCCCGGCGAACACGTCTTAAGCGCCGCCATTGTCCGCAAGCCTTAAACCCTGGCACAGTGCGCCCTCAAACACCTCATGCACTCGGCGCAATCACTCGGTGTAGGTGAAGGTGGTGGCATTGCCGGAGGGATTACCATTTTCGGTGGAGTTACATAGACCGCTTCCGCGACTACCCTATTTGTTCGAAAAAGAAACGAGGGGATCGTCATGAAGAGATGGCTATGCGGTGCGGGCATCATCATCGGGATGATGCTGACTGGTCCGGTTGCAGCCCAATACATCGCCACTTGGCAGGATCCCGCGGGCGTGTGGAAGGGCCCCGCGGCGAATCAACCGGGTACGGAGCTTTACGCCGCTGAAGGAGCCGCGCAACGCGCTTGCTTGGATCGCGGCAACCCCAAACTTTGGAACCGTGCGGCGAAAGTGACGGAAAAGGCGACGGGAAAGGTGATTATGGATCTGGACTGCGACGCGGAGCGCGCCAAGAGAAAGAAGGGCCAGCCTCAGGCAGTCGCATCTTCCAGTGCTACGACCTATCAGGTTTCCAGGAAGGATCCCTTCGGTAGATGGATGCACGGGCACGGTTCCGATCCTGGGGCAAATCTCGCGTTGGCAGAAGGCTACGCATACGAAGCCTGCAAAGATCGGGGCAACCCTAAAGACCTCCAGTTGGCGTCCAAGGTGACAGAAAAAGGAACGGGAAAAGTGGTGTTGGAACTCGATTGCAACGCCGTGCGCGCGAAGGCGAAAGCTGAAAGCGATGCTGCGAAAGGTGGGCGAGAGGCAATGAACGCCAAGAAGTAGCATCCTGCGCCGTAGAGAAAACATCGACTTCTAGCAACAAGCAACATCGCCTGCCCATACTCCGCACGCGGGGCACGAGCCGGGCCTAAACAGGCGGTCCTATGAATACTTTTTGCCGAATCGGCGGCCTCATCGTGGCCGCGGCGATCACCATGCCAGTCTCTGGCGCTCCCCCACACGTGCCCGTGTTTGACGAGTACGGGCTGGAGAAGAATCCCATCTGTAGCTACGCCTTAACGGTGGCGCTGGAAGTGATGCAGAAGCAATTCTCATGCGGCGAGCGGGCGCAGTCCGCCGACTGGAAGATGGAGATATACGTCAATCCGCAGCGGCCGTCATGGACGGTGGTCGGGACACGCTTGACGCCGGATTGGGACGAAGACGAGATGTGTCACCTCGCCAACGGCGTGGGGGACTACACCACGCAAAAGTGGTATCAAGCCTTCTTTAAGCAACCAAAATAGGGCGGTATACGCTCACACGCCGCATCTACGCCAGCCGCTTCATCTTGGGCAGCCATCCCCAGGTTCGCCTGCCGGCGCAGGCTGCCCGCCACGCCTATCTTTAAGCAAACCCCACGCACGTGAGCCGGTTCTTTTACAATCCGGCCCGGTCTCTGGCGGGCATTTCGCCCGCGCCTTATGACGGACCGCTCTCAACAATAGGATGTGGCAGTACATGGCAACGCAGCACTCTCAGCCCTCGACCGGCGAACTGATCAAGACGTTTCGGCATGGCAAGTTCTTTGTCTACTTCCTGGTGATACTGGGCATCGCGTGCCTTGGACTGGCCGGTTTCGTCGTCTACCTGAGCACGATCGTGCCGCAGAAGAATCCCCCGCTTTTCTTTGGCACCGCCGGTTTCCTGGCCTTCTGCGGTCTCGGCGCGCTTGCCACCAGCGTGTGGCAGAAGAAGTTGCGTCAGCCTAGCTATGAGATCTATGAAAAGGGCGTGACCCGGATCGTCGGCGCGCAGAAGACGTACACGCCTTTTGCCGAGATCGAAGATCTGTACCTGTTCAGTTCCGGGCAGACCGTGATGAGCGGCCTGGCCACCAACCTGGCCTATCGCCGTAATGCGAAAGAGTCCTTCAACTGGATCAGTCTGCACCTGTCGGGCTTCATGGATTTCCAGCAGTTGTTCCGCGAGCTTTACCTGCGCGAACGCCAACCTGTCGTTCTTGAGACCCTGGCGTCGGGCGGACCGGTGACCTTCAACTACATCAGCACGGGGCAGGTCTGGCGCAAGCGCATGAGCGGCAAGTTCCTGAGCATCACCACCCAACCCATCGTCGTCACCCGCGACGCGCTGGAAGTTCAAGGGCAGAAGGTGCCGGTATCCAGCTTGCGCAACGTCGACCTGAACGCCTGGACCGAGAAGGTTGTCATCAAGGACGCGGCGGGCAATACGGTGCTGTCGACCATCGGCTTGGGCATTCTTGGCCTTGACCTGTTCCTCAATACCTTGACCTTGATGCTTGAGCAGAACCAGGACGTTGCGGCGTAACGGGCCGGCGGATCGTTACAAAAGTAGGGGCATGGTTGCAAGGCTCCGAAATAAACTTCCGCCGACCTAACCCTTTGGATCTCAAGATGAAGATGTTCTGTGCCCTGGCCGTCGTCGCATGCCTGCTTGGCGGATGCGCTGTCTATACACCCGACGGCGCCGTGATCGTGGACCCGCATGGCGGTGGTGGTGGCGGTGGCGGATTCTGCCCGCCTGGACAGGCCAAGAAGGGGAACTGCTGACCCTCACCGATGCAAGTGAGAGATGTGTCATTGCGAAACAGCGATATCTTTGTTTTACGTATTCACCCATAGTGGCCCCGGGAATATTTTTTCCCTGTACCTCTAGGACATACATTGAAGATAGAAACTGGCATCGTGAAGTGGTTCAACAACGACAAGGGCTACGGCTTTATTTCCCCGGAACTGGGCGGTAAAGATCTGTTCGCGCATTACTCTGAAATCCAGGGTGACGGACACAAGTCTCTTGAAGAGAACCAACGCGTGTCGTTTGTCGCCGGCCAAGGACAGAAAGGTCCCCAGGCGACGATGATCAAAGCGATCTAATTCCTGAGCTGCTTGCGCAAGCAGGCAGACGGGATGCAGTGATAGGGCCGAATCCTTTGAAACATGGGATTCGGCTTTTTGCTTTCTGCTCGCTGTGTTCTGCGCGCTGTTTTTTTGGTTTGCTGCGGTCACGCCTCAGGCGGCATGGCGGACGCTACGTCCCGTCCACCGTGGGCCAGGAGTGGAGTCTTGATGTTTGGCCTTACCAAATAATGCGCTCAGATCAATTCCCTTGGCCCTTTCCAACACGTCCCCCCCGCGTTACCTCCCCCCTGCGTTACCTCCCCCCATGCGCCTTCCAATCCGCCAGCACTTCATCGCACATCGCAGGCGCTTGCCCCAGGTAATTCACCGGATCACTCAAGCGATCCAGTTCCTCGTCGCTCAACAATTCCCGCGTCGCCTCGTGCGCGGCCAGCGTGTCCCGCACCGCGACTTTCAGCGGGCAGTTCCTGCGTACGGCTTCCTTGGATGCCTGTTCGATCAGTTCGTGCGCCTGCAAGCGGCCGATGCGTGCGCCTAGCGCCAAGGCGTATGCCTCGGCCAAAATCAGGCCGTGGGTGGCGTCGAGATTGCGCGTCATGTTCGCGGGGCTGACTTCCAGGCCGGTCAGCATGCCCACCAGATGGCGCAATGCGCCGCCCGTCAAGGCGCAGATTCTGGGCAGCACGTCCCATTCGGCCTGCCATCCGCCCAGCGCGCGCTCGTGCTCTTGAACCATCGCGGACAACATGGTCGACACCAGGGGTGGCACGCGAGTCGCGGCGGCCAGGATGGCGGCGCTGGCGACGGGGTTGCGCTTGTGCGGCATGGTGCTGGAACCGCCGCGCCCCGGGCCGCCGGGTTCGGCCAGTTCCGCGATTTCGGTTTGCGCCATCAGCGAGACGTCGCGGCCGATCTTGCCCAGCGTGCCGGTCAGCACGCCCAGCGTGGCGGCCACATCGGCGAGCCGGTCGCGATGCGTGTGCCAAGGCATGTCGGGCAACGCCAGCCCCAGTTCTTTCGCAAAGGTTAGCGCGACGGCGGGTGCCGCCGCGCCCAGGCTGGCCAGCGTGCCGGCAGCGCCACCGAATTGCAGCAGCGCCATGTGTGCCGCGTCCTGCCGTAAGCGACGTTGCGCCCGTTCCAGGGCTTGCAGCCAGCCCGCTGTTTTTAGACCGAAGGTGGTGGGAAGCGCGTGTTGCATCCACGTCCGGCCGATCAGGATCGTGTTGCGATGCGCCTGGGTCAATGTGGCGCATGGGGCTTGCGCCGCGCTCAAGTCTTGATCGATCTGGGCAATGGCTTGCCGCAGTTGCAGTACCAGCGCGGTGTCCAGGATGTCTTGACTGGTGGCGCCCCAATGCACATAACGCGCCGCCTCGGGATCGACACGATGCACGGCGGCGGTCAGTTGCTTGACGAACGGAATGGCGATGTTGCCGGCCAGGATCGACGCCGTGGCAATGCCCTGCAGGTCGACGACGGCGCCGATGTCGTCGGCATTGATGAGGTCTTGGCAGACCCCATCAATGCCGCGCGCGGCGCTGGCGGGGATGACGCCGCAGCGTGCTTGGGCGCGGGCCAAGGCCGCTTCAACCTCCAGCATCCGCCTGATCGTCTCCGCGCCCGAGAAGCACGCCATGATGTCGCGGTCGCAGTAGATCTGTTCGGTCAGGCTGGAAAGAGTCGTCATGGTGCGCCGATTGAAAACACGTCAGATATCAAAGAATACGGTTTCGCCCGCGCCTTGCAGGTTGACGTTCCAGCGCAGTATGCCGTTGTCTCCCGCTAGCGCCACCAGCGTGGCGCGCCGCGCGGCGGGCACTTGCCGCAGAATCCAGTCCTGTTCGTTGGCTTGCGCTTCGTCCGGAAAGTACATTCGCGTAGACAGATGCTTGAGCAGCCCACGCATGAACAGCGACACCACCAGGTGCGGGGCCTGGAGCGTGCCGTCGGGGCCGGCGACGGGCCCTGGCTTGATGGTGGTGATGCGAAACGACCCATCCGGCTCGGTCGGCACGCGGCCAAAGCCGGTGAAGCCGGACTTTGCGGCATCAGCGCCGGAATAGCGCGGGTCATCCGGATGTTGGTACACGCCTTGCGCGTCGGCTTGCCAGATTTCGATCATGCCGTCGGGCACGGGGTTGCCTTGCCCATCCGTGACGCGCCCTTCAATGACGACAGGGGGCGTGTCGAGCGCGGTCAGACCAGCGGTCAGGTCCGCACAGTTCAGTCCAGACAGGCCGATATGCAAATAGGGGCCGACGGTTTGCGAAGTGGTGGGGTAGAGCATGCATTACTCCATCGGGGTGGCGTTGCGGCCGCGCAGCACAATATCGAAACGGTAGCCCAGCGCGTACTCGGGCACGGTGGTTTCCCAGTCGAGCGTGGCGACCAGCCGGTTGCGGGCCTTGGTGTCGGGAATGCACTGGAAGATAGGGTCGAATTCCAGCAGCGGGTCGCCGGGGAAGTACATCTGCGTGACCAGGCGCGTGGCGTACGCGCGGCCGAACAAGGAAAAGTGGATATGCTGCGGCCGCCAGCCGTTGTAATGGTTGCCCCACGGGTAGGCGCCCGGCTTGATCGTCTTGAACTGATAGCGGCCATGCGCGTCGGTAACGGTGCGGCCTTCGCCGCTGAAGTTCGGGTCCAGCGGCGCATCGTGCTGATCGCGCTTGTGCAGGTAGCGGCCGGCGGCGTTGGCCTGCCAGATTTCAATCAAGGCATCGGGAACGGGCCGGCCGTTCTCGTCCAGCACGCGGCCCGACACGATGATGCGTTCGCCGATGGCGTCGGCCTGGGCGATGCGCGTCAGGTCGTTGTCGCCTTGGCCGACGAAGTCCGCGCCAAAGGTGGGTCCGGTAACTTCGGACAAGGTCTGCGGAACGACGATCAAGGGCTCATTGGGCGAGCGCAGTTGGGTCGAACCGTAAGGGTCGAAGCGGTACGCGGGCTGGGTGTTCCAGAACGGGCGCCGATACTGGGCAAGTTTGGACATTGCAGAGACTCTCCTATTAAGTGCCGCCGGGGGCCGGCCCCGGCGGTGCAATCCTGTCGGACCCTCGGACCCGCTACCCGCCGAACCAGCGGGCGGGAACCATGACCAGGGCGGGGAAGACGATCATCAGGAACATGACCGCGAACTCCGCGATCATGAACGGCACCACGCCACGCATGACATCACCCAGCTTCATCTTGCCGACCCCCGCCACCACGTTGAGCACGGCGCCGACGGGCGGCGTCACCAGGCCGATCGAGTTGTTGATGATGAACATCACGCCGAAGTACACCGGGTCGATCTCGGCCGCGCGCACCACGGGCATCAGCACGGGCGTCAGGATCAAGATGGTTGGCGTCATGTCCATGGCGGTGCCTACCACCATGACCAGCACCATGATGGCCGCCATCAGCAGGATCTTGTTGCCGATGAACGGTTGCAGCATTTCAACGATGCTGGCGGGCAGCTCGGCCACGGTGATCAGCCAGGCGCTCACCATCGCGGCCGCAATCAGGAACATGACGATGGCGCTGGTTTTCGCGGCGCCAACGAATACCGCGTACAACTGGTTCAGCTTCAGTTCACGGTAGACCAGCGTCGACACCAGCAGGGCATACGTGGCGGCGACCACGGCGGCCTCCGTCGGCGTGAATACCCCCATCCGCAAACCCACCAGGATGATGACGGGCAGCATCAGCGCCCACAGCGCCTTGCGAAACGCCGTACCGATTTCCTGTGCCGATTTGCGCGGCGGCGGGACCAGCTTCTCGCGCCGCACGAGCCACGCCCAGGTCACCCACAAGGCGCCGCCGATCATCAGGCCGGGCACGATGGCCGCCATGAACAGCTTGGCAATGGACACATTGGCCGCCACCCCGAAGATGACCAGGCCGATGCTGGGCGGTATCACCGGGCCGATCACGCCCGTGGCCGCGATCAGGCCGCCCGCCGTCGGTTTCTTGTGGCCGGCGCTGACCATCATGGGCAGCAGCAATGCCGTCAGCGCGGCGGCGTCGGCCACGGCGGAACCCGACAAGGCGGACAGCAGGCAACCCGCCATGATGGTGACGTAGCCCAGCCCGCCCTTGACGTGCCCGACCAGCGCCAGCGCCAAGTCCACGATGCGCCGCGACAGCCCGCCCACGTTCATGATTTCGCCGGCCAGCATGAAGAACGGCACGGCCAGCAGCGGAAAGCTATCCGCGCCGCCAATGACGTTCTGCGCCAGGATCTGCGAATCAAAGATGTCCAGGTGCCACATCAGCGCAACGCCGCTGGCCAGTAGCGCAAAGGCAATGGGCACGCCCAAGGCCATGACGCCCAATAGTGATCCGATAAAAATGGCGATGGTCATGCGCTTCTCCCGGTGGCGCCCTGCTTGGCGTCGTCCAGAATCTGCTTGAGCTGCACGGCCTCTTCGGATTCCTGGACCATGATCAGGTCCTGCTTGCGCAGCTTGCCCGTCAAGACCCGGTAGAGATCCACCGCGATGATCAAGCCGGCCAAGGCCGAAAACACCAGGCCCGACGCATACACGATCGCCATCGGCAAACCGCTGACGGGCGCGCTGACCTCGGCGTTGATCACCGCTTGCTTCCAACTGCCTTCGAACATCAGGCCCACGATGTAAAGCATGATGAGCTGCCCGACCACCAGGCAGATCTTCTTGCCCGCCGTGGGCAGCTTGGCCACGATCATGTCCATGCCCAGGTGGCCGCGTTCCTTCAGGGCGATGACGGCGCCCAGGAAGGTCAGCCAGATGAACATCCAGCGCGAGAGTTCTTCCGACAGCGTGATGCCGGAATTAAAGCCATAGCGCGCAACCACGTTGCCGAAGACCAGCACCACCATCGCCGCCAGCATCAGGGCGATGGCCAGTTCCAGCACACGGCAGACGGCGCCGATGAATCTGTCTATGAAAACCATGGTCCGGCCCCTACGCGAATCGGAGTTGGGTCACACCGCGTCATGCCTTGGCGTCCCGAACAATATCCACCAGCCCGCGCAGCGCCGTCAGGTAGGAATGCGGCCCCAGCCCTTGCACCGTGCCGCGCACGGCGGGCGAGATGATCGAATGCGCCCGCCACGCCTCACGTGCCGCGATGTTGGACATATGCACTTCCAGCGTGGGAAAGGGCATGGCCTTGATGGCGTCGTGCAGCGGCACGCCGTGTTGGGTCAGGCCGGCCGGGTTCACCAGCGCGCCTTGCGCCGCGTCGATGTTCTCGTGCAGGAAATCGATCAGCGCGCCCTCGTGGTTGGATTGCAGCGTCGCCAGGGCAACGCCCAGTTCGCCGGCAAGCGCGGCAAGACGCTCGTTGATTTCCGCCAGCGTCGTGGTGCCGTAGATGTGCGGCTCGCGCCGGCCGAACAGATTGAGGTTGGGGCCGTGCAGGACAAGAATCTTCATGATGGCGTGACCGTGGTGGGTTACTTGCGGAGGCGCGCGAGTTCGTCGTTGTAGAGCTTGACGATCGCCGGGTCATAGCTGCTGGTGAACTGTTCGATCACCGGCTTGACCACCTGCTGCATGCGTACCTTTTCGGCCGGCTCGATCGTGTTGTATTTGATGCCCTTGGCCTGCA
>Ga0160461_1001357_pt1 | contig 9949 bp, 8 predicted proteins | sample HID1975I_E6MG_FD_108266 | JGI IMG/M metagenome (GOLD analysis project Ga0160461, IMG submission 108266) | Enriched soil microbial communities from UW Madison campus, WI, USA - HID1975I_E6 MG | ecosystem: Environmental > Terrestrial > Soil > Unclassified | place: USA: Madison, Wisconsin | collected...
AATCACGCATCGACAGTCAATTGAACGCGCTGGGCGTGGGCCACCTGGCCGATCGCAGCAGCCACACGCTGTCGGGCGGCGAGCGCCAACTGGTGGCGCTGGCGGCGGTGCTGGTCATGGAGCCGGCGCTGGTTGTCTTTGACGAACCGACCACGCAATTGGACCTGCGCAACCGCAACCGGGTCCGCCATGCCATTGCCGCGCTGCCTCACGACGCGATTGTCGTCAGCCACGATCTGGAATTACTGGAAGATTTTGACCGGGTGCTGGTGGTGCGCGACGGCACGATCGCCGCCGACGACACACCCGCCGCGGCCTTGCGCTGGTACCGGGAGCACTGCGCATGATCGAGCCGCTTTACGTCGCCGGCCGCTCGGCGTTGCACCGGTTGCCTGCCTGGCTGAAGCTTGCCGCGTTGGTGGCGGCGGGGGCGGGGCTGTTCGTATTGCGCGACCCCCGATGGCTGGGCGCGGCGTTCGCCGCGGCGGCCCTGCTGGTGTGGTCGACCGGCGTCTCGGCGGCTGCCGTCTGGCGCCAGGTGCGCGGGCTGTTGTGGGTGCTGCTGGCGGTGGGCGTGTTCACGGGCGTGTTCCAAGGCTGGATGGAAGCCCTGGCGGTGGTGCTGCGCGTGGGGGCGATGGTGGGCTTGGCGCTGGCGGTAACGCTGGCAACTCGCACCTCGGACCTGATCGCCGTCTGCGAACGCGCCTTGATGCCGCTGGAGCGCATCGGACTGGTTGACGCCGGCAAGGTGGCGCTGGCCCTGGCGCTGGCCTTGCGCTTCGTACCCGAAATCTGGCGCAACTTTCACGAGATCCGCGAAGCCCAGGCCGCCCGTGGTCTGGGGGCCCATCCCGTGGCGTTGATTGTGCCGCTGATCGTGCTGACCTTGAAGCGCGCCCAGGAAGTGGCCGAAGCCATCGATGCGCGTAGTCTCTGAGCTGCACGCACGCCGTCGTGATCCCACGCTGTATTGATTCCATAAAGGTGAACCCATGAAATCCCACAATACCGTGCTGATCGCGCTGTTCGCGGCGCTGATCGTCGTCCTGAGCCTGATTCCGCCCATTCCCTTGCCGGGTATTCCGGTGCCGATCACCTTGCAGACGCTGGGCGCCATGCTGGCCGGCGCCATGCTGGGTCCGGTGCGCGGGGCGCTGGCTTGCCTGCTCTATCTGGGTTTGGCGGCAATCGGGCTGCCGGTGCTGCCCGGTGGGCGCGGTGGCCTGGGCGCGTTCCTGGGTCCGACAGGCGGCTTCCTGGTGGGCATGGTGGTGGGCGCGTTGGTGATCGGCTGGCTCGCGCGCATGTTGGCGGCGCGCGCAACCCAGGATTGGGCGAAGCTGGGCGGCTACGTGGTCGCCTGCGTGGTGGGCGGCATCTTGGTCGTGTATGCCTTCGGGGTGCCGTGGCTGGCGTCCGTCACGAAGATGGGCTTGCCCAAGGCGGCGGTGGCGGTGGCCGTGTTCCTGCCGGGCGATCTCATCAAAGCCGTGATTGCGGCGTGGGTGGCGTCACGGGTGGAGCGCGTCTGGCCGATGCTGGGCCGCTAGCCCTTCGCCTTAGCCGTTCGTCTTTGGCCAACGCACGGGTGACAGCACCGTAACCCGGCGCCAGTGGGCTTTGGGGCATGCTGCGATTTCCAAGGGAATCCCCCAACTGACGCGCCGAAAGTTTTTCTAGTACAAGTTCGCCATTAACGAATGCGTTTGCTGAATCTATGTTTCCGCAGCACATCAGGGATTTACCGGAGTTGCGCGGCATCATTTGATACTGTTTTAACCCTATAATATTTTTTTCTGTATAACTTTAACTAGGCTCGCTTCGCCTCAATCGAGGCACATAAGAGCCACCACAGGAGACAAAAATATGCGCAAGCACTTCGGCTTGTCCGCGGCGGCTGCCGCTTTCGCCTTGGCCGTGCCGCTCCTGGCGAGCGCGCAGGTCAAGGTAGGCGTAACGGTGTCCAGCACCGGTCCGGCCGCCTCGCTGGGTATTCCCGAACGCAACACCGTGGCGCTGCTGCCCAAGGAAGTGGCCGGCCAGAAGATTGAATGGATCGTCCTGGACGACGCCACCGATACCACCCAAGCCGTCAAGAACTCGCGCAAGCTGGCCACCGACGACAAGGTCGATGTGCTGATCGGCACGTCCGTGACGCCGGGCTCGCTGGCCATGGTTGACGTCGCCGCCGAAGCCAAGGTGCCGATGATCAGCGTGGCCGCCAGTGCCAAGATCGTCGAACCCGTGGACGACAAGCGCCGCTGGGTCTTCAAGACCCCGCAGAACGATGCACTGATGGCCGGCGCCCTGGCTGACGCCATGGCCAAGTCCAAGGTCAAGACCCTGGGCTTCATCGGCTTTGCCGACGCCTACGGCGACGGCTGGCTGGACGTGATGCAAAAGGCCGCCAAGGCCAAGGGCATTGAAATCGTCGCCATCGAAAAATACAGCCGTACCGACACCAGTGTGACGGGCCAGGTGCTCAAGCTGGTCGGCGCAAAGCCGGACGCCATCCTGATCGCCGGCGCCGGCACCCCGTCGGCGCTGCCGCAAAAGGAACTGAAGGCCCGCAACTACGGCGGCACCATCTACCAAACGCACGGCGCTGCCAACAACGACGTGCTGCGCGTCTGCGGCAAGGACTGCAACGGCATGTACCTGCCGGCCGGTCCGCTGCTGGTTGCTGCCCAACTGCCCGATTCAAACCCGGTCAAGAAGTCCGCCCTGGCTTACGTCGAGACGTACGAAAAGGCCAACGGCGCCAATTCCACCAACACGTTCGGCGGCCACATGTGGGATGCCGGCCAATTGGTCGTGGCCGCGGTGCCGGTAGCGCTGAAGACGGGCGCCAAGCCCGGCACGCCGGAATTCCGCGCCGCCATGCGCGACGCGCTGGAAGGCGTGAAGAACCTGGCTGCGTCGCAAGGCGTGTTCAATATGTCGCCCACCGACCACGCCGGCTTCGACGAGCGTTCGCGCGTCATCGTCAAGGTCGAGAACGGCAAGTGGGTCTATCAGCCCGACCTGTAATTTCCCCAGGATTGCCCGATCCACGGATGTGCAACGCGAAGGGGGCGCCAGTGGCTGGCGCTTGCCTAGCGGCGCCTGAGCAATGCTTCGCACCGGCCTTTCCGGCCGGTGTGTCGTATCAGTGTTCCGGGCGGGGCCGGAACACCAAGAATCAATAAGGTTGTTAGATGGATTCCTCAATTGCGCTGATCCTGCTGCAAGACGGTGTCGTCAACGGCGCTATCTATGCCCTCCTGGGCATGGCTCTGGTGCTGGTTTTCGCCGTTACGCGCGTCATTTTCATTCCCCAGGGTGAGTTCGTGGCGTTCGGCGCCTTGACCCTGGCCATGCTGGTCGACGGCAAAATGCCGGGCACGGCCTACCTGCTGCCGCTGCTGGGCGCCTTGTGCCTTGCGATGGAAGTGGTGCGCGCGCTGCGTACCCGCAACTTCGCCGGCCTGCCCAAGACCTTCCTCATCAGCCTGGTTCTGCCCTTGGCCCTGTTCTGGCTGACCAAGAGCTACACCGCGCCCGACAATTCGTTGTGGCTGAACATGCTGTTGACGCTGTTGCTGGTGATCCCGATGGGGCCGATGGTCTATCGCATCGTCTATCAACCCCTGGCCGAAGCCACGGTGCTGGTGCTGCTGATCGTCTCGGTCGCGGTGCACTTCGCGCTGACCGGCCTGGCGTTGGTGTTCTTTGGCGCGGAAGGCTGGCGCACGCCACCGTTCGTCAGCGGGCAAGTCGACCTGGGCTTCATGACCTGGTCCGCGCAAAGCCTGTTCGTGGTGGCCACTTGCGGGCTGCTCATTACCGCGCTGTGGCTGTTCTTCGGCAAGACACTGTATGGCCGCGCGCTGCGCGCCACGGCCGTGAACCGTCGCGGTGCACGCCTGGTGGGCATCAGCACCACCATGTCCGGCAGCTTGACGTTCACGTTGGCGACCGCCATCGGCGCCATGTCCGGCATGTTGATCGCGCCCATCACGACCGTGTATTACGACACCGGTTTCCTGATTGGCCTGAAGGGCTTCGTGGGCGCCATCATCGGCGGCCTGGCCAGCTACCCCGTGGCTGCCGCCGGCTCGCTGTTGGTGGGCGTGCTGGAATCCTTCTCGTCCTTCTGGGCCAGCGCCTATAAGGAAGTGATCGTCTTTACCTTGATTATCCCGGTTCTGGTCTGGCGTTCGTTCAGCACCCATCACGTGGACGAAGAGGAATAAACGCCATGAATCGCATTCTGCTCGCTGTATTCATCGTCGTCCTGGCGGGCCTGCCGTTGCTGCCGGTCACGCCCGAATTCTGGGTGACGCAACTCAATTACATCGGTCTGGCCAGCCTGATCGTGCTGGGCCTGGTGCTGCTGACCGGCGTGGGCGGCTTGACGTCGTTCGGCCAGGCCGCGTTCGTGGGACTGGGCGCCTACACCACGGCGTTCCTGACCACGCAGTACGACGTGTCGCCCTGGCTGGCGCTGCCGGTCGGTCTGGTCTTGACCGCCGTTGTCGCCTACTTGCTGGGCGCAATCACTCTGCGCCTGTCCGGCCACTACCTGCCGCTGGGCACCATCGCCTGGGGCCTGTCGCTGTACTTCCTGTTCGGCAATATCGACTGGCTGGGCAAGCACGACGGCATTGCCGGCATTGAACCCATCAGCATCTTCGGCTTGTCCCTGGCCAGCGGCCGCAACATCTACTACCTGATCTGGGTCTTCGTGTTGTTGGCGCTGTGGGCCACTCGCAACCTGCTCAATTCGCGTCCGGGCCGCGCCATCCGCGCCTTGAAGAGTGGCGCGGGCATGGCTGAATCCATGGGCGTGAACACCGCTGCCTACAAGGTCGTGATCTTCGTCTGGGCGGCCTTGCTGGCCTGCATTTCGGGTTGGCTCTACGCGCACATGCAGCGCGCCGTCAGCCCCAGCCCGTTTGGCATCAACTACGGCATTGAATACCTGTTCATGGCGGTGGTAGGCGGCGCGGGCTACGTCTGGGGCGCCTTGCTGGGTTCCGGTGTCATCCTGGTGCTGAAAGACCAGTTGCAGAATTGGCTGCCCAAGCTGCTGGACACCAACGCCAACTTCGAGATGATCGTCTTCGGCGTGCTGCTCATCCTGATGCTGCAATACGCACGCAATGGCCTGTGGCCCATCCTGGCGGGCTGGTGGGGCAGCATTACCGGCGCCGACGGTTCGCGCCGCAACCTTGCGCCGCCCGCTGCCGCGCCGGCTTTGCCGACACGCGCGCGTCCCCAGGCCGGGCAGGTGGTGTTGGAAGTGGACGCCATCCGCAAGGAATTCGGCGGGCTGGTCGCGGTCAACGACATCACGTTCAAAGTCAGCTCGGGCGAAATCATGGGCCTGATCGGCCCCAACGGCGCCGGCAAGAGCACGACGTTCAACCTGATCAGCGGCGTGTTGCCGGTGACGCGTGGCAAGGTCACGTTCATGGGCCAGCGCATCGACAACCGCTCGGCGCGCGAGATCGCCAAGCTGGGTGTCGGCCGTACGTTCCAACACGTGCAATTGCTGCCGGGCATGACCGTGCTGGAAAACGTGGCGTTGGGCGCGCACTTGCGTTCCGACGTGGGCGTGCTGGCGGGTGCCTTGCATTCGGATCGCGCCCGTGAAGCGCAACTGCTGCATGAAGCCGCCGAGCAGATCAAGCGCGTGGGCCTGGGCGAATACCTGTACGAACAGGCGGGCAACCTGGCGCTGGGCCAGCAACGCATCCTGGAAATCGCGCGCGCCCTGGCGTCCGATCCGGTGCTGCTGCTGCTGGACGAGCCGGCCGCTGGCCTGCGCTACAAAGAAAAGCAAGACCTGGCTCGCGTGCTGGAGCAACTGCGCTCGGAAGGCATGAGCATTTTGCTGGTCGAACACGATATGGATTTTGTCATGCGCCTGACCAACCACCTGGTGGTGATGGACTTCGGCACCAAACTGGCCGAAGGCGTGCCCGCCGACGTGCAAAAGAACCCGGCGGTGCTGGAAGCCTATTTGGGCGGCATCGACGACGACCTGCCCGAAGCGGATCAGGCCAAGCCCGTGTCCGCAGGAGGTGTGCAATGAGCGCAACGCAATCACCCGTGCTGGAAGTCAGCAACCTGTCGGCGCGTTACGGCAAGGTTGGCGCGCTGGTCGGCGCGTCGTTGACCGTGCCGGCAGGCAGCATCGTTACCGTGATCGGCGCCAACGGCGCCGGCAAATCCACCATGCTGAACGCAATGATGGGCGCCTTGCCGCAAACCGGCCATGCGGCCGGCAGCGTGCATTACGCGGGCACCGACGTGTCGGGCTGGCAGGTCGAGCGCCGCGTGGCGGCCGGCATGTCGCTGGTGCCCGAGCGCCGCGAATTGTTCGGCACCATGTCCGTCGAAGACAACCTGCTGCTGGGCGGCTTTCGCCGCTATCGCGCCCGCGAGGCCGGCTGGCGCGACACGCTCAATGAAGTGTTCGATCTGTTTCCGCGCCTGCGCGAGCGTCGCGGGCAACAGGCCGGCACCTTGTCGGGCGGTGAACGCCAGATGCTGGCCGTGGGCCGCGCGCTGATGGCCAAGCCCACCTTGCTGATGCTGGACGAACCCAGCCTGGGCCTGGCGCCGCGCATCGTGCGCGAGATCTTCCACATCATTGCGCGCCTGCGCGAAACCGGCGTGGCAATCTTGCTGGTCGAGCAAAACGCCCGGGCGGCGCTGCAAGTGGCGGACTACGGCTATGTGCTGGAAACCGGTGAAGTCATCCTGCATGGCCCGGCGCGTGAACTGGCCGGTGACCCGAAGGTGATTGAAAGCTATCTGGGCTTGGGCAAGGGCGCCGACAAGGACTGAACCAAACCAAACCCTGAGCCACCTTGCTGGCTAGTTCGATGGCCAACAAAAATGCCGCGACCCTGATTCGGATCGCGGCATTTTTTTCACCCCGCGTGTATTGCGGGGCAGGGGCAAGCCCCTATGCTTACTTGCGGCCGGTGCTTTCCGCGTAATCCATATACAGCTTGTGCGCGCGGCGCGCGACGGGGCCGTACTCCAGCGCGCGGTCTTCCACGCGGTTCACGTGGACCACCTTGCCGTAGTTGCCGGACGAGAACACTTCGTCCGCGTCTTCGATGTCGGCGCGGGTCAGGCTGCGTTCCTGCACCTCGACGCCATCGGATTGCAGCAGGGCCAGCACGCGGCGGCGCGTGATGCCGTTCAGGAACGTGCCGTTGTCCACGGGCGTGGAAACCACGCCGTTCTTGGCGATCCACAGATTGCTGGTGGCGAACTCGGCAATATTGCCCGCGCCGTCCAGCATGATGGCGTTGTCGAAACCCTTCTCGGCGGCTTCGCGGATGGCGCGTTGGCCGTTGGGATACAGGCACGACGCCTTGGCGTCAGTGGGCGCCATGTTCGGCCACGAACGGGCATAGCTGGAAAAGCAGGCCGAAAAGCCAAGCTCGCCCGGCATCGGCACCTTGAACACGTGCAATACGAACTGGGTCTTGTCGGCATCCGGCAGCAGGAAGCCGTCGGCGCAATAGAACATCGGCTTGATGTAGAGCTCGGTGCCGGCGGGGAATTTGGATACGGCTTCCAGGCACAGCTTCTGGATGGCTTCCCAGCCGATCTGCGGCTTCATCAGCATTTTCTCGGCCGAACGCACGACACGCTGGCAATGCAGGTCCAGGTCGGGCGTGAGACCACGGAAGGCGCGTGCACCGTCAAACACCATGCTGGCCATCCAGAAGGCGTGGTCGGCGGGGCCGAGCAATTTGGGGTTTTCAGTGGTCCAGTGACCGTCGTGCCAAAACAGGGCGTCCATGTTGGAATCTTCCTTCGCTTGAATCGGGGGGCGCCGCCTTGGCGCCGAAACGTCAGGATACAGGAGGCGGCCGGCGTCGGCCGCTGGCCGCTCCTGGAAAATCTACTCCTTTTGCAGCGCCGCCTGCACGCGGTCGGCAACATCCGCGGGCATCCATTGCCGCCAGACTGGGCCGTACTGCTTCAGGAAATAGCGCGCGGCGTCCTCGGGTTCCTTGCCTTCGTTTTCCAGCCAGCCCAGCGTGGCGTCGATGGCATCGTCGGGCACCGTCAGCTTGGTAAGAAATTCGGTGATCTTCGGCGCTTGCTTGGCGAAGGCCGCATTGACCCCGGTGACCACGGGGTTGGGCTTGAATTCCGTGGCGACGGGGTTGGCGCACTTGGGGTCGGTCATGCAGGTGTAGGCGGCTTGATCGAAGGCGGGCAGTTCCAGCTTCACCAGGTCCAGCGCGCCGACCAGCGAGGTGGGCGTCCAGTAGTAGAAGACGATGTCGCGCTTGCGCTTGTAGGCTGACACGATGGCAGCCTTCTGCGCGGCGCCGGAGCCCGGTGCGAACAGCGAATAGTCCTTGTCCAGCTTCAGCGCGCGCAGCAGGTTGTCGTTCAGCGTGCCGCAGGCCCAGCCGGCAGGGCAGCCGTAAATGCGGCCGCGCCCCGGGTCTTCGGGGTCGATGAATACCTCTTTGAAGCGAGTCAGGTCGGATGCCGACTTCAAGTCGGGATGGCGCTCGGCCGTGTAGCGCGGGATATACCAGCCTTCGCCTGCGTCGTACACATGGCCCACGCCCAGCACTTTGCCGCTGGCCAGCGCCTTCTTCCAGGCGCCCTCGATCTGGCCCGGCCAGACTTCCGGCGTCACGTCCACGTCGCCGCGTTGCAACGCCGCCAGCATCGGCAGCGTTTCGCCGATTTCAACGCTGGTCTTGCAGCCGTAGCCGTGTTCCAGCACATAGCGCTCAATGCCGGCCAGCACCAGGTTGGACTCCCAGTTCAGGCCGCTGAAGCGGACTGGGCGGTCGACTTCGCAAGTGGGGGCGGGGGATGGGGCGGCGGCTGCGTTGGGGGCGATGAACGCCAAGGCCAGCGCGAATGCGCCAAGAACGGGGGCGAGCGGATGCGGGTTGCGCATGGTCAGGCACCTGTGGAGTTGGGTGCGTTTTATTGTACGGGCGGAAGCCGGCGTCCAATGCAAACGGGGCCGCGTGATGCGGCCCCGTCGGGATAGCGCGTCGCGCCTCAGGCGCGGGCGGCGCGGCGCCTGTCGATGAACGCGCCAACTTCGCCCACGATGCCGCGCCGGAACGCCAGCACGCAGATCACGAAGATCAGGCCGATCACGATGGTGACGGATTCACCCAGCCGCAGGAACCATTCCACGCCGGTCAGGCTGGCCATCATCTGGCCGAAGTCGCCCACCTTGTTTTCCAGCAGCACCACGATGAAGGCGCCCAGGATGGGGCCCGTCAAGGTGCCCAGCCCGCCGATCAGCGTCATCAGGATGACCAGCCCGGACATCTGCCAGGTGGCGTCCGACAGGGTGGCCGACACGAACACCAGCGTCTTGGTGGCGCCCGCCAGCCCGGCCAGCGCGGCCGACAGCACGAAGGCCAGCAGCTTGAAGCGATCGACGTCATAGCCCAGTGACACGGCACGCGGCTCGTTCTCGCGCAGCGCTTGCAGCACTTGCCCAAAAGGCGAATGCACCGTGCGCCAGATGATGAAATAGCCGATGACGAAGATGGCCATCACCAGGTAGTACAGGTTGATGTCCTTGGACAGGTCGATCAGCCCGAACAGGGTGCCGCGGGGCACGCTTTGCAGACCGTCTTCGCCGCCCGTGAACTTGGCCTGCAGGAAGAAGAAGAACACCATTTGCGCCAGCGCCAGCGTGATCATGGCGAAGTAGATGCCGCTGCGCCGGATGGCGATCGCGCCCATCGCCAGCCCCAGCAGCGCCGCCACGCCCACGCCGAACAGCAGGCCGATCTCGGTGGGAAAGCCCCACACCTTCATCGCGTGCCCGGCCGCGTAGGCCGCGCTGCCCAGGAAGGCGGCGTGCCCGAACGACAAGAGCCCGGTAAAGCCCAAGAGCAGGTTGAATGCGCAGGCAAAGAGCGCGTAGCACATGATCTTCATG
>Ga0160461_1001358_pt1 | contig 9946 bp, 4 predicted proteins | sample HID1975I_E6MG_FD_108266 | JGI IMG/M metagenome (GOLD analysis project Ga0160461, IMG submission 108266) | Enriched soil microbial communities from UW Madison campus, WI, USA - HID1975I_E6 MG | ecosystem: Environmental > Terrestrial > Soil > Unclassified | place: USA: Madison, Wisconsin | collected...
CCAGGGGGCGTCGGGTTCGATCGCGGTGACGATCGGGTTGGGCCAGTCGGGCTGGTTGCGTTCGATCGCGGCGCGCGCCTCGGCTTCCTGGGCGGCGTCGTGAGGGAAGATCGCCGAGCGATACTGGGTGCCGACGTCGTTGCCCTGCCGGTTGAGCGTCGTCGGATCATGCGTGGCGAAGAAGATGTCGAGCAGGTCGCCATAGCCGATGACGTCGGCATCGTAGCGGACGCGGATCGCCTCGGCATGGCCGGTGGTGCCGGCGCAGACCTGCTTGTAGGTGGGATCGGGCACCGCGCCGCCGATATAGCCGCTTTCCACCGCTTCCACGCCGGCGAGATCGACGAAGATCGCCTCCACGCACCAGAAGCATCCGCCCGCGAAGGTTGCCGTCTCTTCGGCCATGCCCGTTCTCCCGTCCATCGATAGCTGCCAGATGGGGAGCGGACCGCGTCGCTTCAATCGGCGGCGATCAGCCCAGGCCCGATCAGCGGCCGCCGTAGCGCAGGCCGATCCAGAAGGTGCGCGGAGTGGCGCGTTCGACGATGTTGCCGCCGGAGATGCCGGCCTCCACCCGCGCATCGGCGATGTTCTCCGCCCGCGCCTCGACGCGCAGCGCGGGCATCACCGGAACCGAGGCATAGGCATCGAGCGTCACCGCGTCGTCGAGCGCGCGCAGGTTCTGGTCGTCCTCGAACTGGCTGCCGACGTAGCGCAGCGTCAGCGCGCCGCGCGGGCCGCCTTCGGGCTCGTAGCCGACGGTGGCGGAGGCGTTGTGCTTCGGGGTCTGCGCGGGGCGCAGGCCATCGAGCACCGCCGCCAGGCCCGATGCCATCACCCGCGCATCGGTATAGGCGTAGCTGGCCGACAGCCGCCAGGCGGAGAGCGCGACCGAGCCGTCGATCTCGATCCCGCGCGAGCGGATCGAATCCAGATTCTCGCGCCGGCGATAGGCCCCCGCCGCCGAGACGAAGCCGACGCCGGGGAAGGTGCCGGGGCCGCGCGCGATGGTGACGTTGGCGATCCCGTCCTCCAGCCGGTTCCAGAAGGCGGTGGCCGACAGCCGCACGCCGGGCAGCGGGCGGAAATCGACGCCGCCGTCGATGCCCTTCACCCGCTCCGGCTTGAGCCCGGCATTGGCGGCGGTGGCGTCCGCGCCGACACGGAAGGGGCGGTAGAGCTCGTTGAGGGTCGGCAGGCGCCAGCCGAGATAGGCGGCGCTGCGCAGCGTGATCGCTTCGGTCGGGCGGATCGCGATCCCCGCCCGCCCGGTGGGTCGCGTGCCCGAGCGATCGGCATAGTCGACGTCGGTGATCGCGGCGCCGGTCGCCAGCGTCCGTTCATCGAGGAAGCCGCCCCTGATCCACCAGCGATCGACCCGGCCGCCGCCGGTGAGCGTCACGCGATCGCCCAGATCGACGCTCGCCTCGGCGAAGGCGCCGAGCGTCGTCGTCTTGCCCCCGGTCTCGCGGCCGCGCGTCGGCAAGCCGGCGACATAGGTGTAATGCTCCTTGGTCTGGCCCGAGAGCGCGCGGATATCGGTGCCGAGGCGCAGTTCGATCCCCTCGCCCACCGGCGGCCTGATCTCCAGCCGCCCGCCCAGCCCGGTGGCGGGGACGTTGTACTGGTCGAGCGTCTGGTTGGTGGTGCTGCGGGTATCGTCGATGCTGCCGAACTCGTTCGAGAATTCGCGCATCTGGACATAGGCGAGCGCCTCCCACCCCCAGCGCCCCCGCCCGACGAGGCGGACGCTGGCATCCGCGCCGCTGTTGACGTTGGCGGTGAAGCGCTGGCCGCGCGTGCGGCTGTCGTGGAAGCCGAGGCCGTTGGCCTGGAGTTCGGTGTCGTCGCCGACCGGGATGACCGCGCGCGCGGCGACGCTGTACTGCTCGTATTTGGCGCGACCATCGACCGCGCCGCGATTCTCGCCCACGATCGGCACGAAGCCGTCACCGCGCTGATAGCCGCCGGCGATGCTGGCGAAGCCGCCGGCCATCTCCCCGGAAACGCCGGCATCCGCCTCGATGCTGTCGCGGCTGCCATAGGCGAGACCGCCCCAGACCGGGGACATATCGTTGGGTCCTGCGCTCGACAGCTCGACCGTGCCCGCCAGCGCGCCCGGCCCGAAGGCCCCGGTGCCGCCGCCGCGCGTCACCCGGATCTGGCCGAGGCGGATCGGATCGAGCGCCGGAAAGGCTACCCAGCCGCCGAAGGGATCGACCATCGGCACGCCATCGAGCAGCACCAGTGCCCGGCTCGACGCATTGCCGCCGAGGCCGCGCAAAGTGGCGCCCTGGCTGGTCGGGTTGGCGGAGCGGGAATCCGAGCGGCGGAACTGCTGGAAGCCGGCGGCGTCGCGCAGCACATCCTCGATCCGGCCGCTCGCCACGGTCTCCAGCCGGGCGCGGTCGATCGTCACGACGTCATAGGCAGAATCGCCGCGCGCCGCGCCGAGACCGGTGCCGGTGACGACGATCTCCTGGATGTCTTCCGCAAACGCGGGCGCGGCGGAAAGGAGCGCCGCGATGGCGGCGGCGGTGGAAGCGGAGAAACGGCGCAAGCGGACCTCGGGGGAAAAATGGCGGAAAACGGCAAGCCCGCCCCGCTTAACCCGCGTCACGCATGGCTGTCATCCGTTAGCGCGAACTTGCCGCCATTCTGATGGTGCATTCGCGAACCGAGGGCCTGACCTGAGGGCACCACCCCGGAGGCGTGGCGATCTCAGCGGGTGGCTCAGCGTGTGGCCGAGATAGCCGCCACGCCGCGCGCAGGGACGACATTCGACGCCCCGCCTTCGATGACCACCGGCCGCCAAGGGGCCGGCCCCTCGACCACCGCCTCCGCCATCATCCCCGCCACGAGCGCGGCATAGCCGTTCATCGTGTCCGCGATGTCGAAATCGCGGGCGCGGTCACCGGGCATCAGGCGATCGGGACCGGTCTGCCGCAGCAACGCGGCGGCCAACGCATCGGTGTCCTCGGGATCGATCAGCATGCCGAAGCGCCCGCCGCCGAGCACGTCCGCCGCATTCCCCGCCGTGCGCGAGGCGATGACAGGCAGGCCGCAGGCGATCGCCTCCAGCAGCACGTTCGGCGCGCCTTCCCAGCGCGAGGGCAGCGCGAAGGCGTCGGCGCGGGCGAGATAGGCGAAGGGGTTGTCGACCGCGCCGACCAGATCTATCCGGTCCGCCACGCCCTCCGCCTCGGCCAGCGCGATCAGATCGCGGCGGGCCTGTTCGCTGCCGTCGCCCAGGATCAGCAGCCGCATCGGCCGCACCCGCCCCGCGATGGCGAGCGCGCGGACCAGCGTGTCGAAATTCTTCTGCTCGACGATGCGGCCGATACCGATGACCGTCGGGATCGATGCGTCGCGCCCCTCGCCCAGCCAGCGATGCGCCACCGGCTGCGCTGCGCGGGCACGAATGCAATCGACCTGCACGCCATTGGGGATCACGCTGACCCGCCCGCGCTGGGCCGCGCCACGGATCGTCTCGTCGGCCAGCAGATGGGGGGAAACCAGAATCAGATGCGCGGCATCGCGCACGACCGCACCCATGATCACGCGGCGCGCCCAGCTGGCGACGTCGCGGCGGCCGTGATCGAGGTCGTTGCTGATCCGGTAGATGCGGCGGATACCCTTCATACCCACGCTCGCCGCGAGGCACAGCGCATGGGCGTGATTGCCGGTGGAAAGCAGGATATCGGGCTTCATCGCGCCGAGCAACGAGCGCAACCCGGCGAAGCAGCGGATCAGCCGCAGGCGACGGGAGGCCGCACCGGCGCGCTTTCCGATGTTCTGCTCGATGATCTGGACCGCGATCCCGGCGTCGACCAACGGGCGGAGCGTGCCTTCGGCGCAGCAGGCGATCAGGCGGACGTCATGGCCGTCGGCATGGAGGCGGTTGGCGATGGCGATGCAGTTGCGCACCACGCCGGTCGCGCTGAAATCGAAGACGAAGAGCGCGATGCGTCCGATGGCGGCGCGATGAAGGCCGCGCGGGGCGGTATTGCGCTGGTCCATGCCGTGCAGAGGCTCCGCAACGCCCCGCCCGCTCCGGCGCGGCGGATTGCGATGCAGACGATTATCGAAAGCGGTCATGTCGATGGTCGTCCGTTGGTCCTGCTACATAGACGGCGCACAAGGCCGAATGCCTTGCAAATGCTTTCACCATCACGCCAGTTCCCATCTCGCGACGTTCCCATGCTGCAACGGCGAAAATACGGCAAACGCATGGCGTCCCTTCGCAACGCGCGCATTACAGCGGCATGAACGTCCTGCAACATTCGCGAACGCACCGAATGGGTCGGAAATTCCAGCTGTGGCAAAAACGTCGCAGTTCGCAACCGCAGCATTGCCGGATCATTTCTCGACCCCAATCCTACGTCAAACGCCCCATGGGCCGGAAAGTCCCCCGCCCATACCAAAGTCATCATAGTGAAACCTGGATTGCGCGGGCGAAAGACCAGCGAATTCATCGGGAGAGATGCGCCTTGGGGGCAGGGACAAAAACTTCATCAGGGGGTTCAATACCGTGCGACAGGTCAAGATGATGCGGACGCCGGCGATCCGCGCCGCGCTGCTGGCGGCGACCGTATTGGGTGGATCGGGCCTCGCCACACCCGCGCTGGCGCAGGAACAGATCGCCGCCGCCGAAACCGAGGAAGGCAACGACATCATCGTGACGGCCACGCGCCGTTCGCTGTCGTTGCAGGACGTGCCGATGAACATCACGGCGGTTTCGGCCGACACGCTGGCATCGCAGCGGCTGGACGACGTGCGCGACCTCGCGAACTTCACGCCGGGCGTGACCGTGCTCGACACCGGCCCCCGCGGTTCCGGCACGATCGTCCTGCGCGGCCTGAGCGCCGACGACGTCAGCGACACGGGCAACAATGTCGACAATGCGGTCGGCACCTATCTCGGCGAAGTGCCGCTCTATCTCGATTTCAAGCTGATCGACGTCGAGCGTTCCGAAATCCTGCTCGGGCCGCAGGGAACGCTGTATGGCCTCGGCACGCTTGCCGGCGCGATCCGCTACATCCCCGCGCGACCCGACCCCGACAAGGTCGAGGGCTATGCACATGGCCGTATCTATGACGTCGCCCATGCCAAGAAGGTCGGCTGGAATGTCGACGGCGCGTTCAACATCCCGATCGTGCCGGGCAAGGTGGCGTGGCGCTCGACCGCCGGCATCTATTACGATCCGGGCTTCATCGACTATAACTACCTGATCCGCGATCCGGGCACCTCGATCGCGCAACCGGGTGGTGGCGCGTCCATCCCGGGCACATCGCTGCCCGATCCCGCCAACATGCCGAGCCTGGGCACGCCCGAGCAGCGCGCGGCCAACCTGACCGCCCGCAACGACCAGAATTTCGAAGAGACGATCACCACGCGCCAGCAGCTGGGCCTGTTCCCGACCGAAGGGATCACCGCCTATCTGACCTACGTCTTCCAGCAGACGAAGACCAATGGCCGCCAGTCGAACAGCGCCGGCGTGCTCGGCACCGGCAAGTACCAGAATGCCTCGCGCTATATCGAGCCTTCGAACCGCAAGGCGCATCTGTTCGCGCTCGAGGTCGAGGCCGAGCTGGGCGATTTCGCGCAGCTGGTTTCGGCGACCGCGTACACCCGCCGTACCGTTCGCAGCCATGTCGACGTGACCGACCTGCTGCTCGATCTCGACTATGACTATGAGCTGTTCCCGGCCTTCTCCGGCTTCACCAACAGCAGCAACGTGCAGAAGCAGTTCAACCAGGAAATCCGGCTGGTCTCGACCCATGGCGGACCGTTCAGCTGGGTGATCGGCGGCTTCTTCAACCGCCAGAAGACCAACGCCGATTATGAAGAGATCGTGCCGGGCCTGGCCTATGAGTATTTCGGCCCGGGTATCATCAACGAGAATTACCCGCGCGAGATCGAATACGCGAGCTTCACCGACACCAAGGTCACCGAGAAGGCGATCTTCGGCGAAGGCACCTTCGAGATCACCGACGCCTGGCAGGTTACCGCCGGCGGACGCTACTTCAAGTACAAGAACGACATCCTCGGTGGTATCTCGCTCCCGCTGCTGAGCAATCCGCCGGTTCTCGATTTCGGCACCCCCGGTGGTGGATCGGCCAGCCAGGACGGCTTCATCTACAAACTCAACACCTCGTACAAGTTCAACGACGGACTGATGGTCTACGCGACATGGAGCAAGGGCTATCGCATCGGCGGCCCGAACCGCGTCGCGCCCTGCCCTGCCGATCTGAGCGATGTGCAGAATGCCTGCGCACTGCCTGATGAACTCTTCTATGGGCCGGACAAGACGATCAACAAGGAGATCGGTGTCCGTGCTTCGCTGTTCGATCGCAAGCTGACCTTCAATCTGTCAGCCTATCACATCGACTGGAAGGGTCTCCAGCTGGGCAGCGTCACGACCTATGGCGCGACCGGCATTACCGTGAACGGCGGCAAGGCAGTTTCGAAGGGTATCGAATTCAACTTCGACGCTCGTCCGATCCCGCAGCTGACCATCAGCGGTACGTACTCCTACAACGACGCGAAGCTGACCGAGGACGTTCCGGGCCTGCTGAGCTATCGCAACAACATGTTCCCGGGTGTCGATGCCGACGGCAATCCCTGCGGCGTATTCGACGGCTGCGTCGACAAGTTCATCGACGTGGATGCCCGTGACGGCGATCGCCTGCCGGGTTCAACCAAGAACTCGGGCACGCTGGGTGCGACCTGGACGCAGCCGGTCGGCGATGCCTCGATCATCGGCAACTGGACGGCGGTCTATCGTGGCGGCGTGCTCACCCGTCCCGGTGCTCGCGCCTTCGGCGAGCGCCTGCCGGGCTTTGTCACGCACCGCGCGTCGATCACCTACAGCACCGACAGCTTCGATGTCCGGATCTATGCGGAGAACCTGTTCGATAAATACGCGGTTACCTCGGTCTATCAGGACGCCAGCCGCCAGATCGTCAACTCGGGCGTCGCCTCGCGTTACTATGGCTATGGCGTGATCTCGCCGCGCAAGGTGGGCGTGGAAACGACCTTCCGCTTCTGATCCCGACACATCGGGTCGCAGCCGGGGCCGTCCTTCCTTGGAAGGGCGGCCTCGATGCGTCTGGGGCCAAGCGTGAAGCCGGCTCTCCACCGCTGTGAAGGCTGGCTGTTCTTCGTTTTCAGACCCCGTTCGAGCCGAGCAGGTTCGAGCCCGTCGAGAACCGGCTTCGAGGCATTGTTTCCGTCTGTGGCCATCCCTCGACCCGCCATCTCGACGAGCTCGATGGCTGCTCGGCACGAACGGCGGTATGCAATGCGTCCTGAGGGGAGGAAGCGGGACCCCGGATCAAGTCCGGGATGACGTGGCTGGTCGTGGGCTGTTGCCGCCCGCGCCTACTCCACCGGAACCCCGTTCGCTTCGAAGAAGCGGAGCACCGGTTCCAGCGCGTCGGCGTGCTTTTTCCAGCGGGCGACGGCGTCCTTGTAGATCGGGCGGCGGACCTGGGCGGCGCTGGGGGTGGCGACGGCGGCGGTGTTGGCGTGGAAATCGAGGCAGGCGTCGTCCCAGGCGAGGCTGCAATGCGCGATCAGCCGGCGGCTCTCGCCCTCCTGATCGGCGACCAGCGCCTCATAGCCAATCTCCAGCACGCGGCCGGGGAAGAGCGCGCGCCAATGCGCCATCAGCCGGTCGAAGCGCACCCAATAGGCGGCGGTATCGAGCAGGTCGTAGGAATAGAAATAATAGGGCGAATTGGCCGCGAACAGGTTCTTGTAGTTGCTCCAGACGCTGTCCATCGGGTTGCGGCGCAGGCAGACGATGCTGGCGCTGGGCATCGCGCGCAGGATGTGGCCGACGTAGAGGAAGTTGGCGGGCAGCTTGTCTATGAAGCGGCCGTCCTGCCGGCGCAGATGCTGGCGCGCGCGCAGCATGTAGGTTTCGGCCAGCTTGCCTGGATCGATCCCGGCCGAGGCGGCGATCGTCTCGGGATCGATCACGGTCCGGCCGGTCGTGCCGGCGAGCTGCTTGACGCCGAGCGGCATCGCCTGGAGCTCGCCGGCCGAATGGACCAGCGGATGCGAGGACAGGATGCGGTCTACCAGCGTGGTGCCGGTGCGCGGCATGCCGAGCACGAAGATCGGCGCGACGGCGGAATCGCGCTGGCCGATATCACCCTGGCCCGTATCGCCCTGTCCCGCGAGAAAGCCGGGTTTGGCCGAGACCGCCTCGATCGCATCGAACAGCGCGGCGTCCTGCGCGAAGTCGTAGCCGATCTCGGCCTTGCGCTGGCGGTTGCCGGCATCGAGATGGCGGAAGGTGGCGGCGTGATCGCCGATGTCCTCATATTCCTTGGCCAGCGCATAATGCAGCCGGAGCCGATCGGCCGGCACGGGGCCGGCGGCGAGCGCGGTTTCGAGCCGGGCGACATGGTTGTCGTCGAGGCGCTGCTTCCTGAGCAACGAGAGCGCGTAATGGGTGCGGCCATCGCCGGGACTGCGCGCGAGGATCGCCTCGTACTCGGCGGCCGCCTCGTCCACGCGGCCGAGGAAACCGAGCGAGGCGGCGAGGTTGTAGCGGAAATTGAGGTTGTCCGGCGCGCGCGCCACGGCGGGCGTGAACATCGCCGCCGCCGCCGCGTGATCGCCTAGCCGCGAATAGACGCAGCCGATGGTGTCGAGGGTCAGCGGTTCGGTGGAGCCGGCGGCGGCGGCGCGATCGGCGGCGATACGCGCATCGGCCTCGCGCCGGATGAGGACCAGCAGACGCGCGTGATGCGCCAGATGCTCGGCGTTGGGGTCGCGCTCGACCGCCTCTGCCACGGCATGGGCGGCGAGGCGGACCTGGCCGATTTCCGCAGAGGCCATGCCGAGCAGGAAATGCCCCTCCGCCAGATCGGGCTGGCGGCGGACCAGTTCGGACGCTATGCGCTGCGCGGCCGGAAAGTCGCCGCGATCGATGGCGGTGCGAACGGCATGAAGGAGCTTGGCGGGGAGGAGCTGGGCGGAGCTGTTCATCGGCCCGGTCTACACGCTTGCGCGTGCCCATCGCATGGGGAAAACGCCCACCGTCGGGAAGATGATAGAGCCGGTCGAGGGAAACGGGGCGTCGGCCTTCGCTAACGCCCCTCCCCGCCCCCGCGACCCGGAGGGTATAGCATATGGTTCAGAGCGCTCGCTGCCGCCTGCTACAAACCTTCGTCGTTGCGAGCGAAACGAAGCAATCCAGCCGTTCCGCAGACCGAAACGTCGCTCTGGATTGCTTCGTCGCTACGCTCCTCGCAATGACGAAACTCCAGAGCTTACGACCCCCTGCCCACGCGCCGAAGGTTCGTGCCGGCACGCCCCCTCCCTGAAAAGAGGGCGCGTACCGGCGGTGAGGCAGATCAGAACCTGGCGGCCAGCTTGACGCCGATCGTGCGGGGTGCCGCGCTGTAGGTGTCCATGCCGTCCGAATTGGCGTTGATGCCGTAGATCGCGGTCTTGTTGGTGAGATTCTGGACGAACAGGCCGAGATCCCACGGGCCGGTGCGGAAACCGATCTTCGCGCCGAGCAGGAAGAAGGACTTCAGCTTCGGATTGTAGAAGTTGAGATCGTTGAAGCTGTAATAGCTGCTGCCGCGATAGTTGAAATCGGTCTGCGCGTAGACGTTGATCGTGTCCGACACCGCCGTGTCGTAGGCGACCTGGCCCGCGAAGATCCAGTGCGGGATGCGCGGCAGGCGATCGCCATCATAGCCGATGGTGCCGCCGTTGATGACGTCGGCATCAAGATCGCGGGTCAGCTTGGCATCGGTATAGGTGACGCCGCCGCCCAGGCTGAGGCCCGAGGGATCGCTGTAGGTGACCTTGAGCTCGGCGCCGCGGATGCGGCTCTTGCCGGCATTGAGGACGTAATCGAACGCGCCCGATTCGTCGGTGCCGTTGAGCTGCTGGTTGGACCAGTCCATCTGGTAGATGG
>Ga0160461_1001360_pt1 | contig 9913 bp, 7 predicted proteins | sample HID1975I_E6MG_FD_108266 | JGI IMG/M metagenome (GOLD analysis project Ga0160461, IMG submission 108266) | Enriched soil microbial communities from UW Madison campus, WI, USA - HID1975I_E6 MG | ecosystem: Environmental > Terrestrial > Soil > Unclassified | place: USA: Madison, Wisconsin | collected...
CAGGCGCTGGACCTCGGTCTCCAGCGCGCCGACGCGCTGGCTGAGGTCGTTGACCGCCGAGCTGGCCGGAATGCCCCCCGGCGCAGCCGTCGTCGCGGGTGCGGTGATCTCCGGCTCGAAGAATTCCTGGTTGGCACCGGGGAAGACCTTGCGCTGCACCGCGCGCAATTCCTTCTCCACCTTGTTCAGCCGCGTCTCGATCGCGGCGTTCTGCGCGAGCGCGGGAGTCGCGGCCCCCGCCATCAGGAGGGCGGCAATCGTGATCAGGCGCTTCATCGTGATCCCCAACAGGTCAGAACCATCGCGCCGTTGTTCCCGCGCGCGCCTGACTGCAACCTTAAGGCTGCAGGCCCGGAGGCTGCGACCCTGGCGGCGGCGTCTGCGGCACGAGCGGAGCCACCGGCTGCGCTGCGCCAGCATTGGCCGTTTGCAGCCGCTGGAGCAAGGCCTGCGGCGCGAGGCTGACGTCGCGGATCGTGCGTTCGGGCGAACCGAGCGGCGGGATCACCGCATCGCCGACCGTGACGCGCAACGCCTGCGGACGGCCGGTCCACACCATCGGGCCGTTGGCCGTGGCGGGAATGTCGAAACGCTGGCCGACCGCCATCTCGCCCTGGAACAGCGTCGCGCCCGTATCGTAGATCTTGAGCCACACCGGCTCCAGCGCGGTGACCGCGACCGGGCCGCCGGCAGGCGCCGCGACGGCAGGCGCGACCGCGCTGGTCATCGCGCCGGGCGCGGGCGGGTTGATCGTCGCGGGCTCGTCGCCCTCGGCGGTTCCCGCCGCCAGCTGCGCGCGATCCTCGGGGCCGTCGCCCCCCAGCGCGCCGCTGCGGAACGCGGCATAGCCGCCGACGACGACCACCACGAGCAGCAGCGCCACCAGCACCAGCGCCATCGGCGGAATCCGCTTGGGATCGGCGGGCTCGAACTGTTCGAGATAGGGGCGATGGCCGGTCGCCTGCTCCAGCTCATGCCGGAACTCGTTGCCGATCACCTGCGCATCGAGCCCGACGACGCGGGCATAGGACTTGGCGAAGCCCACCGCATAGGGCGCCGCCGGAAGCTCGGCCGCGTCACCCTTCTCGATCGCGTCGAGATGCCGCAGCGGCACGCGGGTGCGCTGCGCCACTTCCTCCAGATCGAGTTGCTGCGCCAATCGGGCAGCAGCAAGCCGCGCCCCTACGCTGAGCGGCGGGACGGTATCCGTTCCCGTCTCGGCTTGAACCATGCGACCTCCGTCCGACGCGCATCGCGAAAATGCGCGAAGCCCTTTTTACTCTGTGTCGCCATGACACAAGAGCATGACAGCAATGTCAAACCATCCTCGCGCAAATGCGGGAAAATGCCGTGTCAGAGCGTCGCGACGTTGTTGCGCGCCGCCCATTCGGCCAGGGTGGCGCGCATGTCGTCCGGCGGAGAGGCGAGCCAGCCCGCCATTTCGGCGCGCAGCGCCCCCACGTCGAGCGACCGGATCATCGCCTTGACCGGGCCGACGGCGGCGGGCGTGATCGAAAGCCGCTCGATACCCAGGCCGATCAGCGCCATCGCCTCCAGCGTGCGCCCGCCCATCTCGCCACAGACGCCGACCAGCTTGCCGGCGTCGATCACCTCGCGCGCGACCCGGCGGATGAAGCGCAGGATCGCCGGGCTCAGCCAGTCGTAGCGCTCGGCCAGCCGGGGATGCGCGCGATCGGCGGCGAACAGGAACTGGGTCAGGTCGTTGGTGCCGATCGACAGGAAATCGATGCGCGGCAGCAGCAGATCCAGCACCTCGGCCAGCGCCGGCACCTCCAGCATCGCGCCATAGCGGATCGCGTTGGGCAGCGGCTTGTGATGCTCGTCCAGCCAGCGGCGCTGCGCCTCGAACAGGGCGTGCGCCTGGTCGAACTCCCAGGGTTCGGAAACCATCGGGAACATCACGTTGAGCGTGCGCCCAGCCGCCGCCTCGATCAGCGCACGGGCCTGCGCCTTCATCAGGACATCGCGGTCGAGCGCCAGGCGCAGCGCGCGCCAGCCCATCGCCGGGTTCTCCTCCGTCATCGATTCATCGCTGCGCATATAAGGCAACGCCTTGTCGCCGCCGATGTCGACGGTGCGGAAGATCACCGGCCGGTCGCCAGCCTTGTCGAGCACGTCGCGATACAGCCGCTGCTGCTTTTCCCTCTGGGGCAGCGTGGCGGAGACGAGGAACTGGAATTCGGTGCGGAACAGGCCGATGCCGTCGGCCCCGGTCACGTCCAGCGCGCCGACATCGTCGCGCAGGCCGGCGTTGACCATCACCGTCATCCGCAGCCCATCCCTCGACACGGGAGGCTCGTCGCGCATCGCGGCGAATTCGGCGCGGCGCTTCTGCGTCACGATCAGCCGGGCGTCGAACGCCTCGTCCATCACCTGCGTCGGCCGGACGATGACCGCACCCTGCGCGCCATCGAGCAGCAGCGGATCGCCTTCCACGATGGTGCGGCGGATATCCTTGACCCGGCCGAGCACCGGCACCCCCATCGCCCGCGCGACGATGGTGACATGCGCGGTCAGCGATCCTTCCTCCAGCACAACGCCCTTCAACCGGCGGCGATCATATTCGAGCAGCTCGGCCGGCCCCAGGTTGCGCGCGATCAGGATCGTGTCCTGCCGCAGCCCGAGCTGCGCGGCGGTGCCGAGCTGGCCGGAGACGATGCGCAGCAGCCGGTTGGAGAGATCCTCCAGATCGTGCATCCGGTCCGCGAGCAGCGGATCGGAAATCTCGCGCATGCGCATCCGTGTCCGCTGCTGGACGCGCTCGATCGCCGCCTCGGCGGTCAGGCCGCTGTCGATCGCCTCGTTGATGCGGCGGCTACAGCCCTCGTCATAGGCGAACATCTTGTAGGTATCGAGCACGTCCTGATGCTCGCCCGCCACGCCGAATTCGGCCTGGTTGGTCATCCGCTCGATCTGCTCGCGCATCTTGCCGAAGGCGGAATAGACGCGGTGGCGCTCGGCCTCGGTATCCTCGGCGACGGTGTGTTCGATGACCACGCGGGGCTGGTGATAGACCGCGTTGCCCCGCGCCATGCCGTCGACCAGCTTGAGGCCGGTCAGCCGGACCGATCCCTCGCGCTGCGCGTCGGTGGCCGCAGCATGGTCGTCGGTCAGACCGGCACCGGCGATCAGTTCGGCCAGCACCATCGCGACGGTCTGCAATGCCTCGATCTCGACATCGTCGTAGCGGCGCGAATCGGCATGCTGCACGGCGAGCACCCCCACCGCACGCTCGCGCCGCACGATCGGCACGCCCGCGAAGCTGTGGAAGAACTCCTCGCCCGTTTCCGGCTTGTAGGCGAAATCGGGGTGGCTGGTCGCCTCATCGAGGTTCAGCGTCTCGACCCGTTCCGCGATCGTCCCCACCAGTCCTTCGCCCAGCGCCAGCGTGGTGACGTGGACCGCCTCCTGCTTCAGCCCTCGGGTGGCGAAGAGTTCGAGCACGCCATCGCGCAGCAGGTAGATCGAGCAGACCTCGGTGTTCAGCGCCTCGCCGATGATCTGCACGACCTGGTTGAGCTTGGCCTGCGCGTTGGTACGCGCGGCCATGACATCATGCAGGCGCGTCAGGATTTCGCGGGCGGCGGCGGCGGCGGAGGTAACCATTCGGCCGGCCTAACAGATCGCGGGGGCCAGCGAGAAGAATGATTCGGTTGTCGCGACAAAAGCTGCGGCTGCGCGATGGGCGAGGCAGACATCGCCCCCGACCTCTAGGGGGCCTCAAGAGATGCCGCTTTTGGATTCCCGTTCGTGTCGAGCGAAGTCAAGACACCGGGGCAGCCGGCCCGCGCAGTGTCTCGACTTCGCTCGACACGAACGGTTTGGGAAATTTCTCAACGCTCCCCGAAGGGCGAGGAGCGGTATCCCGGGCTCAGTCGATCGAGCGGCCGAGTTCGCGGTTGAGCCACAGCGCGATCAGCGTGCCCGCCGCGCCGGAGAGCAGATAGGCGCCCGACGAGATCAGCCCGAACTGGCTGGACAGCAGCAGCGCGGCCAGTGGCGCGAAGCCAGCGCCGAACAGCCAGGCGAGATCGGAGGTGAGCGCCGACCCGGTATAGCGGTGCCGCTGCGAGAAGCTGGCCGACAGCGCGCCCGAGGACTGTCCGAAGGAGATGCCGAGCAGCACGAAGCCGAGCAGCATGAACACCGCCTCGCCGGTCTCGCCGGCGTTCAGCAGCTGCGGCGCGAAGCCGCTGAACACCGCGATGGCGGCGGCGGAGAAGCCCAGCAGCGTGCGGCGACCGACGCGATCGGCGATCCGGCCCGACAGGATGATCGCGACCACGCCCAGCGCTGCGGCGATCGCCTCCACCACCAGGAAGCGCGCCGGGCCGTCCTTGGTGAAAAGGAACACCCAGGACAGCGGGAACACGGTGACCATGTGGAACATCGCGAAGCTGGCGAGCGGCGCGAAGGCACCCATCGCGATCGTGCGCCATTCGGTGCGCATCGTCTCGGTGACCGGTGCCGCCTGCAGCTCGCGCCGTTCGTAGAGATCGCCATAGGTGGGCGTCACGACGATGCGCAGCCGCGCGAAGAGCGCGACGACGTTGATCGCGAAGGCGACGAAAAACGGATAGCGCCAGCCCCAGTCGAGGAAGTCCGCCGCCGGCAGCAGCGCGATGAAGAAGGCGAACAGCAGGCTTGCCACGATCAGGCCGAGCGGCGCGCCCAGCTGCGGGATCATCGCATACCAGCCGCGCTTGTTCTCCGGCGCGTGCAGCGCGAGGAGCGAGGCCAGGCCGTCCCATGATCCACCGAGCGCGACGCCCTGCCCCATGCGGAACAGCGCGAGCAGCAATGCCGAGGCATGGCCGATCGTCTGGTAGCCGGGCAGGAAGGCGATCGCGGCGGTCGACCCGCCTAGCAGGAACAGCGCGATCGTCAGCTTGATGCCGCGCCCATAGGCGCGGTCGACCGCCATGAAGATCAGCGTGCCCACAGGCCGCGCGAGGAACGCCAGCGCGAAGATCGCGAAGGAGTAGATCGTGCCCGTCAGCGCATCGACATAGGGGAACACCAGCTTCGGGAAGACCAGCACCGACGCGATGGCGTAGACGAAGAAGTCGAAGAATTCCGACGTGCGACCGATGATCACGCCGATCGCGATCTCGCCCGGCGCCACCTCGTGATGGCCATGCTGACCGCTGTCCTCGTGCAGCTGCCGCGCATCGCGCTCAAGCTCGGTGGAATTGACGGTCTGGGCACTCATCACGGCCTGCTCCCGGCGCACATGCGCCCAAACGTTCCATCATCACAAACGGCCCCGCGACGTCGCCGCCGCAGGGGTATATACACCCCCTATCGTCATTGATCCCGCGCAAAGGGATTGGACAAAATGTCATATGTCCGATTTTGCAGCGCAGCAGTAGGCGCACCCCGATGACCCAGCCACCAGACCGAATCCGCCGGCCGCTCAGGCTCTTGTCCAGGCTGTCGCTGCTGACGCCGATCGCGCTGGCGCTTGGCGGCTGCAACATGGTCGTGCTCGATCCGGCGGGCGACATCGCGCGCCAGCAGGGCAACCTGATCCTGATCTCGACCGGGCTGATGCTGCTGATCATCGTGCCCGTGATGGCCGCGACGGTGCTGTTCGCCTGGCGTTACCGCGCGAAGAACACCGAGGCGAAATACGATCCCGACTGGGATCATTCGACCCAGCTGGAACTGATGATCTGGGCCGCGCCGCTGCTGATCATCATCTGCCTGGGCGCGCTGACCTGGCTCAGCACCCATCTGCTCGATCCCTATCGCCCGCTGGCCCGCACCGCGCCGAACACGCCGCTGGTGAAGGACGTCAAGCCGCTCGAGGTCAACGTGGTCGCGCTCGACTGGAAATGGCTGTTCATCTACCCGGAATACGGCATCGCGACGGTGAACGAGCTGGCCGCGCCGCTCGACCGGCCGATCCGGTTCCGCATCACCGCGACATCGGTGATGAACTCCTTCTACATCCCCGCCCTCGCCGGCCAGATCTACGCGATGCCGGGCATGGAGACGAAGCTGCACGCCGTCGCCAACGAGGCGGGCGAGTATCAGGGCTTCTCCGCCAATTACTCGGGCGCGGGCTTCTCCCACATGCGCTTCCGCTTCAAGGCGCTGTCGGACGGCGATTTCGGCGAGTGGGTGGCGCAGACCCGGCGCGGCCAGGGCGCGCTCGACCGGCCGACCTATCTCCAGCTCGAACGCCCGAGCGAGAATGTCCCGGCGCAGCGCTACGCCCGGGTCGACGCGGGGCTGTTCGATGCGATCGTCAACATGTGCGTCGAACCCGGCAAGATGTGCATGCACGACATGATGCGGATCGACGCCAAGGGCGGGCTGGGGCTGGCCGGCATCCACAACACCCGCCAGATCGCCTATGACAAATACGGCCGCCACGGTGCCGCGCCGGTGAACCGCACCGTCGTCGCCGCGCTGTGCACCGCCCCCGACAAGCCGGTCGGCGGCGCTTCGCTGCTGCCGCACGACATGCCGCCCGCCGACATGACGCCGCTGACAGGCGCGGGGCTTTCCGCGCCGCGCCGGCCGCTGGTGCTGGCTTCCGCCGCGGATGACGCGCGCGCGCCATCCCCTGCCCTTTCCAACTGATCGCGACCGAGAGACCATGCCCCCCCATCCCGTCACCGAGCTGAGCCCGATATTCGGCCGGCTGTCCCTCGCGTCGCTGCCGCTGCACGAGCCGATCCTGATCGCGACATTCGCCGCGGTCGCGGTCGGCGGTGCCGCACTGCTGGGCGCGCTCACCTATTTCCGCGTCTGGGGCTATCTCTGGAAGGAGTGGTTCACCAGCGTCGACCACAAGAAGATCGGGATCATGTACATGATCCTGGGCCTGGTCATGTTCCTGCGCGGCTTCGCCGACGCGATCATGATGCGCCTGCAGCAGGCGATGGCCTTCGGCGGGTCGGAAGGGTATCTCAACGCGCATCACTATGATCAGGTGTTCACCGCCCATGGCGTGATCATGATCTTTTTCGTGGCGATGCCGCTGGTGACGGGCATCATGAACTACGTCGTGCCGCTGCAGATCGGCGCGCGCGACGTGTCCTTCCCGTTCCTCAACAACTTCAGCTTCTGGATGACGACGTCCGGCGCGGTGCTGGTGATGGTCTCGCTGTTCATCGGCGAGTTCGCGCGCACCGGCTGGCTGGCCTATCCCCCGTTGTCCGGCATCGGATACAGCCCGGAGGTCGGCGTCGATTACTATATCTGGGGCCTGCAGGTGGCGGGCGTGGGCACGACATTATCGGGCATCAACCTGATCGCGACGATCGTGAAGCTGCGCGCGCCGGGCATGTCGATGATGAAGCTACCGGTCTTCACCTGGACCTCGCTGTGCACCAACGTGCTGATCGTCGCGTCCTTCCCGGTGCTGACCGCCGTCCTCGCGCTGCTCAGCCTCGACCGCTACGTCGGCACCAATTTCTTCACCAACGACTTCGGCGGATCGCCGATGATGTACGTGAACCTGATCTGGATCTGGGGCCACCCGGAGGTCTACATCCTGATCCTGCCGCTGTTCGGCGTCTTTTCCGAAGTCACCTCGACCTTCTCGGACAAGCGGCTCTTCGGCTATACCTCGATGGTATACGCGACCCTCGTGATCACCATCCTGTCCTACGTCGTGTGGCTGCACCACTTCTTCACGATGGGGTCGGGCGCCAGCGTCAACAGCTTCTTCGGCATCACCACGATGGTGATCTCGATCCCGACGGGCGCGAAGCTGTTCAACTGGCTGTTCACGATGTACCGCGGCCGGATCCGTTTCGAACCGCCGATGATGTGGACGATCGCGTTCATGCTGACCTTCACGGTGGGCGGCATGACGGGCGTGCTGCTGGCGGTGCCGCCGGCGGACTTCGTGCTCCACAACTCGCTGTTCCTGATCGCGCATTTCCACAACGTGATCATCGGCGGCGTGCTGTTCGGCCTGTTCGCGGCGATCAACTACTGGTGGCCCAAGGCCTTCGGGTTCAAGCTCGACGAGTTCTGGGGCAAGGTCTCCTTCTGGTTCTGGGTCGTCGGCTTCTGGTTCGCCTTCATGCCGCTCTACATCCTGGGCTTGATGGGCGTGACCCGCCGGATGCGCGTGTTCGACGATCCCTCGCTGCAGATCTGGTTCGTGATCGCCGCCTTCGGCGCGGTGCTGATCGCGGCAGGCATCGGGGCGATGCTGGTCCAGTTCTACGTCAGCTTCCGCAAGCGCGACCAGCTGCGCGACGTGACCGGCGATCCCTGGGGCGGCCGCACCCTCGAATGGGCGACCTCGTCGCCGCCGCCGGAATACAACTTCGCCTTCACGCCCGTCGTCCATGATCTGGACGCCTGGTACGACATGAAGCGGCGCAACGCGGCGCGTCCGCTGGAGGGCTTCCGCCCGATCCACATGCCCAGGGGCACCGGTACCGGCGTGATCCTGGCCGGGCTGAGCACCGCCTTCGGCTTCGCGATGGTGTGGTACATCTGGTGGCTGGCGGCGATCAGCTTCGTCGGCATCCTCGTCGTCGCGATCGGCCATACCTTCAACTACAAGCGCGACTTCCACATCCCGGCGGAGACCGTCGCCGCGACCGAGGCCGAGCGCACCCGCGCGCTGGCGGCGACGGGAGCCTGAGCATGAGCAGCATCACGATGAACCCGTCCGCGAACCCGGCCGACGCGCCGATCGCCTTCTACGACCTGGACGAGCACGACCATCCCGATGGCGGCAGCACCATGCTGGGCTTCTGGATCTACCTGATGAGCGACTGCCTCATCTTCGCGATCCTTTTCGCCTGCTATGGCGTGCTCGGCGGCAACTACGCCGCCGGCCCCTCCCCGCGCGACCTGTTCGATCTGCCGCTGGTGGCGCTGAACACGTCGATGCTGCTGTTCTCGTCGATCACCTACGGCTTCGCGATGCTGGCGATGGCCAAGGGGCGGACCCGCGACACGCTGGTCTGGCTGGCGATCACCGGGCTGTTCGGCGCGGCGTTCCTGGGCATCGAGCTCTACGAGTTCGCGCATCTGATCCATGAGGGCGCCACGCCGCAGCGCAGCGCCTTCCTCTCGGCCTTCTTCACGCTGGTCGGCACCCACGGCCTGCACGTTACCTTCGGCATCGTCTGGTTGGTGACGCTGATGATCCAGGTCGGTCGCAAGGGGCTGATCCCCGCCAACCAGCGCCGGCTGATGTGCCTCAGCCTGTTCTGGCACTTCCTCGACGTGATCTGGATCGGCGTCTTCACCTTTGTCTATCTGATGGGAATGCTGCGATGAGCGCTTCGACGCATCACGACGGCCACGGCCATGACCACGGCGCGCACGGGGCGCACGGGGCGCATGACGCGCACGACGACGGCAGCCACGGCTCGCTGCGCGACTATCTGATCGGCTTCGGCCTGTCGGTCGTGCTGACCGCGATCCCGTTCTGGCTGGTGATGGCGCGCCCCTTTGCGGACGGCCCCACCGCGCTTGCGATCATGGCCTTCGCCGTGATCCAGATCGTGGTCCACATGGTCTACTTCCTCCACATGAACGGCAAGGCGGAGGGCGGCTGGACGATGATGGCGCTGATCTTCACGATCATCGTCGTCGCGATCACGATGACGGGATCGCTGTGGGTGATGTTCCACCTCAACGCCAACATGATGCCCGTCCACGACATGAGCCAGATGCCGTGAAGCCCCGCGCGGCCCGCCGCCATGGCCTCGCGCTGGCGGGGCTGGCGGCGGCCGCGCTGGTCGCCGTCGCGCTGCTGGTGACGCTCGGCGTCTGGCAGGTCGAACGGCGCGCGTGGAAGCACGCGCTGATCGCGGCGGTCGACACCCGCATCCACGCCGCCCCCGTCCCTGCCCCTGGCCCCGCCGAATGGCCGCGCATCACCGCCGATCGCGACGCCTATCGCCGG
>Ga0160461_1001365_pt1 | contig 9837 bp, 11 predicted proteins | sample HID1975I_E6MG_FD_108266 | JGI IMG/M metagenome (GOLD analysis project Ga0160461, IMG submission 108266) | Enriched soil microbial communities from UW Madison campus, WI, USA - HID1975I_E6 MG | ecosystem: Environmental > Terrestrial > Soil > Unclassified | place: USA: Madison, Wisconsin...
AAACTACCAGCTTTCTTTCGGCGGATCGGGCGCGGAGGACGTCAGCCTCGCCAAGATCATCGGCCCCGGCTTCTCGGAAGACGGCGTCGTCGATGCGGTCGAGAAGGCGGTCGAGACCTATCGCGGCCTGCGCGAACCGGGCGAGCGCTTCCTCGACACCTATCGCCGTGTCGGCCTCCAGCCGTTCAAGGAGGCGATCTATGGTTGAGCCCCGGCTGCGCTATCGCGATGACGAACCGCATGAGGAACCCGCCGTGACGCTGGAAGCCTTCACCGGCCAGACCAACGCCACCGCTGTCCGCATCGAACCGGGCGAGGACGCGCGCGAGCTCCTGCCCTTTCTGGACCGCATCGCGCTGGTCGAGGTATCCTTTCCCACCTTTCGCGACGGGCGCGGCTATTCGGTCGCGAGCATCCTGCGTGAAGCGGGCTATGACGGCGAGATCCGGGCCGAGGGCAATGTCCTTGTCGACCAGATCCCGCTGATGCGCCGTTGCGGGTTCGACAGCTTTGCCCCCCACGCGCCGGTCGACGGCGCGGCGCTGGAGCGCGCGATGACACGGCACGACCATGTCTACCAGAAGACCGTCGATGGACGGACGCCTGTCTGGAAACTGCGCCATGGCTGATGCCGCCCGCGCCGCGGATCGTCAGGTCGACCGGATCGACGTCGCGCCGCGCTTCACGGCGGCGGACGCAATCCGCCTCAACACGCGCTTCGCCGATGTCGAGGCGGGCGAACTGCTGCGCGTAGTGCTGGGCGAAAAGCTGCTCGGCAATGTCGCTGTCGTGTCTTCCTTCGGCGCGGAATCGGCGGTTCTGCTGCATCTGGTGGCGCAGGTCGATCCGGCTACCCCGGTGATCTTCCTCGATACGCAGAAGATGTTCCCGGAAACGCTCGCCTATCGCGACGATCTGGTCGCGCGTCTCGGCCTGACCGGACTCCGCACGATCACACCCGACGCGGCGGATATCGAGAAGCGCGACGGCACCGGGCTGCGCTGGTCCTACGATCCGGACGGATGCTGCGAGATCCGCAAGGTGCTGCCACTGGCGCGCGCGATGGAAGGCATCGACGCCACGATCAGCGGGCGCAAGGGCTTCCAATCCGCGACGCGCAACGGCATCGCCCGCTTCGAGCTCGATGGCGAGCGCATGAAACTCAACCCGCTGGCCAGCTGGAGCAAGGACGATCTCGACGCCTATTTCGAGGCGCACGACCTGCCCCGCCATCCTCTCGAGGCGCAGGGCTATCTGTCGATCGGCTGCCAGCCGTGCACCAGCGTGGTAAAGGCCGGCGAAGATCCGCGCGCGGGCCGCTGGCGCGGCTGGGACAAGGTCGAATGCGGCATCCACATCCCCGGCGTCGACGACGACAAGGCCAACGAAGCCGCTTTCTGAGAACGGTTGCCCACCGCATGCCATCGCAAGCGGCTAGGGTTCGCTGACTGTGCGATGCTCGCGGCCATGCCACAGCCGGAGGATGAAGATGTCTCCGGCGGCTATTTCATAACGCATTTCGTATCGCCCGACGATGATGCGACGTACTTCGCGAGGCTCGTAGCCCTCGAGCTTCTCGCCTATGCGGGGATACTCGGTCAGCCGGTTGGGGGCATCGACAAGCTGTCCGACGATCCGTATCGCCGCATCGGGGGCAACTGGCGCCAGAAACGAGTGCAGCCTCGCCAGATCAGCCGATGCTGCGGCCGTCCAGAATATCTTCACGGAACGGGTGGCGGAAACGGCGTCGATGTCAGAAGGCTGTCCGCCCAGGATTGCATCCTTTGATGATCAATCACCCTCCCGGCATCGACATCGTCCAGTGCTTCCAGCGTCATTCGATGACGCTCCTCCTCCTGGTCGATCCATGCCGATATCGCCTGCTTGACGATCCATTCGCGCGACCGGTCCATGCGAGAGGCCATAGCATCCACCTTGTCCGCCAGATTCTGCGGCACATGGGTTGTCAACACTCGGGTCGGAGCGGCCATCTCACCATCCTCGATCATCCGATCCCAATCTAATCGGGCGCGAACCGCCCTTCAACTGCCTTGCCCGACTGACCATTCCCATCGATTGCGTTTGCGTCACGCCACGGTTCACCGCTACGCACTTGCCTCCCGCCCCGGCGGATGTTGCAGTGCACAACCGGAGCCCCGATATTGGCTGCCAGACGCTTTCTCTATGTCATAGCGGGACTTATCATGCTGAGCCTTGCGGCCGCTATCGGCTGGAATCTCTTTCAGGATCAGCTGATGCGGGCGGCGCTGGTGCCGTCGGCGGAATTCACCGCGCCCGACGCCGCGACGGCGCCCGATTATCGGACCGCCGGGGCTTGGGTATCGCGTCCGGAGCTTGCCGACGATCCCTCGCGCTGGACGCCCAAGGGTTTCTCGGCGGCTGCCGATCCGCAGGTGGCCGTTTTCTATGTACCGCCGACCACCTATCTGTCGCGCGACCGGTGGAACGCGCCGCTCGACGACCGCGAGGCGAACGAGCGGCTGGGACTGTTCACCTCGACGCAGGCGAGTGCGTTCAACGGCGTCGGCGCGATCTGGGCCCCGCGATATCGCCAGGCGACGATGGGCGCGTTCCTGACCGACAAGCCGGCCGCCGGCGCGGCGCTCAGCCTCGCCTATACCGATGTCGCGCGGGCCTTCGACGTGTTCCTGTCGTCGATACCCCAGTCACGCCCGATCCTTCTGGCCGGCCATAGCCAGGGAGCGCTCCACCTGACGCGCCTGTTGCAGGAGCGGGTCGCCGGAACGCCGATCGCGCAGCGGGTCGTGGCAGCGTATGTCGTCGGCTGGCCCGTCTCGATCGAGGCCGACATCCCCGCGCTCGGCCTGCCGGCCTGCGGCGGCCCCGGCCAGCCGGGCTGCATCCTCAGCTGGCAGAGCTTCGCCGAGCCGGCCGATCCGCACCAGATCCTCGATCTCTACGATCGGTCGATCGGCCTGACCGGCAAGCCGCGCCAGGGGACGGCGATGCTGTGCGTCAACCCGATCACGGGCGCGCCGGGCACCGCCGCGCTCGCCAGCGCCAATCGCGGCGCGCTGGTCCCCGATCGCGGCTTCAGCGACGCGATGTTGTCGCCCGGCAAGGTGCCCGCCCGATGTGACGCGCGCGGCATCCTGCTGATCGGCCATGATCCGGGCGGCTATGCCAGCTACATCCTGCCTGGGCAGAATTTCCATGTGTTCGATTACGCGCTGTTCTGGGCGAATATCCGCCTCGATGCCGAGGCGCGGACCGCCGCCTATCTGGCGCAGGCCGGATCGCGCGGCCGATGACCGCACTGGTCACGCAGCATCCCGGCGATTTCCGGGAAGCGCTGGAACAGGGCGGGCGACTGGCGGGGCTCGACGTCGGCACCCGCACGATCGGCATGGCTTTCTGCGACGCCGGCTGGACGATCGCCAGCCCGTCCGAGACGATCCTCCGCAAGAAATTCTCGATCGACCTAGCGTTGCTGAGGGCGGCGATCGAGAAGCAGGCGGTGGTCGGCTTCGTCGTCGGCCTGCCGCTCAATCTCGACGGCACGGATTCGCCGCGCACGCAGTCGGTCCGCGCCTTCGCCCGCAACCTGGCGCCGCTCGCGCGGCCGGTGCTGCTCTGGGACGAACGCTGGTCGACGGCGGCGGTGACGCGGACGCTGCTCGAGGCGGATGCCAGCCGCGCCCGCCGCTCCGAACTCGTCGACAAGATGGCCGCCGCCTACATCCTCCAGGGCGCTATCGATGCGCTGGCGGGTGTCTGACCCAGGTCGACCGAAGCCGGGGCTGTCCGATCAGGATTTGTCCTGCGCGAGGGTATGCGCGACGATCGCGTTCGCATGCCCGTGGCCGATACCATGCTCGTTCTTCAGCATGGCGACGAGTTCCATATGCTTCGCCGGATAGTTCTGGCGGACGAGATCCTGCCATTCCTGGACACGGCGGCCGTATTTCTTTTCGATCGACGGGAAATAGGAAGCGGGGCCTATGATCGGTTCATCGGACATCGGCGCGTGGCTCACATGGTTCACGAAGCGCCCAATCTGGCGCGCTCCACCGCCATGAGCAACCTCGATCCCGAAAGCCGGCAGATGGATGGACGGGAGCGCCGGAAGCGCCCCCGCCCGATCGATCAGAGCTTGATCGACGCCTCTATGCCGAAGGTGCGCGGCGTGTTGAAGTTGCCGTAGTCACCCAGCGTCCCCTCGTTCGAGGGATCGCGACGATAGACATAGGACTCGTTGAACAGGTTGCGCGACCACACCGACAGGGTCAGGTCGGCATTGCCGAGATCGATGTCCGCCACCGACGCCCGCCCGTTGACGATGAACGAGGCGTCCGCCTTCGTCGCGAACTGGTCGAAGGTCTGGGTGGCCTGGGCATAGTTGCCGTCGAGGTGGAAGCGCAGCGTGCCGAAGGAGACCGGCAGCGCATAGTCGATCGATCCGCTCGCCGTGTTGCGCGGCGTGAAGACGATGTAGACCTGTTCGAGCTGGTCGTTCTTGAACGGGTTCGCGGTCGGCGGCACCTTGGTGTAGGTATAGGCATAGCTCGCGCCGAGCGTCAGCCCTTCCACCGGCCGAAGGTTCGCCTCGACCTCGATACCGCGAATCTTGGTGGTGCCGGGCGCGTTGATCGTCTCCAGCGTGTTCCGGTTGGTCAGCGGATCGACGCGGTTGAAGTCGATCTGGCTGTCGGTGCGGTCCATGATGAAGCCGGCGATGTTCAGGCGCGCGCGGCGGTCCCAGAACTCGGTCTTCGCGCCGACTTCATAGGACTTCACGCTTTCCGGCCCGAAGGAACGATAGGTGATCGAGCGCGAGCTCGCACCGCCCGAACGATAGCCGGTCGCGTATTTCGCGTAGAGGTTGACGCCCTCGGCCGCATCGACCGCCAGCGTGACCATCGGATTGAAGCGGCTGGTCTTCTGCGCGAAGGTGAAGTTGGTCGCGACGTTGTTGACGGTGAACAGACGGCCGTTCTTGTCGTCATGCGTGAAGCGGCCACCCACCGTCAGATGCGCGGCATCGTTCAGCATGTCGGGCGTATAGGTCGCCTGGCCATAGACCGCATAGCTCTTGGCATAGGCGACGCTGGCACGATCGATGGACCGGTTGCCGCGGATCGTCGGCGTCGGATCGAGGATCGTGTAGCCCGTGCCGTCGGCGTTCCAGCGCGCGGTGTTGGGGGTCGACGCATCGTCCTCCGCCCGCTCGGTGAAGTAATAGAGGCCGGCCACGTAATCGAGCCGATCGAGACTGCCGACAGCCTGCAGTTCCTGGCTGAACTGGTGCTGCCAGAGCCCTGCGAGGCTGTAGCGGCTGAAGTTGCCATTGGGGCTGAACGCCGGCGTGCGGTGCGCGCCGCCGCTGTTGTCCCACTGCTCCACGCTCACTTCGCGATAGGCGGTGATCGAGCGGAGCTCGATATCCTCGCCCGCCTTCCAGTTGAGGTGGAGGGTGTGGCCGAAGCTCTTGTCGACGCTCGGCTGCTGCGGCACGCCGAGATCGGCGACCTTCATCCGCTCGTCCGAAACCTGCACGATCGGGGGCAGCGGCGCGATCTGGCCCGAGGGGATCGGGAAGGTGGTCGCGACCGGCTTGCCCTGGACGTTGTAGTTCAGGAGCTGGCTGTAGAAGGGCGAGTTCTTGTCGTAGGTGTTGTCATAGGCATAGTCGGCGGTGAAGTCCGTCGACGGTTCCCACCGCACGGCGGCGCGGATACCCCGGCGATCATAGTAGTTCCAGCCCGTGGCACCCGGCAGCGGGTTCTTCGTGGTCGCGTCGCGATACTGGATCGCGCCGTCGAGCTTGAAGCTGAAATTGCCCAGCGCCGGCAGATCGAGATGGATGTCGCCGTTATAGCTACCGTAGTTACCGACGCCGGCGGTGGCGCGCAGGCCGAACTCACCGGTGGGCGCGCGGGTGACGAGGCTAAGCGCACCGCCCTCGGTATTGCGGCCGAACAGCGTGCCCTGCGGCCCCTTCAGCACCTCGACGCGCTCGATATCCATCATCGCGGCGTTGAGGCCGTGCTGGCGGCCGAGATAAACGCCGTCGATATACACACCGACGCCCTGTTCGCGTGCCGGCTGGTTGGCGTCGAGCGGCACGATGCCGCGAATGCCGATCGTCAGCGCCGACTGGCGCGCCTCGAACGTCGCGACGCGCAGGCCCGGTATGGTGCCGTCGGCAAGGTCGAGCAGGCTCTGGACGTGACGATCCTGCAGCGCCTTCTCGCTCAGCACCGAGATCGCGATCGGCGTCTGCTGCAGGTTCGTCTCGCGCTTGGTCGCGGTCACGACGATATCGCCGAGACCACCGGACGGGTCCGCAGCGTCCGCGGCGGACGCCACCTCCGCAGGAGCGGCCTGGGCGAACGCCGGGGCGGCGATCACGGCGTTCATCACAAGGGCAAGGGCGCAGCCGCCCAGCAGGCGCGGGCGAGCGCTAACGCAAATCGACATGTTGGATCCTCAAACTCAGCCAGTTTGGCGAGCCGGCGATTACTTCAGTTATGAGACAGAAATGTTACATCAGAATCCGGGCACTTCGACTTGATCAAGAAGCCCAAAGTGGGATCTGCAACAAATCCGCAGAAGATCCGTGCTTTAACTGGAGATTTGCATCCATTGCGGCTGCGACCGATTGTTTCAAACTGTTGATGAATTGTCACAGATTCCGGGGCGCCAGGAGGATGACCGCCGCGCCGACCAGGCACAGCACCGCACCCGCGATATCCCAGCGGTCGGGGCGCACGCCCTCGACCGACCAGAGCCAGAAAAGGGATGCGCAGATATAGACCCCGCCATAGGCCGCATAGGCCCGGCCCGCCGCCTCGCTGTCGACGAGAGTGAGCAGCCACGCGAAGAGCGCGAGCGACGCCATGCCGGGCAGCACCCACCACGCCGACCTGCCCAGCCGGAGCCAGGCCCAGAAGGCGAAGCAGCCGCCGATTTCGGCCAGTGCGGCACCGACATAGGCGAAAATCGTCGGCATGCTTTCCCCCTGCCTGGCGATGGATGATCGAGATTTCCCGACCCGTACTCCATCGTGCAAGCGCCGGCATCAGTGGTGAAGCCGATCGGGCAGCGACTCCAGTTCGCGCGGGAGCGGCGGCATATGCGCCAGCGGACGCGGGGGCAGCGGCACCGACGCAAAGAGCCCCGCCCCCATCGCCGCCAGCGCAACGCCGACGACTCCGCCCCAGAAGCACGCCGCCGCGACCAGGATATCCCGCGCGTCCGCGGCATCGCGGACCCGCAGTCCGTGCAGCCGATGGAGGGTCAGCGCGACGAGCGCAAGCAGCACCAGCCCGACGAGTCGGAGCAAGGGGGTGACGGTGAATGGCATCTGGCATGTCCTGCGAGACGACGGAGCGATCGGCCGAGCGCCTTGGAGCTTTCCGCTCGATGCCGATGTAATCGCCCGCCACCGCCTGCCGCCAGATCGAAGCCCGGCGAAATCCATAGTGATTGCGTAATGCCGGTGCTGATCCCGGAGGATTACCGCTCCGTCCGCAGCCGGTATCCGATGCCCAGTTCGTTGGTGATCAGCTTCGGCTGCTGGGGATCGGCCTCGATCTTCTGGCGGAGCGAGCGCACGAGTACGCGCAGATACTCGACGTGATGCTCGTACTGGTTGGGCCAGACCGCGTTCATGATCTGCTGATGAGTGATCACCCGGTCGGGATGCCGCGCCAGTTCGGCGAGGACGATATATTCCTTGGGTGTCAGATGGACTTCCTCACCCGCGCGAACGACCTGGCGGCGCATGAGGTCGATCTCCAGGTCGCCCGCGCGCAGGCTGGTAGCACCCCCGTCGCGGGTCAGGCGGTTGCGCAACGCGACCCGCACCCGCGCCAGCAATTCCTCGGTATCGAAAGGCTTAGTGAGATAGTCGTCGGCACCGAGATCCAGCGCCGCCACTTTCTGCTCGGTCGCTTCCCGGGCGGAGACGACGATCAGCGTCGCATCGGTCTGCGTCTTGATCAGCGGCACGAGTTCCAGCCCGTCGCGATCGGGCAGGCCCAGATCGAGCAACACGATATCCGGACGTTCGCGGCAGAGCAGCAGCATGCCCTCTGCGGCGTCGGCGGCCTCGACGGTGACATAGTCGGAACGCGCGAGCGCGGCATGGATCAGCCGGCGGATGTGGAGTTCGTCGTCGACGATCAGCACCTTGTGCCGCGTGCTCATGCCAGCGCCTCGCCATCGAGATCGGTTACGATCAGCGCCGACGGAAAATGCAACGTAAAGCACGCGCCATAGGGATCGCTGACATTGGTCGCAGCGACGGACATGCCCATCGCTTCGGCAAAACCCTTGACGATGGCGAGGCCGAGGCCGGTACCGCCCTTCGACCGATCGTCGCCTTCGATCCGGGTGAACGTCTCGAACACATGGCTCTCCCTGCCCGGCGGGATGCCGGGCCCCTGATCGATCACCGACAGGGCGATCCCGTCGACCGACCGGCGCGCCCGGATCGTCACCGGGGTGTCCGGATCGGCATAGCGGCCCGCATTGTCGAGCAGGTTGAGCAGGCAATGGTGCAGCAGCTGCGGATCGACGCGGACGAGCGGCAGATCGGGAGGGATCTCCAGCACGATCGCATGGCCTTCCAGCGATCGGCGGGTGTCGTGCACGGCACCGGCCGCCGCATCGGTCAGGTCGGTGGGATCGATACGCAGCGGCAGCGCCCCGGCCTCCACCCGCGCCATGTCCAAAAGGTTGGCGACGAAGCGGTTGAGCCTTTGCGCCTCGCTCTCGATCGTATCGACCAGTCCGCTGTCCGTTGCCGCAGCCGGCTGACGGCGCAGTTCGTGCGCGGCCGAGATGATCGCGGTGAGCGGCGAGCGCAGATCATGGCTGACCGAGGAGAGCAGCGCCGAACGCAGCCGATCCCGCTCCCGGATGCGGCGCGTTTCCTGCGCCTCCTCGGACAGGGCCATGCGATCGAACGCGATCGCCGCCTGGTCGAGCAGGCTCATCAGCAACGGCACCTGATCCTCGCGCATCGGCGTCCCGGCATCCTCGCGCGCGAGGCCCAGCACACCGAGGACACCGCTGGTGGTCCGCAGCGGGTGGAACAGCCAGTCCGACGCGGTGAGCGTCGACGATCCCCTGCCGGCCGGCTGCTGGTTGTCCATCGCCCATTGCGCCGCCGCCAGCTCGATCTGCTCTAGCCGGTTCTCGGGCGGCCAGGCCGCGCGCAGTTCGGGCCCGACGCCCGACGGCAGCAACAGCGTGGTCCGCACGTCGAACAGCCGCGCCACCTCGGCGCAGATGCATTGCATCAACTCGTCGCGCGTCGCGCAGGCGGTCAGCTGGCGCGAAAAGCCGGCGAGGGCTGCATTCTGCCGCGCGCTCGACTGGGCGAGATCGGCCTGCGCGCGCACCCGCGCGGCGAACTGGCTGGTCACGAACGCAACCCCCAGAAGCACGAAGATGCTGATGATGTTTTCCGGATTGGCGACGGTCAGCGTGCCCGTCGGCGGCAGGAAGAAGAAGTTGTAGGCGAGCGAAGCGGCAACGCCCGCGAACAGCCCGACCCTGAGCCCGAAGCTCGCCGCCGCCACCATCACCGGCACGAGGAACAGCAGCGCGACATTGCCCAGGTCGATCGCCGCGACGAGCAGCCGGCCGAGCGCGGTGCACAGCGCGACCATGCCCAGCGTGCGCAGATAATCGCCCGGCTTGCCCCAGCGATCGGCCCGGGGCTTCGCGAACAGACGGGTCGGCGGCCCGGCCTCGCCCGGAAGAACGTGGACAGCGATGTCGCCGCTGCCGCGTACCAGCCGGTCGACCACCGATCCATGCCGCAGCTCGAACCACCACGGCCGT
>Ga0160461_1001370_pt1 | contig 9812 bp, 8 predicted proteins | sample HID1975I_E6MG_FD_108266 | JGI IMG/M metagenome (GOLD analysis project Ga0160461, IMG submission 108266) | Enriched soil microbial communities from UW Madison campus, WI, USA - HID1975I_E6 MG | ecosystem: Environmental > Terrestrial > Soil > Unclassified | place: USA: Madison, Wisconsin | collected...
CCCTTCGCCCGCCGAATTCGAGCGCGCCCGGGAATCTTTCTATCGCCACTACCACCTGGTCAATGGCGAACGCGCCCAGGTCTACCCCGGCGTCATCGACGGCCTGAAGCACATGCGCGACCAGGGCCTGAAGCTGGCCGTCGTCACCAACAAGCCCACCGAGTTCACGCTGCCGCTGTTGCAGCGCACCGGCTTGGCGGGCTTTTTCGACGCGGTGGTCTGCGGCGACACCTGCGCGCGCCGCAAACCCGACCCTGACCAGGTCGTGCACGCCTGCGAACTACTGGGCGTGGCGGTGGGCGAAGCCGTCACCATCGGCGACTCGATCAACGACGCCCAGGCGGGCCGCACGGCCGGCACGCAGGTGCTGGTGGTGCCGTATGGCTACAACGAAGGTCGCGATGTGCGGGAGCTGGATGTCGATGGTATAGTTGACACGCTTGTTGACGCCGCCCAGTGGGTTGCGCTCTGGAACCAAAACCAGAACGCCGCGAAAATCGCCTCCTGATCGGTGCCTGAAAGCTGAATTTCAGAACACCAGCAATACCCCCAACACGTAAAGACACACCCGGATCAATGAACGCTTACCCCCAGAACCAAATGCTCGGCGCCTCGTGGCGCTGGTGGCGTTTGTCTTCCGGGTGGCGATGATCCCTCCCGGCCCTGGACGCGTATGCCGCCTAGTGCCGTAACTGTGTAAACACAGAGCCAAGCCCGGAACCAGACACCTGGACCGGGCTTTTTTGTTGTGCGCCCGGTCTGAAAGCAAATCAAAAATCGCTCACGAGACCCGACATGACCGAAATCGAATTCAAGGCCCTCGCCGCACAAGGCTACAACCGCATCCCGCTGGTGGCCGAAACCTACGCCGATCTGGATACCCCGCTGGGCATCTACCTGAAGCTGGCGCACGCGGGGCCCTTGGCCGGCCGCATGACCTGCCTGATGGAATCCGTGGTGGGCGGCGAGCGCTTCGGCCGCTATTCCTTCATCGGCCTGCCCGCCCGCACCGTGATCCGCGCCAGCGGCAGGCTCACCGAAGTGCTGCACGACGGCAAGGTTGTGGAAACGCACGAAGGCGACCCGCTGGCCTTCATCGAGCAATACCAAAGCCGCTTCAAGGTGGCGCTGCGCCCGGGCATGCCGCGCTTTTGCGGTGGCCTGGCCGGCTACTTCGGCTACGACACCGTGCGCCACATCGAGCCCTGCCTGGGCCCTGCCGTCAAACCGTTCCCGGCCGGCATGGAAGGCGGCACGCCCGACCTGATGCTGATGCATGTGGATGAACTGGTCATCGTCGACAACCTGGCCGGTCGCATCTACCTGATGGTGTACGCCGACCCCAGCCAGCCCGAATCCTACAGTCGCGGCCAGCAGCGCCTGCACGACCTGCGCGCCCGCCTGCGACGCCCGGTTGAAATTCCGTACAGCCACGCCAGCATGCAGACCGAAGAGCGGCGCGACTTCAAGAAAGAAGACTATCTGGCCGCCGTGCACCGCGCCAAGGAACACATTGCCGCCGGCGACCTGATGCAGGTGCAGATCGGCCAGGTCATTGCCAAGCCCTTCCGCGATTCCCCGCTGTCCCTCTACCGCGCCCTGCGTTCGCTGAACCCCTCGCCCTACATGTACTTCTGGAACTTTGGCGACTTCCAGGTGGTGGGCGCGTCGCCCGAGATCCTGGTGCGCCAGGAAAGCGTGGTGGACAACGGCGTGCCGAAATCGCAGATCACCATCCGCCCCCTTGCCGGCACTCGCAAGCGCGGCGCCACGCCCCAGGAAGACGCGGCACTGGCCGCCGAACTGAAGGCCGACCCCAAGGAAGTGGCCGAACACGTGATGCTGATCGACCTGGCGCGCAACGACGTGGGCCGCGTGGCCGAAGTGGGCTCGGTCAAGGTCAGCGACACCATGGTCATCGAACGCTATTCGCACGTGATGCACCTGGTGTCCAACGTCACCGGCAACCTGAACCCCGGCATGAGCAGCATGGATGTGCTGCGCGCGTCCTTCCCCGCCGGCACCCTGACGGGCGCGCCCAAGGTGGAAGCGATGAAGATCATCGACGAACTGGAACCCGTGCGCCGTGGCATCTACGGCGGGGCTGCCGGCTACCTGAGCTACGGCGGCGAAATGGACGTGGCCATCGCCATCCGCACCGGCGTCATCAAGGACGGCACGCTGTACGTGCAGGCCGCCGCGGGCATCGTGGCCGATTCCAACCCCGAAGCCGAATACGCCGAAACCGAAGCCAAGGCCCGCGCGGTACTGCGCGCCGCCGAGCAGGTCCAGCACGGCCTGGACGAACCCATCTGATTCCGGCCCCGGCCAGACGACCCCCGCCCGCACGGAGAAAAAAATGCTGTTGATGATTGATAACTACGATTCGTTTACCTACAACCTGGTCCAGTACTTCGGCGAACTGGGCGAAGACGTGCGCGTGGCGCGCAACGACCAGATCACGCTGGAGGAGATTGCCGCGCTGAACCCGGACCGCATCTGCGTGTCGCCCGGCCCGTGCTCGCCTTCTGAAGCCGGCATTTCGGTGGCCGCCATCCAGGCCTTCGCCGGCAAGAAACCGATTCTGGGCGTGTGCCTGGGCCATCAGGCCATCGGCGCGGCCTACGGCGGCGACATCGTGCGCGCCCAGCAGATCATGCACGGCAAGACGGTGCAAATTTCCCATATCGGCACCGACATTTTCACGGACCTGCCCACGCCGTACACCGTGATCCGTTACAACTCGCTGACCATCGACCCCGCCACCCTGCCCGACTGCCTGGCGGTGACGGCAACGGCGCCGGACGGCGACATCATGGGCGTGCGCCACAAGACGCTGCCCCTGTACGGAGTACAGTTCCATCCCGAGTCCGTGCTCAGCGAACACGGCCATGCCCTGCTGCGCAATTTCCTGAACCTCGCCTAAGACAAGAAGGACGCACCGTGACTATTTCCCCCACCGAAGCCCTGACGCGCTGCATTGAACACCGCGAAATTTTCCACGACGAAATGCTGCATCTGATGCGCATGCTGATGCGCGGCGAGATGTCGCCGCAAATCGCCAGCGCGCTCTTGATGGGCCTGCGCGTCAAGAAGGAAACCATCGGCGAGATCACCGCCGCCGCCCAGGTCATGCGCGAATTCGCCACGCCAGTCGTCACACCCAACCCGCAAGACCTGCTGGACATGTGCGGCACGGGCGGCGACGGCAGCCACACCTTCAACATCTCGACCACGGCCATGTTCGTGGCGGCGGCGGCCGGCGTGCCGATCGCCAAGCACGGCAACCGCAGCGCCTCGTCGTCCAGCGGCAGCGCCGACGTGCTGGAAGCGCTGGGCGCCAACCTGGTGCTGACGCCCGACGAAGTGGCCGAGTGCATCCAGGCTACCGGCATCGGCTTCATGTTCGCGCCCGCGCATCACGGCGCCATGAAGAACGTGGCCGCCGTGCGCAAGGAATTGGCCGTGCGCACCATCTTCAATATTCTTGGCCCCCTGACCAATCCGGCCGGCGCCGCCAACCAGTTGATGGGCGTGTTCCACGCTGACCTGGTCGGCATCCAGGTGCGCGTGCTGGAACGGCTGGGCTCGCGCCACGTGCTGGTGGTGCATGGCAAGGACGGCATGGACGAAGCCTCGCTGGGCGGCGCCACGCTGGTGGGCGAGCTGAAAGATGGTCAAATACGGGAATATGAAATCCACCCCGAAGACTACGGGCTATCCATGATGTCCAACCGGTCCATCAAGGTGTCCAATCGCGAGCAGTCACGCGAACTTGTCATCGAGGCGCTGGAAAATGTCGAGGGCACGGCCCGCGACATCGTCGCCCTGAATGCAGGACTTGCCATCTACGCCGGCAATAAAGCCGATTCCATTCCCGAAGCCTTAGCGCTAGCATTTGAACTGATCGCCACCGGCGCGGCGCGAGCCAAGCTGGAAGAATTCTGCGCATATACCCGGAAATTCCAGAAATGAACGATATTCTCGCGAAGATCCTCGCCGTCAAGGTCGAGGAAGTCGCCGCCGCTCGCCAGATGCGCAGCGAAGCCGAAGTCCTGCGCGAAGCGCAGGCTCGCCAGGACGTGCGCGGCTTCGCGCAAGCCATCGAAGACAAGATCTCGCAGGGCAAGGCCGGCGTCATCGCTGAAATCAAGAAAGCATCGCCGTCCAAGGGCGTGCTGCGCGACACCTTCGCCCCCGCGGAAATTGCGTCGTCCTATGCCGTGCATGGCGCGGCCTGCCTGTCGGTGCTGACCGACGTGCAGTTCTTCCAGGGTTCGCACGACCACCTGCGCCAGGCGCGCGCGGCCTGCTCGCTGCCCGTGCTGCGCAAGGACTTCGTGATCGACTCCTACCAGATCATCGCCGCGCGCGCGATGGGCGCCGACTGCGTGCTGCTGATCGTGGCCGCGTTGACGCCGTCGCAATTGCGCGACTACGAAACGCTGGCGATGGAACTGGGCATGGACGTGCTGGTGGAAGTGCATGACGCCCGTGAACTGGACGTGGCGCTGACGATGAAGACGCCGCTTTTGGGCATCAACAACCGCAACCTGCGCACCTTCGAAACCAGCCTGAAGAACACGCTGGACCTGCTGCCCAACATTCCGGCCGGCAAACGCGTCGTCACGGAAAGCGGCATCCTCAAGCCGGAAGACGTCAAGCTGATGCGCGACCACCAGGTCAACGCCTTCCTGGTGGGCGAAGCCTTCATGCGCGCCAAGGATCCGGGCACGGAACTCGCCCGCCTGATGCACTGAAGCATCATCGGGTGGTGGGCCGGGGCCGCGAGGTCAGCGGGCGCGAGGTCGAGGGCCGAGAGCTCAGCGGCCTGGCGATCGCGCCAAACCCAGCCCGCCCGCGCGCCGGTACACCGTGCTGCGGTGCACACCCAAGGCCCGCGCCGCGCGGCTGACATTGCCGCCGTGCGCGGCCAGCGCGTCGCGGATCGCCGTGTCCGTGATCGATTGCAGATCTTCCATGCCGCTGTCAGCGGCAGCCGCCGCGTCGGTGGCGTGGCGCGCGTCCCGGGTTGGCTGCACATCGGTTGGCAACAAACCGGTCGTGGGCAGCAAACCAGGCGGCAACCCCTTGGCCTGCAACAACTCGGCCGGCAACATGTCGGCATCCACCACGCCCGACGGGCCCGCCAACACATGCATGTTGCGCAGCACCGCCGCCAACTGGCGGTAGTTGCCCGGCCAGGAATACGCTGCCAACAGCGCTTCGATGTGCGGCGGCAGCATCGGCCCGGGACCTTGCGCCGCCCATAGCCCCCGCAGCAATTCCAGGCGGTCGGCGCGGGCGCGCAGCGGTTCCAGCGTGACCGTGTATTCGGCGATGCGGAAGTACAGGTCGGGGCGCACCGGCGCATCCGCCCCGTCATGCGCCAGCGGGCGATGGGTGGCGCACACCAGCGCAAAATCCACCAGCACCGGCCGCGCCGCGCCCAGCGGCGACACTTCGCGCGTCTGCAACACCCGCAGCAAACGCGATTGCAGCAGCAGCGGCATATCGCCGATTTCATCCAGGAACAGCACCCCGCCATGCGCCTGGCGCAGCAAGCCCTTGCTGCCCTGGCGGCGCGCGCCGGTAAAGGCGCCGTCCTCGTAGCCAAACAGTTCGGATTCGATCAGGCTTTCGGGCAGCGCCGCGCAATTGACCGCCACGAACGGCCCCGCCGCGCGCTTGCCGCGCGCATGCAATTCGCGGGCGAACACTTCCTTGCCCACGCCGGTTTCGCCTTGCAGCAAAATCGATACGCCCGCGTCCGATAGATGCACGGCCCGCGCCAATGCGCCCAGTGTGGCCGCGTCAAAGCTGGGCGCCACGGGGCGCTTGGCCTCCGTGGGCGACTCGCCAAGCGGTAAGGCGGGCGCTACCGGTCGCGGCGGACGCGAACGCGGCAGGCGCAAGCGTGCGTGGTAGCTCGTACCGGCGCGCGCCTGCACGCGGCCGGCCGCGTCGGGGCAGCGTTCCAGTTCGCCGTCGAACACGTCGGCGTAGCGGTACACGCCCAGGGCGGTCGCGGCCAGGCCCAAGGCCTGCAAGGCGCGGCGGTTCGCGCCGATCAACACATCCCCCTGAAACGCCAGCAAGCCCTCACCCGGCGCGCCCAGGGCGGACGCATCGGCATGCAGGCGCAGCACGGCGTAATGCTCGTAGGCTTGTTCGAACAGCCGATGCTCGATCACATCCACGGCCGCGCGCACCAGGGCCAGCACATCCGGGCGAACCTCGCGCGCCTGGCTGGACAGGTCCAGCACCCCCAGCATGCGCCCTTCACTGTCAGTGATGGGCACGGCCGCGCAGGTCAGGATGCGATTGGGTTCGAAGTAATGTTCCGCGCCATGCACGGCGATGGGCCGGCCTTCGACCAGCGCGGTGCCGATGGCGTTGGTGCCGGCCGCGGCCTCGTCCCAGGGCGCGCCGGGCATCAAGGCCACGCGGGACGCGCGGCTGGCGAACCCCGTATCGCCATCGCTGTCCAGCACCAGCCCTTGCGCGTCCGACAAGATCACCAGATTGCCATTGCCGCCGGCCTGGCGGCGCAGGTAGGACATGGCGGGTTCAGACAGGCGGCGCAGCGCTTCGTTGCGCTGCTGGGCCTCGCGCAGTTCGCCCTGCGTCATGAGCTCAGCGCGGCGCACGCCACGCATGTCAAAGCCCAAGTCGGCGCAACGCCGCCAGGATCGCAGGATGGGTTCAGCGACGATGCCGCCGGGCACCGCCCCCTGCTGGTTGAACAGCAGGCGCGCTTGCGTCAGCGCGTGCTGACGGGATTGACTGGCCATGCATGTCTCCTTGGACGGGTGTTCTGCGACACCTGTTCCGCGACAACGTCGCAAAAAACGTCATCTTGAAAGGGCAAAAATCGTGCACGCCCGTCGGGGCGCGTCGAAATCAACTTTCGCACGCTGGGGCCCGGACTGTCCAGCGGGGAAGCCCCAACGTTGGCATGCTCCTTGCTTGAAAGGAAGCAGGCAGCCCACTGCCACTATCCCAACAATATCGGAGACAAGCATGGACATCGCGACCCGCATCACCCCGGACACGTACGGCACGCGCCTGGACCTCAAGACGCAGTACGACAACTTCATCGACGGCAAATGGCAGAAGCCCGCCGACGGCGAATACTTCGACAACGTGACGCCGGTGACCGGCCAGGTGTTGACGCGCAACGCGCGCTCGAAGGACCGCGACATCGAGCTGGCGCTGGACGCCGCGCACCGCGCCGCGCCGAAATGGGGTTCGACCCCGGCCGCCGAACGCGCGCGCATGCTGATGCAGATTGCCGACGTCATGGAAGCCAACCTGGAACGCCTGGCCACCGCCGAAACCTGGGACAACGGCAAACCCATCCGCGAAGCCCGCGCCGCCGACATCCCGCTGGCCATCGACCACTTCCGCTACTTCGCCTCGTGCATCCGTAGCCAGGAAGGTGGGCTGTCGGAAATCGATAGCGACACGGTGGCCTATCACTTCAACGAGCCGCTGGGCGTGGTGGGACAGATCATCCCGTGGAACTTCCCCATTCTAATGGCGGCGTGGAAGCTGGCGCCCGCGCTGGCCGCCGGCAACTGCGTGGTGCTCAAACCCGCCGAGCAAACGCCGCTGGGTATCCTGCTGCTGATGGAACTGATTGGCGACATCCTGCCCCCGGGCGTGCTGAACGTGGTGACGGGTTTTGGCCTTGAAGCCGGCAAGCCGCTGGCCTCCAGCAAGCGCATCGCCAAGATCGCCTTCACCGGGGAAACCACCACCGGCCGGCTGATCATGCAGTACGCCTCGCAGAACATCATTCCTGTCACGCTGGAACTGGGCGGCAAGTCGCCCAACATCTTCTTTGCCGACGTGGCGGCGCAAGACGACGACTTCCTGGACAAGGCCGTGGAAGGCTTCGTGATGTTTGCGCTGAACCAGGGCGAAGTGTGCACCTGCCCCAGCCGCGCGCTGATCCAGGAATCGCTCTACGACAAGTTCATGGAACGCGCCTTGAAGCGCGTGGCCGAGATCAAGCAGGGCAACCCCCTGGATGGCGACACGATGCTAGGCGCGCAGGCGTCCACCGAACAGTTGGAGAAGATTCTTTCGTACCTGGACATCGGCAAGCAGGAAGGCGCCGACGTGCTGGCGGGCGGATCGCGGGCGCAGATGCAAGGCGCTCTGGAAGGCGGCTACTACGTGCAGCCCACGGTCTTCAAGGGCCACAACAAGATGCGCGTCTTCCAGGAAGAAATCTTCGGCCCGGTCGTCGCGGTGACGACGTTCAAGGATGCCGACGACGCGCTGGCGCTGGCCAACGACACGCTCTATGGGCTGGGCGCGGGCGTGTGGTCGCGCGACGCCAACACCTGCTACCGGATGGGGCGCGCCATCAAGGCCGGCCGCGTGTGGACCAACTGCTATCACGCTTATCCCGCGCATGCGGCGTTTGGGGGATACAAGCAGTCGGGCATCGGGCGTGAGAATCACAAGATGATGCTCAACCACTACCAGCAGACGAAGAACCTGCTGGTGAGCTATTCGCCAAAGAAGCTGGGTTTCTTCTGAGCGTCACGCCGCGACACGCGCACCGGGCCATCGCGTCCGGTGCGCGTATTTGCCGCCAGGTCATGCCACTAGGCAAGCGACAAGGAAAACACCATGGATGAACCCACCCCGCGCGTGGTTGCCACCGATGCGGCGCGCGAGTTGATCGACACGCTGCGTGCCAAGCACGGCCCGCTGATGTTCCACCAATCCGGCGGGTGCTGCGATGGCAGTTCCCCCATGTGCTACGCGCAAGGCGAATTCATGGTGGGCGGGTCGGACGTGTTGCTGGGCCAGCTTGAAGGCTGCCCGTTCTACATGGGCGAGGACCAGTTCGCGTACTGGGAACACACCCAGCTCATCATCGATGCCGTGCCCGGACGCGGCGGCGCGTTTTCGCTGGACAGTGCGGAAGGCAAACGCTTTTTGCTGCGCTCGCGGCTGTATTCGGACGACGAATGGGCGCGCGTGGCGCCCGTGACGAAGGGATAGCGCGCGGGTAAAGGCTGCGAGTCGGGGCTGTAAATCCGGGCTGTAACCCCGGGCCGGCGATCCGGGCTGGAAAACCCGGCTGACGCATCAGGCCTGCCCGCGACGCGCCCAGTCCAGCGCGTCTTCAAGCCGGTCATTGCCCCAGAACATTTCATCGCCCACAAAAAACGTGGGCGCGCCGAACAGGCCCAGGTCGCGCGCCCGGTCCACCTGGCGACGCAACGCCTCTTTGGCGGCTTCGGACTTGGCGCGCGCGATCAGCGCATCGGCGTCCAGCGACAGGCCGTTCAGCAAACCGTGCACCACGTCTTCGGACTGGATGTCCTCGTCATGCTGGAAGTTGGCGCGAAACACGGCCACGCAGAAATCCCGGCACCAGGGCTCGTCCTGGCCCAGCAGCGCGATGCGGGCCGGCAGCACGCTCATGCGGGGAAACAGGCGCGGACGCTTGTAGACCACGCCGTACTTGTCGGCCAGGCGCGCGATGTCGCGCATCATGTACGCGCCCTTGCCCGGAAACAGCCGGAACGGCGAATCGTTCCAGCCCTGCGCCTGGAAAATCGGCCCCAGCAGGAAGGGGCGCAGGTCCACCCGCACGCCGGCGTCTTGCGCCAGGGCCTGTACACGCTCGATCGCCAGATAGCTGTACGGGCTGGCAAAATCGAACCACATCTGCATGCGGGGACCATCGGGCAAAGGCGCGGTCATTCGGGGGACTCCGGCAGGGAAAGTAGCGCGACCTGCGCATCCGGCAGGCCGCTGAGCACGACATCGCGATCGCTGTCGAC
>Ga0160461_1001371_pt1 | contig 9810 bp, 5 predicted proteins | sample HID1975I_E6MG_FD_108266 | JGI IMG/M metagenome (GOLD analysis project Ga0160461, IMG submission 108266) | Enriched soil microbial communities from UW Madison campus, WI, USA - HID1975I_E6 MG | ecosystem: Environmental > Terrestrial > Soil > Unclassified | place: USA: Madison, Wisconsin | collected...
CTGGTTGGACGGCCGAATGTCGGCAAGTCCACGCTGTTCAATGCGTTTACCCGTACGCGCGACGCGCTGGTCCATGACCAGCCCGGCGTGACCCGGGACCGTAATTACGGTGTTTGTCGTCTTGATGAAGACCACCCGTTCCTGGTGGTCGATACCGGCGGTATCGCCGGTGAAGAAGAAGGTCTGGCCGGCGCTACTGCCCGCCAGGCCCGCGCCGCCGCCGCCGAGGCGGACCTGATCCTGTTCGTGGTCGATGCCCGTGAGGGCCCGATGGACGACGAGATCCTGTCCTGGCTGCGCAAACTGGCCCGTCCGACCCTGCTGCTGATCAACAAGATCGACGGCATGAACGAAGACACCGTGCGTTCGGAGTTTGCCCGTTACGGCTTCAGCGAAATGCTGACCGTCTCGGCCGCGCACCGTCAGGGCCTGGATGATCTGCTGGACGAGGTCGTGGAACGGTTGCCGGAAGAGGGCACCACCGAGACCCTGGACACCGATCCGAACCGCATTCGCATCGCCTTCGTCGGCCGCCCCAACGTGGGCAAGTCGACGCTGGTCAATCGTCTGCTCGGCGAAGAGCGCATGATCGCCTCCGAAGTGCCCGGTACCACCCGTGATTCGATCGCGGTGGACATGGAGCGTGACGGGCGCGAGTACCGCCTGATCGATACCGCGGGCCTGCGTCGCAAGGCGCGCGTCGAGGAAGTGGTCGAGAAGTTCAGCGTCATCAAGACCCTGCAGGCCATCGAGCAGTGCCAGGTCGCGGTGCTGATGCTTGATGCCTCTGAAGGTGTCACCGATCAGGACGCCAGCGTGCTGGGTGCGGTGCTCGATGCCGGCCGTGCCTTGGTGGTGGCGATCAACAAGTGGGATGGCCTGACCGATTACCAGCGCGAGCAGGCTGAAGCACTGGTGTCGCGCAAGCTCGGCTTCGTGCCGTGGGCCGAAGTGGTGCGCATCTCGGCCAAGCACGGCTCGGGCCTGCGTGAGCTGTTCCGCTGCATCCACGCCGCGCATGCCTCGGCGACGCATGAGTTCAGCACCAGCGAAGTCAACAAGGCGCTGGAAACGGCCTACGAGACCAACCCGCCGCCGGCGATCCGTGGTCACGTGTCCAAGCTGCGCTACGTGCATCCGGGCGGTTCCAACCCGCCGACCTTCATCGTCCACGGCACCCGTCTGAAAGACCTGCCGGAGTCGTACAAGCGCTATCTGGAGAACTTCTTCCGCAAGCGCTTCAAGCTGGTCGGCACGCCCGTGCAGTTCATCTTCCGCGAGGGTGTGAACCCGTACGAGGGCAAGAAGAACGTGCTCACCGAACGTCAGCTCAAGCGCAAACGCCGCTTGATCAAGCACGTCAAGGGCAAGTGATGCAGAAAGAGCCGGCGCAAGCCGGCTCTTTTCATTTGGGGCTGCCGGCCAGTGGCCGCACGCAGCGGTAGTGCCGGCCGCTGGCCGGCAACCCGGACAAACCGGCGGCCGGCGCGCCCGTGCGCGATAATCCCCGCATGAGCACGATCCCCGAACTCACCCCGGCGCAGGCTCGCGAACGTCTCGCCCATGGCGCGCTGCTGATCGACGTCCGTGAGGCGCACGAGCGTGCCACCGGCATGGCCGAAGGCGCCCTCGGCATCGCCACGGGCGATCTCCAGGCCGAACCCGGCACGCACCTGCCGACCATCGACCGCGAGGTCGTCCTGATCTGCCAGAGCGGCAAGCGCTCGATGGAGGCCGCGAACGTCCTGGCCGGTCTCGGCTATACGCATGTCGCCTCCGTCCACGGCGGGACGTCCGCGTGGCGCGCTGACGGGCTGCCGTTGGTGCAGCCGATGCAGAGCGACGCCGAGCGCGACTTCAACGAACGGTACTCGCGTCATCTGCTGTTGCCGCAGGTGGGTGTCCAGGGCCAGAAGACGCTGCTCGCCTCGCGCGTACTGGTGCTCGGCGCCGGCGGTCTGGGCGCACCGGCCAGCTTCTATCTGGCCGCGGCCGGGGTAGGGCACCTGCGCATCGCCGACGACGACGTGGTGGATCGCAGCAACCTGCATCGGCAGATCATCCATACCGACGCCAGCGTCGGCGAGCCCAAGGTGCGCTCCGCCCGCGCGCGCCTGCTCGCGCTCAATCCTTCGCTGGATGTGGAGGCCGTGCAGGCGCGGGTCACCTCGGACAACATCGATGCGCTGCTCGAGGGGGTCGACGTGGTGCTGGATGGCTCGGACAACTTCCCGCTGCGTTATCTGCTCAACGATGCCTGCCTCCAGCACGGCATCCCGCTGGTGTATGGCGCGGTGGAGCGCTTTACCGGCCAGATCAGTGTGTTCGATGCCGGTCGCCAGCGTGGCACAGCGCCGTGCTACCGCTGCCTGTTCCCGGAGCCGCCGCCGCCCGAGTTCGCGCCCAACTGCTCGGAGGCCGGTGTCCTGGGCGTGCTGCCGGGCATGGTCGGTCTGCTGCAGGCCACCGAAGTGCTCAAGCTGCTGCTCGGCATCGGCGAGCCACTGATCGGACGCCTGCTGACCTTCGATGCGCTGGGCATGCGCTTCCGCGAGACGCGGCTCAGGCCGGACCCGGCCTGTCCGCTCTGCGCGCCCGGGCAAGCATTCCCTGGGTACATCGATTACGCCGCGTTCTGCAGCGGCGCGTAGATCCACGCCATGCGTGGATGCGGTTCGCCGGGACGCTATGCGTGGATGCCGTTGGCGAGGGGCCGCCGGGTGAGCGCAGCCACGCGTGGCGTGGCTCTACCGGTGGGTTCGGTGGCGATTTCGGGACGATGCGGCATCCAGATTCAATATCGTTCTGAATTCAGCACGATAAAACGCATCATCCGCGCTATTGCCCTCCACCGCTTTGCCCTATCGTTGACCCATCTTGTGTAGTCCGGGGAAACAACCGCATGGCGGTGGAAGCAGGTGCCAGTGAACTGGTGAAAGTCGTCGCTCTGCTGGGCGCGGCAGTGGTCATGGTGCCGCTGTTCCGCCGGCTCGGGTTGGGCTCGGTGCTGGGCTATTTCGCCGCGGGCCTGGCCATCGGCCCGTTCGGGTTCGGCTGGTTCTCCGATCCGCAGGCCATCCTGCATACCGCCGAGCTCGGCGTGGTGATGTTCCTGTTCGTGATCGGCCTGGAGATGCGGCCCTCGCACCTGTGGAGTCTGCGCAACGAGATCTTCGGCCTGGGCACGCTGCAGATCGTGGTCTGCGGCGCGGTGCTGACCGGCGTGTGCATGCTGCTCGGCTTCCCCTTGCCGGTGGCCTTCATCGGCGCCGCCGGGTTCGTGTTGACCTCCACCGCGGTGGTGATGCAACTGCTTGCCGAACGCGGCGACATCGCGCTGCCGACCGGCCAGAAGATCGTCTCGATCCTGCTGTTCGAAGATCTGCTGATCGTGCCGCTGCTGGCGGTGGTCGCGTTCATGGCGCCGGTGCACAGTGATGCGGGCGAGAGCTCGCGCTGGGTCACCGTGGGTATCGCTGCCGGTGCGATCGTCGGCCTGGTGCTGGTCGGCCGCTTCCTGCTCAATCCGTTGTTCCGCATCCTCGCCGCCGCCAAGGCGCGCGAGGTGATGACGGCCGCTGCCCTGCTGGTCGTGCTCGGCGCCGCGCTGCTGATGCAGCTGGGTGGGTTGTCGATGGCGATGGGCGCGTTCCTCGCGGGCGTGCTGCTCAGCGAATCCACCTTCCGCCACCAGATCGAAGCGGACATCGAGCCGTTCCGCGGCATCCTGCTCGGCTTGTTCTTCCTCAGCGTCGGCATGGCGTTGGATCTCACCGTCGTGGCCAACAACTGGCCGCTGATCGTCTCCGGCGTGTTCGCGCTGATGCTGGCCAAGGCGGTCTGCATCTACGTGGTCGCGCGCATCCTGGGCAGTGATCATCGGCAGGCGCTGGACCGTGGCGTGGTGATGGCGCAGGGCGGCGAGTTCGCCTTCGTGCTGTTCTCCGCCGCGGCGGTGGCCGGTGTGATCGACGTACAGGTCAATGCCAATCTGACCGCGATCGTGGTGCTTTCGATGGCGCTGACGCCGCTGTTCGTGCTGCTGCACGACAAGCTGATGCCGGACCGGGAAGTCTCGCTCGATGGTGTCGAAGAAGCCGACGGCTTGTCCGGCAGCGTGCTGCTGATCGGCTTTGGTCGCTTCGGCCAGGTGGCGAGTCAGTCGCTGCTGGCGCGCGATGTGGATGTGACCATCATCGACAACGACGTGGACATGATCCACAACGCCGAGCGCTTCGGGTTCAAGATCTACTACGGCGACGGTACCCGGCTGGATGTACTGCATGCGTCCGGCGCGGGGTCGGCGCGTGCGATCGCGGTGTGCGTCAACAGCGACCAGGATGCCGATCGCATCGTCGAGCTGGTCACCCACGAGTTCCCCCAGGCCAAGCTGCTGGTGCGCTCGTTCGATCGCGAGCATTCGCTGCGCCTGATCCATGCCGGCGTGGACTTCCAGATCCGCGAGACCTTCGAGTCGGCGCTGCAGTTCGGCCAGGCCGCGTTGATGGAGCTGGGTGCCGATCCGGACGATGCGCGTGAGATCGCCGAGCAGATCCGCGAGCGTGATGCGGAACGCTTCGAGCTGGAGATGGCGGGCGGAGACCTGCGCGCCGGGGCGCACATGGTGTTCGGCACGGCGCTGCCCGGCGTGCCCACGCCGACCCCGTTCACCGCGCCCAAGCGCAAAGCGCGCACGCTCAACGCGGACGAAGTGCCGGAAGAAGAGTAGGGCGTGTGCACCCGCTGCAACCCCAGCCCTGGCCGGGTAGTTGGCGTCTTGATTCGTGCATGCCCCTCATCGGTTGGCAGTTCGTTTTTGCAACTATTCGTATAGCTCTTGAGCGGCGGGGATTTGAGACTGGTTGTGCCTACAGGTTGCCGTGGATCGGCCAAGCACAGGGACAATGGCAGAAGACACTCAGGACATCGCTGCTCACGACCGCATACCGTCGATTCGGTATCTGGAATCTGTGTCGCGTCGCGAGTTCGTGGAAGTGCACGAGCACAGCGGTCGCCTGCGCGTTCGGCTGGGCACGATTGGCATGCCTTGCCTGGTCGTGCATGCAACGTTCAAGGCCATGGGCAACGCGCGGTTGATCCAGCAGCGCATGGTCGACGCGCGGCTGGCGGAGGGATACATGGAGTGCCAGTGTGCGGTGGGGATTGTCGAAGGAAGTATCGCCGATGAGCTCTACTGCGACGGACGAGAGTCGCACGCGCTCCTGGCGCCCTTCTTTGAGGTCATCGGGGCAGATAGGCTCAAGGGGCTCCCGCAACGATTGGCCTTGTTCCGCAATGGATTGTCCTGGCATGAGGACTTCGAGCTGGAACGTCTGGCCGATCTTGGCCTTCATGCCGGCGTCATCGTGGATGGCAATGTTGAAGTAGACGGCGTCTTCAGCCAGCTTACATTTAGCTACCCCGAGTTCATTCTGGTCAGCGGAGACGTCAACGCCAGGAGCCTTGGGCATCGTGACAGTTTCATGCGGGTTCTTGGCGATGTCCGCGTCGAGAACATCGTCTACGGTGAATACAACGATGGCGCGCTCTGCATCGAGGGCTCCGTGTATGGCCGAGCCTTCATCAGCGACGACCATCACATGTACGCGGCAGGCGACTACCACCTGCCGGTGATCAGGAATGGAGAGAACTGGGACTGCCTGGTGCCCGAGCTGTTCGAGGATGATAACGATGAATACCCGTCACTGTCGGAAGAGGCGATCCGGCAATTCATGCGGGAAGGAAAGGATCCGCTTGTTCCAGGGGCTACGCTGGCGTACACGGCGCTTTCAGCGCAGGTTTCCCCAGCGCCTGTGGTGGTAGCGCCTCCTGTTTCCGAATTCGAGATGCAGCTCCGCCAGTTCTGGAACGACACTGACGCTGAACGACTAACGGTGTTCATTGAGCACTGGCCGGTACGGAATAGTGAATGGCTTGCTGGGCTGGCGGGAAGACTCTGCGCACCCAGTACCACCTCGGAGCAACGAGAGCGGCTCTTGGCCGTGGCCCGTTCGCTGAATCCGTCGCCGCAGCTGCGGGAGCAGTGGGCGGAGTTGATGCAGGAAGTGAACGCCAAGTTCGCATTCCCCAAAAGAGAATAGCGTTGTCACGTTTATGATTCCGCAATGCCCGGGTTGACGTGCCCATCCCGTTCGCCGCGCCCTGGCGCAAGGCGCGCACGCTCAACGCCGATGAGATTCCCGAAAAGGAAGAGTGATCCGGCCGTTGGCCGGCAACCCGCCGGTCCATCCGACGGTGGGCGGGGCGTCCTGAATCGGGGACAATAGCCTCCCCGCCGCCCCACGTCTGCCGCCCTCGATGACCTCACCGACCCCCGCACCCGCCCCTACCGCCCGCATCCTGGACGGGCGCCGCATCGCTGAAGACCTGCTGGACAGCCTGAAGGTCCGGGTGGACGCCCGCCTGGCCGCCGGTGGCAGTCGCCCGGGCCTGGCCGTGGTGCTGGTGGGCGGTGACCCGGCCTCGACCGTGTACGTGCGCAACAAGCGCCGCGCCGCCGAGAAGGTGGGCATCGAGGCCTTCGACTACGACCTGCCGGCCGGCACCAACGAAGCGCAGCTGCTTGAGCTCATCGACCAGCTCAACAACGACCCCAAGATCCACGGCATCCTGGTGCAGCTGCCGCTGCCAGGCATTCCCGACGCCAGCCGGCTGATCCACCGCATCGACCCGCGCAAGGACGTGGACGGTTTCCACCCCGAGAACGTGGGCCATCTGGCCCTGCGCGAGTTCGGCCTTCGCCCTTGCACCCCGCGCGGCATCGTCACCCTGTTGGGCCACACCGACCAGCCGGTACGCGGCCGCAATGCCACCATCGTGGGGGTCAGCAACCATGTCGGCCGCCCGATGGGCCTGGAGCTGCTGATCGCCGGCTGCACCGTGACCAGCTGCCACAAGTTCACCCCCAAGGACGTGCTGGAGCAGTCGGTGCGCAACGCCGACATCCTGGTGGTCGCCGTGGGCCGCCCGGGCATCGTCCCGGGCGAGTGGGTCAAGCCGGGCGCCGTGGTGATCGACGTGGGCATCAACCGCCTGGAGGATGGCCGCCTGGTCGGCGATGTCGGCTTCGAGGCCGCCGCCCAGCGCGCCAGCTGGATCACCCCGGTCCCGGGCGGGGTAGGGCCGATGACCGTGGCCACGTTGATGCAGAACACGATCGAAGCAGCCGAGGCGTTCTGACCGCCCTGTGCCGACCCACGGTCGGCACCTCCCGCGGCCGCGCCTCCGGGCCGACCGACACCTGCCGCCCCTGGTAGAGCCGACCGTTGGTCGGCTGCTGTTGGCGCGGTGGCAGGGCGGTCCAGGCGCAGCCGACCAACGGTCGGCTCTACCCGATCCAGGCGCAGCCGACCAACGGTCGGCTCTACCCGATCCGGGCGCAGCCGACCAACGGTCGGCTCTACCGGGTTCGTCGGCGCGACACAGCGTCGCACCTGCCCCCTGCCAAAGACGCCCGAATCAGGGTAAAATGTCGCGCTTCCCCACATCTCGGGTATGCCGATGCTGCGCATCCAGGCTGAAGCTCTCACCTACGACGACGTCTCCCTCGTCCCCGCTCATTCCATCATCCTGCCCAAGGATGTCAGTCTGGAAACGCGCCTGACGCGCGACCTGCGGCTGAAGCTTCCGATCCTCTCGGCTGCCATGGATACCGTCACCGAAGCCCGCCTGGCCATCGCCATGGCCCAGCTCGGCGGCATGGGCATCATCCACAAGAATCTGAGCGTCGAGCAGCAGGCTGCCGAAGTGGCCAAGGTCAAGAAGTTCGAGGCCGGCGTCATCCGCGACCCGATCACCGTCGGCCCGGAGACCACCATCCGCGACGTGCTGGCCCTGACCCAGGCGCGCAACATCTCCGGCGTGCCGGTAGTGGACGGCGGCGGCCAGCTGGTCGGCATCGTCACCCACCGTGACATGCGCTTCGAGACCGAGCTGGACGATCCGGTCCGCCACATCATGACCAAGAAGGATCGCCTGATCACGGTCAAGGAAGGCGCGGCCTCCGATGAAGTGCTGCAGCTGCTGCACCGCAACCGCATCGAGAAGATCCTGGTCGTCAACGATGAGTTCGCCCTGCGCGGCCTGATCACCGTCAAGGACATCCAGAAGAACACCGATTACCCGAACGCCGCCAAGGACACCGCCACCCGCCTGCTGGTCGGCGCGGCCGTCGGCGTCGGTGGCGATACCGACCGTCGGGTCGAGGCGCTGGTCGCCGCCGGGGTGGACGTGCTGGTGGTCGACACCGCGCACGGCCACTCGCAGGGCGTGCTGGACCGCGTCAGCTGGGTCAAGAAGCACTTCCCGCAGGTGCAGGTCGTCGGTGGCAACATCTGCACCGGTGAAGCCGCACTGGCGCTGCTGGACAGCGGCGCGGACGCGGTCAAGGTCGGCATCGGCCCCGGCTCGATCTGCACCACGCGCGTCGTCGCCGGTGTCGGTGTGCCGCAGATCACCGCGATCGACCTGGTCGCCGAGGCGCTGCAGGACCGCATCCCGCTGATCGCCGACGGCGGCATCCGTTACTCCGGCGACATCGGCAAGGCGCTGGCCGCCGGTGCCTCCACCATCATGATCGGTGGCCTGCTGGCCGGTACCGAGGAATCGCCCGGCGAGACCGAGCTGTTCCAGGGCCGCTCCTACAAGAGCTACCGCGGCATGGGCTCGCTGGCCGCGATGGAGAAGGGGTCCAAGGACCGCTACTTCCAGGACGCCTCCAGCGCCGACAAGCTGGTGCCCGAAGGCATCGAAGGCCGCGTGCCGTATCGCGGCCCGGTCGGCGGCATCATCCACCAGCTGATGGGCGGCCTGCGCGCCACCATGGGTTACGTGGGCTGCGGCACCGTCGAAGACATGCGCAGCAAGCCGAAGTTCGTCAAGATCAGCGGCGCCGGCCAACGTGAGAGCCACGTCCACGACGTGCAGATCACCAAAGAGCCGCCGAACTACCGCGCCTGACGCGGCATGAGAAAAGAGGAACGAGGAAGCTGATTCCCGTTCCTCTTTCTCTATCGGCCGCCGGTAACGACGCTGTGTTTCCCGTATTTACTCCTGCATTGCCCGGGCACCATGACCAACATCCATAACGACAAGATCCTCATCCTCGATTTCGGCGCCCAGTACACCCAGCTGATCGCGCGCCGCATCCGCGAGCTCGGCGTGTACTGCGAGATCTGGGCATGGGACCACAATCCGGCCGACATCGCCGCGTTCGGCGCCAAGGGCATCATCCTGTCCGGTGGCCCGGAATCGACTACGCTGCCGGGTGCGCCTGCCGCACCGCAGGAAGTGTTCGACAGCGGCCTGCCGATCTTCGGCATCTGCTACGGCATGCAGACCCTGGCCGCGCAGCTCGGTGGCGCCACCGAAGCGGCCGACCAGCGTGAGTTCGGCCATGCCGAAGTCAACGTCGTCGCCCCGGATGCGCTGTTCAAGGGTCTGAGCGACCACGGTGGCGAGCCGAAGTTGAATGTCTGGATGAGCCACGGCGACCACGTCTCCGTCGCGCCCCCGGGCTTCACCGTCACCGCCGTGACCGATCGCATCCCGGTGGCCGCGATGGCCAACGAAGAGAAGCGCTGGTACGGCGTGCAGTTCCACCCGGAAGTGACCCACACCCTGCAGGGCCAGGCGCTGCTGCGCCGCTTCGTGGTGGACGTGTGTGGCTGCGAAACCCTGTGGACCGCCGCCAACATCATCGACGACCAGATCGCCCGCGTGCGCGAGCTGGTGGGCGATGATGAAGTGATCCTGGGCCTGTCCGGCGGCGTCGATTCGTCGGTCGTGGCC